>Ga0307511_10003574_pt1 | contig 15926 bp, 13 predicted proteins | sample 13_EM_MG_FD_200266 | JGI IMG/M metagenome (GOLD analysis project Ga0307511, IMG submission 200266) | Populus trichocarpa ectomycorrhiza microbial communities from riparian zone in the Pacific Northwest, United States - 13_EM | ecosystem: Host-associated > Plants > Roots > Unclassified | place... | reverse complement strand
TATGCTCCTCCCCACTCCCTCCTGCCCCTTCCTGCTGTGGCTCCCCCCCCTCTCCCCGCTCTGGCTCAATAAACTCACTCCCAACCGCCTTCTCCTGCACCTCCGTCACCACCGGCTCACTTCCACCAGCAACTACTGTCTCTGCCCCTGCATGTTCTTGCTGCTGCGTCGGCTGCTGGGCTGCTGCTGCCTTAGCATCACCACCGGTGCGTGGTTTGCGTTTATTCTTGTGTGAGGGAATTTTGACTGGAGGTGACTACGCTGCGTCGGTGAGCGCAGCGTTACTGGTGGGATGGAGAGGGCAATGTCAAGTTGGGTCACTGCTGGGGGTGTGATAGTTGTGGTGGGGCAGACTCTAAGAAGAAAACTGGGAGGCGAGACCTGAGGAAAGTTAAATATGGTATATTTTCGGTAGGGAAAAGCTGGAGGTTCGATGTTTGCCAAGAGTTGCGGCCGAGGAAGTGATGGATGTGATGAGATTAGATTAGATTAGATAGATTAGATTATTGCAAAGGGTAACTCTCGGATTTATCATTTTGATTTGTTTATGTAGACTCGCACGCCACTCTAACTGCTTTGATGTAAATATGGAGCGATGCGCAGTACTTTACTAATTTTCATACATATCAGAGTAAATAAACCCAAATCTGCTGCAAATCGAAAAAAATAAAAAACAACTCAAAAACCCTGAAATATCAGAAGTTAGTCAAGAGAAGGGAAGAGAAGAACACTTAAATCACAGCAGCCAAAACCTTTTCCAACTCCTTCATCTGCTCCTCAAACTGCTCCTCCAGACCCCGCTTAGCCAATTCCTCGTCCTCTGACTCCTCCACCTCCACATCCTCAACTTTAAACTCTTTATCAGCCACATACCCACTGTCCTCCTCCCCCTCCTCCTCGCACTCCTCTTCCTCCTCCTCAGCATCCTCCTCCTCAACATCCTCCACCACAATTGGTCTCCTAATTGGCAAGCCCACCACCTTCCTATCCATTTCCTCCTTATCCACAAACTCCTCCCCAGTAGACAACACCTCCATACTCCTACTCTTCCCATTCTCAATCGTCCCCTGACTATTCTCCTCCTGGATCCTCTGTCTCGGATCCCAAGTCTGCTTCACGTAGACAATAGGGTCCTTCTTCATGCTCGCCCTACGCCAGCGCTTCTCGAGATGGAGGTATTGATCGTCTTCGCGCTTTTGCTCGGTTTCGAGGTACTTCTGGGTTTCGGCAGCGACGGCGTCGTTGTAGCGCTTGTAGAGGGCAGCTTTAGCCACTGTAGTGTTGCTGAAGGCATTGGCGTAGCGGGTGAGGAGGGCTTGTGCAGCGGTCTCGTCGGCTTCAGCAGCAGAACGGGAATGGACTGGGGAGTGCGCTCCGGAGTGCTCGGAGGTGGAAGGGGCGTGCTGGATGTGGTGTGCGAAGGCGAGGTCTACGCCAAGCTCCCAGGAACGCTTGGGTGGGCTGGGGATGAATTTATTGTTCTCGCAGCTGTTTCATATATTATCATCAGCATATGTTCAAACTAACGATTATAAAATTTCATAATTATGAGATGAACTAGATGATGAAAAGTAAAGAGAAAGCATACCTCCCAAGCCTATCATCAAAACAGCTCTCACCACATCTTTGCATTGCATGTGGATCCTCCGAGCCCTGATCTAGAATCGGGCAAATAATCTCATTATCATGGCACACAAAGTGCTTCGGGTTATACCTGATTGGGGTCTTCTTGCAGAGCTTAAACCCTGGCCCCTCAGCAAATGGATAGTTGGGGGTAGTATTCTGGTAATATTCCCCGATGGGGGAGGCACCAACGCAGGTGACTGCGAGAGAACCAAGGAGCGAGGCGAGGATGAAAGAGTGGCACATTATTGATAAGAGGAAATTATGTTTGAAAAATTGGCAGGCAAAGCTGCAATCTGTTGGTGAGGAAAGAATGAAGGGAAAGTAGGAGAGTAGAGTGACTGCTTATAAAGTATGGACATGGGGAAATATGTGGACAGGCTGTTGGGAAGTAAGGTTCGGCTTGGGCCAGCACAGCTGATGAAGTTAGAAGCTTTTTCAGGGTAAAAATTGAAGGTTATTTGGTTGATTTGCTCGTGATCCGGTGGTTTTTTTGGTTTATCTTGATTTACCTAATATTGCAGCTGTGCATCGGATAAACATTTGTCTTTCATATCTCAAACATTGTATCTCTTTGCCCAATTTGCCAACTGATGCCATTGATGATTCGAGAAACAAAGTTTCTTGTTCCCGATACGGATATAACTGCGGTTCCTTTGGACCAATTGTACTTTGGTGCTTGACGCTCGCTCAGACTAAGGTTTCGCGCTTGGCACAACGTGACCACTGGCGACGACAAACCCCCCGGTACGATGCTGGATTTTGTCAACTTTCTGCGACGTGACAATATAATTTTAATACTCGATGAAGGGGGGTATAGTAGCCTGGTTGGGGTCTCGATCGACGAAATCAAGAGGTGGAGAAATCCACTGCCTACGGCTGTAGTCTCGTGACTACAGACAACTATGATCTACAATAAGTTCATTATCATTGATATGCGACTCTTGATGGTACTGAGACTAACTTTTAATAGCGGCAGGACATCGAGCAGTACCAACCGTACACGATACATGGATATAACGCTGGATATCACTCAAGTTACCGGTACGGTATCTCTGCAGGCATCTCGACTCTATCGAACATAAGCTTATTATGAAGTGCAAGGGGTTTGACTCACCAGATATGTTTTCTGAAAGAATAGAAGCTTGGCAGTGGAGTCCAGCCGGGCTGCCGGCCCCCTCATGTGCTGTCTTCAGGCTTCATGTGTAACCAGACTACATATCTTCAGGCGATATCGGGTTCTCCACATTCTGAAACAACATACCTAGTGAACTCATGGTCTTCCCTGCACTTATTTCAGCCGCACAACCTACCCTTGACAATTGTGTGCCCTCGCCGAGGGATTTGCAAAAGCACACTGCAGATTGGGCGCTAAGTATCACCCAGTGGGATAATCTGTTGGTTGCTCATTCATGGTGCAGTTGGGTCCTGGCCAGTTGCGCACGGATTTCAATGGGACTTGGCAAATATACAGGGGCCGCTCTCGCATTACGGTTCCCTGGTCTCAATTGAGAGCGGTTTATGTGTGGACACTGTGTCACCTCGCGGGGGAGGGCCACACCCTTAAGAACCTGGCCTTTCTCTCCAGTGGTAGAATCTTTCTCTGTGAGCCAGGTCTGGACGACTTGACGACTGACGAAACCCCCGAGACTTAAGAGTAGATTGGAGGGATTGTCATAACTTTTCTGTAGGTAAGTGTATTTCCCAATCCATGTAACAAAATGCATGATGCATAGGAAGGAATATCATGAAATATACCCAAGAACGAGAGCAGCTCACTTTTGATTGGATCGCCGCGGGTGCTGGAGAGACATTATATAAAGCTTGAGTCACCTAGGGCTGACCTTTGATCCAGATTAATTCCCACTCTTCACGATGTCTGGTTATTTCCGTATGTCTGATCCTCATCCGGCCTATGAAGCTATTACTTACAACCCAACGGGCATGCCCTTTCTTCGTCTGACCAAAAGCTAATGTCTACCTTTCCGTCAGCCTCTCCTGACCAGAAGAGCCCATATGGCCCTGGTGGTCCTCCTCAGCAGCAGTTTGGACCGCCCCCCGGTGCCCCTCCTCAACAACAATTCGGACCACCTCCTGGTGCCCCTCCACAACAACAATTTGGGCCACCTAGTGGTGCCCCTCCACAACAGCAATTTGGGCCACCTAGTGGTGCCCCTCCCCAACAACATTTCTCTTCTCCCACTCAACCCTGGCAGGGACAATACCCCCCGACCGGAAATCCTCCTCAGCAGTCACCGATGAGCTCCGCTACGCAGGGTGCCCCACCACAAGCACAACAGCAGCAGGTATCAGGCGCTATATCTGATATGTTAGGAACTTTTGATGGTAAGAAGGGGAGCTACAGGATTGACCACAGGGACTGCAATACCCTGCTGACCCTCCAGCTCGCTGATATGGGGTGCCTTGTTTACGGTAAACCTGGTACGCACACCTTCGTTTGTCTGCGATTGAACTTCTATTGATTAGGTGTTTCCGGTGCAGGTGCTATGGTTGCCATGTCTCCGTCTATTACCCTCAAGGGCAATATGAAGTTTTCTATGAGGAAGCTCCTTGCTGGTGGTGAGATGGCCCAGTCATCTTATGCCGGCCCCGGTGAGATCCTCCTCGCCCCACCGGCCCTCGGGGATATTGTCCCTATCCGCCTTGACGGTAACCAGACCTGGTCGCTCGGTAGAGACGGGCACTTGGCGCATACCCAAGGTGTCAAGTGTGAGATGAAGAGCCAAGGATTGACAAAGGCAATGTTCTCTGGAGAAGGACTGTTCGTTATTAAAGTTAGTGGAGAAGGTATTTTGTTCATTACCAGTTTAGGAGCAATTGTACAGAAGGACGTAAGTCACCCGACAATCAAATCACAATCACTTCTGGGGGGTGGAGGAATTGACATTATCGATATACAGCTAGCGCCCAATGAACCTTACATCGTCGACAATGACCACTTAGTTGCATGGAATTGCAAGTACTCCATTGAACGTGTAACCAGTGGTGGTATTCTCAGCAGTGTCATGGCGCAAGAAGGACTGGTCTGCAGGTTTATCGGTATGCGACACGTTGCAGGAAAACGACCTTCACACTTCGTATTCCTCTTACCCAATAATTCATGCTAACACAAATCAAGGACCGGGTACTGTCTTCTTCCAAACAAGAAACCCCACTGCTTTCGGGGCATGGATCGCAAGCCATATGGCAGCTGGCGGGTAAGTTCACCATTCTAGTATATCTAATTTACTCGTCCTTATTTCTCTTCTGTTCTAAATTACGAGCACTATAGGAGATGAGGTAACTGAATGACTATATACATCCCTAAATTACGACATTATCAATCAATCATCTTTGTTTATTTGTTTATTTGTTTAATTCCAATCCTTTACACATTCATGTAATTATACGACTAATTCTTATGTGATGTGTTCCGATCTTATCTCTATTGGTTACATAAACCCCCAGAACTCGTATCTGATTCTCTATGTGGGAGCTTTGGGCTAAGCCGGCGGCGGCCGGACTCTGGGCATGTGCCGATCGACATCACAACACACAGTATCTGGTTATGATCAGCACTAGTGCACAATCACAAAATTTTGTTGGGTTGGAGGAGGGTAGTATCTGAACTTTTTTATATGCTGCTAAAAATTATTCATGGATTTTGACTTGTTTTAGGGGTTGATCGTAAAGCATTTGGGTTATGCAGCGTATACCTATAGTTATGACCTTGCTCATACTGCCTGGGCACTGTATATGTGATGATCGTTTCCCTTCATGTTATCCAACAGTTGTTGTACCTACACGAAGATTGTGATTTAGGTCTGGGAAGTCGACCGCTTCAAGTTCCCTCTAGGGGTACCTGTTTTGACAATAACATCAAAATATCAAAAATGTTCCTGATGTAATCTCGAACAAATAACTTCCAATTAATCCCAGGTCGTGGGTACGAGGCTAACTACTCGTTGTAATGATGATTTAGAATGATTGCACTGCATGAGGCTTGCAGAATCTTCCTGAAGTACTTTGAGAACGTCAAATGTCAGAAACGTCGATGTCAATGAAACATTAAACAGCAATATTAATGTCGACGTCGTGAGTTTCAAGAACAAATACCACTTGCCTCAAATGCGAGGCAACTTAGGAATTTTGTGCTAATAGCCCTTTGAAGGGAAGTGGACCTCCCTAGTTGCGTGTTAAACGTGATGTACTTTTCGGAGAGGGATGAGAATGGGTATGGGCAAGACCCATTGGATATATGAAGTGCCCTGTATATCCTACTTGTGGTTGCTCGGCGAGAGCACATGGGAGTAGACGCTAGTGAAACAACCTGTGTGACAAAAGGATTACCCTGAATATGTATTATTCTGATAGATCAACTTCTTAAGTAGCCAACCCATACCAAGGGTACGATCAGGGCAATCCCTAGTATAACCCTACTGGAAGCTGCAAATAGTGTCCCTCAGGGACGAAACAGAGGGCTCACGTGATTACAATTGCCCACAAAGCCTTGGGTCACATGGGGTAGTGCTCACCTTATGTTATGTATACTCGATCTACATATTTCGAGTAACCAATGTCACTGCATAGGCATGCGGGGTCATGGTTACATATATATCAGCATGGCCTCATGAAGGGTCGGGCCTTGGTGTGGGTCCCGGTTAATAGTCTGGAGGTTGGATCCCGTTCGAGCCTGCCATGGGGGAGTCGATGCACCCTCTAGTATCTACAGTACTTAGAACTGCCCCCCTTGAATAGCGTTCCAGGCCCTCGACGCCATGCAGTGGGTTTCTACCCCTCTACCACTAGGTGCCAGCCCATATTAGAGCCTTCTAATTGTCTTCAAACAGCGCAATCTAAGTACCTAATTACTCACAAGGTGAATATACAGTATATTGATGTATTGATATCTCCTGTATACATTACAGCCTCTTAAGGCTCTCAAATCCTTTTTACTGCATTACCTAACCTTTCTTGTGTGGTTATAATTAGAGGTTGAACCCGGGCTAGGGCGGCCGGCACTGGGCCACCACGGAGGGGGGGTAGGTAAGAACATATACACGATGCCAGCAATATCCAGGGAATTGCATGCTCAGGGTGTATCCCCTAAGTGCGTTTAGCCGTGGACAAGAAGAGCAGTGGGTGGTTCAGGCAGACTAGCTCTGAGCCTTCCTCCACACACCATGCTCTGGAAGGTCGGCGTCCTCATCAATCATGGTGATTTGTCAATCGGTCGACCGATTGGCCAATCAGGCGCTATTTACATGTCGTTCGACCGATTGGCCAATCAGGCGCTATTTACATGTCGTTCGACCGATCCACCGATTACGAACCTAGGCCTCCCCAGTCACCAATCATGCAAATTGCTGGTTCGGTCGGCCCATTCAGCAATCATATAAACCTTTTTAGATTCCTATGCCCTTTTAGTAACAACTCAAAAACATGAGCATTTGATGCCTGACCCGAGAGTAACATATAAAGCACACTCGCTCTTCTTCAAAGAATTCTAATAACATCATTCTTACAACTTTCAGTCTGCTCATCTCCATTCATCAAATATTCATGAAGGGTTATTACCAAAAGAATCTAAAATTATGAGCGAATCTCTATGGTTGCCGAATCGGTTGGCCAACCGAACCAGCAATTCGTACTCTATGATTGCTGAATGGGTTGGCCGAAGCAATTTGCATGATTGGTGAATGGGGTGGTCTAAGTTCGCAATTGGTGGACCGGTCGAACGAATTGTAATAGCGCCCAATTGGCCAATCGGTCGACCGACGCCATGATTGGTGAATCTGTCAATACATATAAGGCGTCGAAGCAAGAACAAGTGGTCTGAAGGCAAGCAGAATTGTAAAGCCGCCTCCTAGCCTATACACTTTAAGGCTCCACAATATATATGCATGGATTTTAGGGTTTTGCTTTTGAGAGATGGAGGTATTACCCTGAAGTACTGCTCTCATGTCAAATTGACACGTGATTTAGTGAAGAGTTGGAGAGTGGTTGTCGGGCCAACCAACTACAATGCTGCCTCACGTGCCCTTGCATGATTCTTTTGTTCGAGCTTGACAAGTATGTTCAGTTCCAGAATTCGCAAGGTTCAGAAAATAGGCATGGCTTTATACCAATCGATATCGCGATCGATGCATACTACATTGAGCATGGGTGCGCACAAATCACAGGCGCACACAAATCTTCATGGTGCGCATGCACTCCTGGTCATTGAACTCGAGTTATGCGGAATAGGGGCCGGGCATGAGGCTACTTGCAGGCGGTTGTCATCGATCTTGTCCAACCCAGCCCTACATAACCCATACACTACAATTAGACTCCGATGTGGGGTGCAATCAATAGCCAGAGTACCTAGGTATCTTCACTAAAGCGAAGCTGGGTATTTTGCTATATGCATAAAACGGGATAGATACAAAGCTAATTTACTCTTGTTACATGTGCCGTCCGATCCTTCAAACGCCCACCAGCAGACTTCTAGCCTCCCAAGATGCTGCAAAAGACAATACACAACTTTCCCGTTCCCCGTATCATTCCCCGCTCACTCAACGGTTAAGAAAAAGGGTAGTTAACGTTCCTATAGACTGGGAAGTGGGATAAGTAGCATAAAAGTCAGTCGAGTAAATCTCTAAATAGAGGTATATAAATTAACAGCTTAACTGGTGCGAAGGCAACTAGTTAAGGAGAATAAAGAGCAATGGAGAGTGAGAAAACAGTAATGTAGGAAGTATCAGTGTAAAAACCAACAAAAACAAAAGAAAAGCCACAGAATGCACCAATGTGCAACAAAAAACAAAAACGATAGCTGGCAAAATCAAAAAAGAGTACCCCACCCCGCACCCGCACGCCCTCTAGCAGCAATAATAGTAAAACGCTTAAAAATAACACCAAGGAAGATATACATGATTAGACTAGTGAATTGAACTGGAACCAAAGCACGAGGTAAAAAAATCAAAATCAAAAATCAAATCAAATGTATCCTGCAGGAACAATCAGGAAGCCCCCACGATCCCAACAGACCCCATCCCATCCCATCAAACCTTAACCCGAATCGCCGATCTCATGCTGTTGGATATGATAAACAAAACAAAGGAAAAAGAGAGAGTTGAATGAAAGTAAACTTGTGTATGCTGTAGAATGAATTTATCGTGAAATTTGAAGCGCCTAGGGTCGAGCTGAATTGTCGAGCCTGGTTGGGTAGAATACAATTATACCCTTTCCATATCAAAACTCACAGCCCATACTTCAGGGCATCGTAATATCCCTCATAAAGGTATCTATGATCTCCAGCCAGCATAGCACTCAGCTACCGTTGGTAAACTATGTCATCCTGCCCCGCTTATTTCCACTGAATTCCATTCCAGCATAGACCGCCTTCTCTTTCTCTGCCATTGCAGCGAGTTCTAGAAAGTCCAATGGGAACCGGCGTTTCCAAGCACCCGAAGGGTTCCTATGTGGCGAAGGAGGGAAATTGCTATGGTTAATGTGGTGCAGAGGTTGTTCACCTGGTGACGATGTTGACATAGGTGAATCCGGCATTGTGTCAGGAAGTTCGATATCTTCTAGATATGGAGCCCGCGGCGGCGGCGGAACATGCCTAGGGAGGTGGTGATTTGAGCGAAAGGAGAATGATTGCGGGATTTCCTTCGGTACTGGATGGTAGACCTCTGGCGGGGATGGTGAGGTGGGAATGCTGTGATATGAGGATGAAGAGACTGGGTCAGATTGCGCCCGTTGCTCTTGCGGCTGTGGTTCTGCTGGAGGTTCCGATTCCCTCATGGGTGAACTAGAGGGGGCTGTTTGGGACTGTCCTCTTTCATCCTCACTTTCGTCGACATGGTCGCTCCGATGTGCCCCACTTTCCCCATCCCCTCCTGCTTTTCTCCGCCTCGAAAGACCCCATTCTCGAATCTTGATGACTTCGCTGTTGGTGTATATCCGATCACTGTTGATTAAGTGCAATAAGTCGTCGAGGGCATCCTGATAACCCTGCTTCCGGGCTCTTTCTATTTCTGTATTGGCCGATTTGTAAAGAGTAGTAACAGACATAGCAGCCTGCTTGAATGCCGACATGAGAGCAGCTGGAGGATACTCATATTGGGAATTTGGGGAATTTCTGCTTTGGGCGGGAAGTGTTGATGAGAGAGATGTGAGATCCATCCCTGCGTATGTTCTCCGTTGTTGGGTCTGTTTGGCTTGGTGTTTTGGCCTAGTCGGTTAGAGGAGGGCAACGACGCTGCGGGAATGAACAGCCGATGAAATGACCGAGGGGTACGAACGTTGGCTATATGTACGAAAAGAGAAAGAGATATGAGAGAATGCCGGAGAAAAAAGATTGGGTGGGGCACTGGGTGAGGGGGTAAAGCGAAGTTTCTATTACCACCAGGTGTAGGTTCGTCGTTTGTTGAATTCTTGCGTAAGGATGGAAAGTGCAGGCGAGCACAGAAGAATGGGGGGTCAAGGCTGATGCTCTGGATGTGTCTGGATGTTGCTAGGGGCCGTCGGTTGGATATGTGCAGCGAGCCATTAATTCGAGGGGACAAAAAGAGTGGAGGTTGAGTGGAGTGGCCCCAGTAACAAAACTTATTTTGGCACGAATTCTGTGGGTAGAGAAACCGGTAGCCTCTACGGTTCAGACTCGTCGACGATCACGGGACCGGGACCGCGGGCTAGCACTGGTAAGCTGAGTCAGCACACATTTCTTTGAAAACTGACTCCACGTTGAGGGTGGCGCAGGATGTAAATTGATTTATATGAGCTTGGGCTAGATCGCGTCCGCGTCGGCACCAGCCACAGACGCGCGAAATTTGTGCAACGGTCTTGGTAGGGCGTGCGACCAGGCAATGGTGTTGCAAGCTAGCTTATTAGTGTAGAAGTTCATCCTCGCCTCCACAACCCTTCTATTCTCTGTTCTCTGTCTTGTTGATTCTTGCAATTCCACTACATAGACACGCCATCCAACTTGCAGCTTATCTCCACACCTGTACACAAATTCCTTCTCGAATAGCTTGACAGTATCACCAGCACATCCGCAATACATATAAACTTGCAGCAGGGATGCCGAGAGCGAAGAAAGTTATGACGGACTCCGACCTTGAGCCATCCGCGCCGGCCTCATCGGTCGACACGCCAGGTGGCAACCATGATGAGAGCTACCCGGCCTCCGGCGGCTCAGAAGACGAAGCAGATGAGGTAGTTCAGCCAGAAGTGGATGAGGATGTAGCTATGGAGGTAAATCAGGGCAGATGATACGCGGTGCCCGAGCATACCGATGCTAATTTTAATACCATATATAGGATGCTGATAACAATGTATAAACCACCTTCGTATCCTACAACTCAGTTTGATCAAGATCGCTAAACTAGTTTGTTGTGGATATTGATAGGCAGACGACGATGAGTCAGGCTCGGAAGAGGTAGTAGCAGATGGAAGGCGGAGGAGGTCAGACGTCACGAATCTACGGAAGAAAGAATTTGGCAATAAGCACACCAAGTTGGACAGGACGAAGGTATGGTGAACACTGGATGGCGCAAGCAAGGATGGGCACTGACAACATGATGTGTGTAGACTTCAGACTCTGCCAAGCGATACGCATATCTGCTTGGACTGACTGGTATTACCATCTTGGGGCAAAATGGTCCTTCATTTGCTGACTTTGGCGCGATCAAGATCTTTTCCGACATTTCATCGGCAACAACGAGGAATTCAAGAGGGTAATCGAGGAGACAGACCAGAAAAAGTCGAAGGGCAAAAAGGCTGGTGATCATAGACGGAGAAGGACTGAGCAAGAAGAGGATGAAGAATTGCTACAGGATGAGAAGGAAGGTGGCGAGGAGGGGGGCACAATCTTCACAGAGTCACCATCATGTAGAAGATTATTCCTACTTCTTGGGGGTATATATGGGGGATGCTGACATTGTCACTTTACAGATATTAAGGGTGGAACGATGCGAGACTACCAGATTGCTGGTCTCAACTGGCTGATATCGCTTCATGAAAATGGTATTTCGGGTATATTAGCAGACGAGATGGGACTCGGAAAAACACTTCAGACAATTTCTGTGAGTTAGGTGGATGAGTACTGGTTGAAATGGTCTTTCTAACTCCGTTTAGTTCCTTGGGTACCTGCGTTATGTTCTAGGAATCAACGGACCGCATCTCGTTATGGTTCCCAAATCTACCCTAGACAACTGGAAGCGAGAATTCGAGAAATGGACACCGGATGTGAAAGTCCTGGTGCTGCAAGGGGCCAAAGATGACCGAGCCAAACTTATAAACGACCGTGTCTTGACGTCTGACTTCGATGTGTTGATTACTTCGTATGAGATGGTTCTCCGGGAGAAAGCACATTTAAAAAAGTTTGCCTGGGAGTATATCATTGTTGATGAAGCTCATAGAATCAAGAACGAGGAGTCATCTTTGGCTCAAATCATCAGGTTGTTCCACTCTAGGAACAGACTACTGATCACTGGTACCCCTCTGCAGAACAACTTGCACGAGCTTTGGGCTTTATTGAACTTCTTACTCCCTGACGTTTTCGGTGATTCGGCCGCGTTTGATCAGTGGTTCGAGAACCAAGGTGGTGATCAAGACATTGTTGTCAAACAGCTCCACAAGGTCCTACGGCCCTTCTTACTGCGAAGAGTCAAGAGTGACGTGGAAAAGAGCTTGCTGCCCAAGAAAGGTACGTAAAAGTGCTCAGGGTCTTGAGAATGAACCAACTAACCAAGTCTCTAGAGCTTAATCTCTATATCGGTATGTCCGAAATGCAAGTAAGATGGTATCAGAAGATTCTCGAGAAGGATATCGACGCTGTAAATGGCGCTGCTGGGAAGAGAGAATCCAAGACCAGGCTTCTCAACATCGTCATGCAGCTTCGGAAGTGCTGTAACCACCCATATCTCTTCGAGGGAGCAGAGCCTGGACCTCCATACACTACGGATGAGCACCTGGTTTTCAATTCTGCAAAGATGGTGATGCTCGACAAGATTCTAAAGCGCATGAAAGCCCAAGGATCCCGTATCCTTATTTTCTCCCAAATGAGCAGAATGCTTGATATACTGGAAGATTACTGTCTTTTCCGTGAATACGCCTACTGCAGGATTGATGGTGGTACAGCACACGAAGACCGTATTGCCGCCATTGATGAGTACAACAAGCCTGACAGTGAGAAGTTTGTCTTCTTGCTGACTACGAGGGCTGGTGGTTTGGGTATTAATTTAACGACTGCGGACATCGTTATTCTTTACGACAGCGATTGGAACCCGCAGGCAGATTTACAAGCCATGGATCGTGCACACAGAATTGGGCAGAAAAAACAAGTGCATGTCTTCCGCTTTATCACAGAGAATGCCATTGAAGAGAAGGTTCTTGAAAGGGCAGCGCAGAAATTGCGCCTTGATCAGCTCGTCATTCAGCAAGGCCGTGCTCAGCAGGCGGCGAAGCAGGCAGCGTCCAAAGACGAGTTGCTGAACATGATTCAGCATGGTGCGGTGGACATCTTTAACTCCGAGGCGAAGGGCAAGCACATCACAGGGCCCGAGCTCACAGATGACGACATCGATGCGATCTTCAAGCATGGAGAGGAGAGGACGAAGGAACTCAATGACAGGTATTCTAAGCTGGGAATAGACGACCTCCAGAAATTCACCAGTGATTCGGCGTATGAGTGGAACGGGGAAGACTTCGCAAAGATCAAGAAGCCCACTATTGGTATGGCATGGATTAACCCAGCGAAGCGAGAGAGGAAGGAGGCCCATTACTCGATCGATAAGTACTATAGAGGGATGTTGAACCCTGTAAGCACAAAACCAACCGAACAAAAGCCAAAGGCTCCAAAGGCACCCAAGCAAGTCAACGTTGCAGACTTCCAGTTCTACCCGCCTAGACTGGTTGAGCTACAGGAGAAGGAGACTGCATACTTCAGGAAACAGCAAGGTTACAAGGTCCCAGCACCAGAGGTTGGCGAAGACGATGACGCGTCAGAGCGTGAAAACGAGCGCGCATTGGAGCAGGAAATCATTGACAATGCTCTCCCGCTTACCGAGGAAGAAGAGAAAGAGAAAGCGGATTTAGCTGAGCAAGGATTCAGTAACTGGACCCGCCGTGAATTCCAGCAATTCATTCAGCTCTCTGCAAAGTACGGGCGTAGCGCGTATGGTAATATTGCATCTGAGATGGAGGCTAAGATGGAAAAGGAGGTCCGCACCTACGCAAAGGTCTTCTGGGATAGATATACTGAGCTCTTCCAATACGAGCGATACATCAACCAGATTGAACAGGGGGAGGAGAAGACTCGTAAAGTCAATTCGCAGAAGAAGATGCTGAGGAAAAAGATGGAGATGTACCGCGTTCCTCTAGTTCAGCTTAAGATCAATTACACCGTTTCAACTACCAACAAGAAGGTCTATACGGATGAGGAAGACCGGTTCCTGCTCTGCCAGTTGGACAAGCATGGCCTTGACGCGGAAAACTTGTATGAGAAGATCAGGGATGAGATTAGAGAGAGTCCATTATTTAGATTCGATTGGTTCTTTCTGTCTAGGACTCCCATTGAGATTGGCAGGAGGTGTACTACATTGATCAGTACCATTGTAAAGGAGTTTGAGGAGAAGGATGGTACTGGTAAAGAGAATAAGGAGAGTGCCCCGGTGACCAATGGCAAAGGGGCGGAGAAGAAAGGTGTTAAGGGCAGGGAAAGGGACGAAGAAGAGGAGGAGATTGAGGCACCGGTGAGCAAGAAGGGGAAGACCGGGCATAACGGAACAACGACGCCGTCTGGGAAGGGTGCAGCAAAGCCTCCGCCGAAGGTAAGAGTTCATCTAGCGCAACGCAGCTAAATTGTGATCATTAACATTCTGTTCAGAACAAGCAAGTCGAGAACGCAAAATCTTCTGCGGTGGCCACAAAGGTGAACAACTCAAATGCAACTTCTCGAGCCACTAGTGTGGTCTCGACTGCATCCTCGACTGCACCGAAAAGTAAGGCAAAGGCTGGAGGGAGGAAGAAGTAGAAAGATAGATCGATTGAATACTTTGGGTTGGTTGTTTTCTTTATGCCACATGGATGGGGAAAGAGGAGTGAAGTACATATATCTTCTTTTAGTTAATGCTTGTTTGGATGGATGGTGGACGAATGGGAATGTCCGTGTAATGCCTCTACTTTGTTTTAGTGAATGAAATTCATTACTTAGATTCTAATTATTCAGGCTGTTGGGGGTCGGAATGTATGATTATTATTAGAATTAGTGATACGAGCGTTAGATTAGATTACCCCGAGAAATTGATAGAAGCATGTCATCTGATTTGAGACTAATTGTCATGATCCCCACCTTGTGCTAGACTGGTTGCAGCTTGTGTTCGACTTAGGGTCTCACCATCAGACCGAAAATATTTCAGCCATTCTATAAATGGCTGAATTAAAAAAAGTAAGCCCAATGCGAGGCTCGAACTCGCGACCTTGAGATTCCCCAAATAACCGAAGTCATTCTAAGAGTCACACGCTCTACCGACTGAGCCAACCGGGCTGGCTGATGATATTGCCTTCATATATATTATATATTCAGGAATTTTGCAAGAGGAATTTGCAACTGTTCGAAACTTTTAGTTTGTCGCAGCAACCTCCCCAACCCTCCTCCACAATTCCAGAAAAAATGCCGATACAAATCCTTCTCCCGACTCCGGCACCATCATACTACACCACTACTACAATCTCCACCGATGATGTAGATGACATCTCAGACGAGGACTACTCTATGGACGAAGATGACGAGATGGACATGGACACACTCATCTCCCGCGCCCGTCGCCGCGGTGGGCCAGGCGGGGTAAAAAAGCTCCGGGCGAACCTCGACGATGACTCCTTATCTACGTCAATTGTGACACCTGGGGAGATTGTGACGCAGGACCCGCAGTGGATGAGGGGACATGGGACCTACATCCCTCCTACGACGGCAAGTGGTGCACTTTCTGTGGCGGGTGCACCAACGACAACAATTATCAGCACGTTGGCGGGGACGTTGACCAAGACGAATAAGTTGCTCAGTATCAGTCCGTTGGCTACGCGGTATACACCACAAATTGGGGATCTGGTTCTGGGAAGGATTCACAGCGTGCAGACGAAGAGATGGCTGGTGGACATTACTAGTACGAGCTTGGCGGTGCTGTTGTTGAGCAGTATCAATCTTCCGGGGGGGATTCTTAGGAGGAGGACAGCGGCGGATGAGTTGCAGATTAGAGGGTTCTTTAGTGAGGGGGATTTATTGGTTGCCGAGGTGCAGAGTTTGATGGGCCCTG
>Ga0307511_10003573_pt1 | contig 15927 bp, 11 predicted proteins | sample 13_EM_MG_FD_200266 | JGI IMG/M metagenome (GOLD analysis project Ga0307511, IMG submission 200266) | Populus trichocarpa ectomycorrhiza microbial communities from riparian zone in the Pacific Northwest, United States - 13_EM | ecosystem: Host-associated > Plants > Roots > Unclassified | place... | reverse complement strand
TGAATGACTAACCGGTCGATCATTATCACAGGTCAACCAGTCGACCGGTATTAACTAGCCAACATGTTGGTCGATTTACAACAAATAGTCGACCGACAGCAACCAATCGGCCGGTTCAGCCAGCTGGTTGATCAGGATTTCCAGAATCTTGATCTGTTAGTTATCAAATCTACATAATTCACAATATAGCAATTTATTCTTGTAATACTTTGAAATAAAAAAAAAAAAGAAAGGTTTAATATGAAATGACAACAATGCCCTTAAAAGAGTAATATTTAGGTATATATGGATGGATGACATTTTAGTAATCGAACAAAGAGTTGGTAAATATAAAAGGAAGAAAAAAAAAAAGAGGACTTAGATTTGAAGAGAAGAAACTGTAAGAAGAAAAAGAAGAGAAAGAAAAAAATATAAATGAAGGAGAAGAGACTTAGAGAAAATAAATTTAAAATATAAGTTTTATGTTTTGATGTGTATAATTGTTGGTATTAATTAAGATTATGAATTTTTTGAAGATTAGGTTTTGAAGATTTTGATTTGGGTTTGATTGAACAGTTGATTGAAATATTATGGGTTAATTGTTATGGATAATGGTTTATTTAGTTGATTTTGGGTAAGGATGATAATTCTAAGTTATGGTTTATTTAAATGATGAATTTGAGTTAGAGATTTTGGTAGATCAGTGGGTGATTTATGGAAAAATCTGAGTTTGAGGTTGAAGATGATGAAATTTCATTTTGATCCCTCAATTTGTGAAAATTATTGTTTAGTCCCAAAACTTTGGAAAAATTTACATTTTGGTCCCTAGAGAAAATTTTGAGATTCTAGACAGAATTGAGGATGGATTATGGGTAAAATTTCAGTATAGTTATGAATTTATAACATTTTTAGTTTGGCCCTCTAATTTGATAAAATTACAATTTGACCCCTAAGAATTTGATAAAATTCCATATTGGTCCCAGCTGTAATTTTACTTTTTTAGATTGTTTTGATGAATGATTGAGGTTTATTTGGTGAAATATTATCAAGTTTTATGATTTTTTTCTTTTAAATTAGATTTCAAGAAAACCATTTGATTTTTGGGTTTGTTTTTTTTTTTTTTTTTTTTTTTTTTTTTTTTTTTTTTTTTTTTTATATACTTTTTTTTTTTTTTTTTTTTTGGGGTGGGTGGTTTTTTTTTTTTTTTTTTTTTTTTTGAAAAAGGACTAGTTTGGTTCATAAACATATAAAGTTATGATTTAGACCCTTAGTTAAGTTTATTAAATAGATTTTCCATTATGTTTTAGTCCTTTTTAATATGTCTCATTTTCTATTCAGATAATCCTGGTATTCTACCTGTAGAATATCAGTAGGATTGCCTTCGATATCTGTTTCCGTGTTATTTCTACTTTTGAGTTAGGTGAGTGAATAATTTTTCATATGCTAGAGGATTAGTATAAATAATTGAATTGTTAATATGGAATTGATTGTGCTTCTTGGTAAATCTTATTTTTTTATTTTTTCCTTGTTTATGATTAAGCATGATCACTTATTGAAATTGAATCTTTGATATGAACCATTATGTACTTCTGAATTGATAGTTTTTTATTTATTTAATTGATGTTATGAGTTGAGCCTTGAGCTATGAATTTGTTTGTTTGATTATGATATAAATGGTATGCTAATCAGAATACTCATACTAACAGGGTAGTGTTAGTCTTTGTGCACACTGTATTAAAACCCTAGTTGGTCGAAAGAGTCACCAACCTATAGCGACTGATCATCTCATGGCACGGAGCATCATGCTCATTGCATTTTGATTTTCTGACAAGTCTTACCTTATGATATTCATGTTATGGTCTATTTGAGAAACTTTCCTGTAAGAACTTAAAGTCATATTTGTATATACATTCTTCATTGTTGTATTATCTCGTGTATGTATATTGAACGTTATCTACTCACTGAGTTGTTGAACTCGTCCTTTCATTATTTATCTTTTTCAGGTTTATAGCTTATTAGTAGGTCACTTTTGTTGGACTTTTAGATCCTGTTTTTTTAGTTGTAATTGTTTTTTTTCTTTATGTCTAATTAGTGCTCCACAACTACAATATTTGTATTAACTCTCGTATTAAGATAATCAATTTATATTATAAAATTAGTTATGTTATCTTGTTGCGTAGATCTCTGTTTTGTTTATATATGTGAAAAGGTTTATATATGAGTTTAAGTTCGTATAAGTATCAAAATCTAGAATTGAACATTGTCTATGTGCCAGTAATGGACTTGAAAATCAGGTCATGACAATTCTTCAACAACTCATAATTCCAGACATCAAATAGGTTTGTTTCAAGCCAACTAACATCCTCATACATCAATTTAAAAACCCTTAAATCATTCCATCAACAGGTCTTAATGAAACTCTAACTCTTCCTTAATCCTTCCACAAACAAACTCCTAATCAAAAAATAACAAAAGTGAAAATTACTTGCTTGTTTTTTCAACCATACTTGAACCAAACTAAAACTTAAAACCGAAATACACCAACTTAAAACCGAAATACTTGGTGTTGTTTAAAGAAAAAGTCACGACGAGAAGAGGAAAACGAGGGGAAGAGAGAAAAAAATCAATTCTCTTACAACCCTTTTCTATCTAGATTTGTTGGGTTAGATTTGGACTGTATCTTGAGATTAGGTTGGGCGAAGAATATATATCTACAAAATCACATTTTCAATACTTTCGTTCATAATGGTTGCATCCCACAATTGACAACAAAATGAGCCTTACGTCTTGCTAGCCTGCAGCAATTAAATAGTTTCCAAGGAATCTAACGAAAATGTAAGTGCCTGTGAACAATACTTTCCATCCAAATCCAGAATTGCTAAGTTATGTCCAGAGATTCTCCTGTCATTCGTGGGTGTTACAAGAATACTGGTGATGTTTGCAATTCCTCTCTTCAAGGGGTTGAACGGTGTCAATGCTCCAAACAATACTCCATTTATTGAAGGCATAATGAGCCATGGACACTCAGTCCTTGTATAACTTCTGTCCCTCATAAATAAAAGACCTGCATATTTCTACCGCAAGATCCTCAGCCCGGGGCCATTCTTATTTCACCAAGCTGGACAGTGTATCTGTGTGTGAGTATGTGAGAGGGAGAGAGGGAGAGCAAACTTTTCAACCTGGCAGTAGAAAAGCTTGAATACAGCAATTGAGTAAAAATGACAACAAAGTGAAAAGAAAACACGTTTCTATTGTAAAAGCAAGTAATTTTCCGTGATAAGGAAGAATTCAGAGATCATTTACAGGACACGAAAAGGGATGCTCAGGTTCTAAAATGCTGTAAATCTTACCCAGAACATGTTCGTATACGACTCATTTTTTAGGCAAAACTTGAATATTGACCAAAAGTAATCACAAGATTTCTATTCATAATCGAACTGCACATCTACATGCATGTATTTTCTCATGAGCTGAACTATGGATGATGTAAAATTGGCCAACATTTGGCATTCTTCATGACTTTTGGCCTCTGAAACAACACCATGAATTACCAGCTTCCTGAGATTTGGACAAAGTTTTAGCAGCCCCTCAACCCAATGAGAGAAGAGATCATTAATTATAGTCCATCCGAGCTCCAACACAAAGACATTCTCCAAGTGGGAAGACCCTTGCAGGCCATAGTTAACCACTCCATCTCTCAAGTCATAACTTAATGCAAGATGGATGAGATGCGGGAAACAAACAGCAATAGTTTCTAAATCCACAATCTCATCCTCGTCATCGAAGACCACATCCCAAAGACGAAGTTTTGTCAACTTTGATGATTTGGAGATCATTTGGTAGAACTTTGGCCACATAATAGTGAAGTTGCTGACATCTATGATCTCAAGATTATCAACAGTGTCACCAATATCAAGATGAATAACACTTACGTCATCAATTTTGAAATGCTTCAAAGTACCCTTTCCAATGAGTTCAAATAGCTCAAGAGCGCAATCCTTCAAGTGCAAGCATTCAATGCTATCTGCCTCCAAGATAAACTTGTCCAAACTGATTGCTTCAACATAAACTCTCTTTAATGTTGGACTGCTCAGTTCAACAGTCACCTGTGCATCAGACATTGCAATCTCTGGATTGATAAGTTCCAAGGTCTCAATCTTTGGGCAAGCAGTGAGCAAAAGATTGAGATCCAATGCTGAGATACTGACATAACTCAAAGAAAGGGATTTTAAACAAGGGAATCTCTGAAAGTTGGGTTCAACCCCTGTTATCGAGTTGTGGGACAGTTCCAACATTTCCATCTTCTGCCTGCCACAAATCTCAAGAATATTAACATTCGGATTAGTCCGAACATTATAAATCAATCGGTGCAAGGTTTCCCTGGTGTACATAAGCCAAGCAATAACTGTTGAAGCAGAGAACTCATCAACATCATCCATCAAAATCGACAAGCCTTGTAACCCAGTGGTTTGAAATATGGTCTGAGTTATCAGTATCTGTAGTCGGCTAGTTGTGAGATCTTGATAGACATTGCAATCATTGGAATTAAATGAAAGAGTGTGAAGATGTTTGCGCCAAGCTTCTCGCCACTTCCGACATGTTGCAGAAGCTATCACCACATCTCGAGCACCTCCTAGCCGTGACAGAATGTTCCCAATAACTTCAACTGGAAGATGTTCCATTACCCGAAAAACAAATACCTGAAGTTTCAAAACCACAACTAGGACTTCATACGAGAAATATCAGAAAAATTGATGCAGCTCAATTTATAACACACTAACTAATAAACCATTCAACAATATTTGGATCCTGTGCATAGCTTCTTGTTCAGCAACACCAAAGTTTGATCTAGTACACAAACATAAAAGCTACTCAGCACATCAAAACAACCAATTGGCACTAGCTAAAAACTAGAGGAAAAATTCAAACTTTGAAAAGGTCTCAGTCATTGAATCACAAAGGCAAGCAACAAAAATTATATGCAAACCCAGATAAATCCAAAATCCATGAACAGAAAACGAAAAACTAAAAATCCAACATCAGGGTACCAACTACATTGATTTCAACAAAAAAAAATATTCAACCTTTTGACTTGCTAATAAAAAAATTGCAAGAAATCCAGCAAACCATCAAGTAATCAGGCAATAACCCAAAAATCAATGAGCGAAACCCATCAAAAACACAAAATCTGACATCTGGGTACAAACAAACAAATTCAAACATTCACACTGCAACGTTAATTAACCAAATAGAATATTGAAAAGAATGAGATTCGATAAATGATACCCTGAATTCAAAAGCACTAAAAAACGCAAGAGGGTCGTCAAAGATCTTACCACACAATACAATCAACAAGAGATTAGAGATGAACAGGGAGACAATCGAGAGAGAGAAGTAGATTCCAGGCGTGACTTTGATAAAGATCCGCCACCCTGGAGAATAGAGAGAGAGAGAGAGAGAGCCTATTATAAGTTGGACGAATCCATGATGAGCTAGGCTGTTTGGAACTGTAAATTGAATTTAATTCAGAAATTTTAATGAAATCAAATCATTTAAAAATTCTAGAAGAAATTTGATTTTTAAAAATTATATTTTTAAAAGTATTTTTATATTTATTTTTTTAAAAGATCATACATTATTTAGAATTAATTTTTTATTGTAATTAAATTGTAGTATTTAATTTAAATTCAATTGATAAATAAATTAAATTTATATATTTGAAAATGATATAATTTATTTTATTTCCTATGTTATTCAATTATCTATTATAATTAAATTAAATTATAGTATTCATATGTTTGATAAATAAGTTAAATTCTAAAAAATATATAATTTATTTTATTTTATTTTTTATATTATCTTGAATTCAATTACAATGTTAAATTTGAATTTAATTAATAGATAAGTTGAATGCACATGCTTGAAAAAAATAAAATTCAAATTATTTTATTTCCTATATTACTTAATTCTCTACTATAATTGAATTTGATAAGGGTAGTATAAAGAATAAAATAAATTAAACTCTATTTTTTTAACTATGTAAATTCAATTTATTTATCAACTACATAACTTGTTTATTAATTAAATTTAAATTAAATATTATAATTGACAACTGAATTTAATTATAATAGAGAATTTGTTTAAACAACTAGAATAAAAAAGATTGGTTTTTTTTAATTTGTAATTATTTGCTAATGATTTATTTTTTTAAGGGCAAACCTGGAAAAAGTCGTTGATCTATAGAAGATATCTTAATTAGATATCTCAATCCCCGTTCTATTTTTAATGTGGATTAGTTTCTCAATATACCAATCAATTCTCAATTAGATCCTTTAATTGGTTTTGGTTAAAAAAGTTGTCTCTTTTCATGTGAAAAATATAAATTTACTAAGACTTTCCTCATCACCTGATAGGGAGAGTTCTGTGAAGAAACATAAGGGCTGTATATTTTTTATATATAATTTGATCTAACACCTGGTTTCGTGCGATGCAAGAGTGAAGATCTTAAGGAATTGATGATTTTGCATGAGAAAAAGAAAATCGAGCGAGTTTTGTTCGTATTTACAGGAAAGGCCTTGTGGTTTGGGTTAATTTCAAGAATAACCCTAACTATACTGCTACAATTCCTTATCAGTATTTTGACTTGTACCTTGGATTCAGTTCCATATACTAGGGAGAAACCTCTGCTGATAAGGCGTTGCTGCTCTTGTGTTGTTTCATGTTATTGGTCCGTGTCAACCCTAGCAGTAGCATGTTGTTACACTGTCATGCTGTACGAGTGTCTAATACTGGAAAGTAATTTTAAAAAAAATTGAAATTTCTTTTTAAAATTTAAATTAATATATTTTTTATGTTTTCCTATTATTTTGATGTATTAATATTAAAAATAATTTTTAAAAAATAAAAAAAAAATTATTTTAATGTGTTTTTGAAATGAAAAGCACTTTGAAAAACAACCGCTACCACACTCTCAAACAGCTCTATCTTATTTATGTGGTCTCGCATGTCAAGGTTTTAAAAAAATAAATATTATTTTTTTATAAAAATACTTTTATAATACCTTAAAAAATAATATAAATCTTATGTTACAACTCATTTTATAGCTTAAATTATTAGATTTAAATAGTTATTTAACATAATATTAGAGCGTTGATGATTAAGTGATCATGAATTTGAATTTTACTATCTCCATTTATTTTATAAAAATTAATTATATGATAATATAATATGAGCCTAAATAAATTTTAAATTTAAAAAAATATATTAAAAAATAATATAAATTATACTTTAAAATTTTATTTAATAAAAATTAAAATCATTGCGTTAGCCACGGAGGCACAAGCACTACTCATAAATGAGTCCATCTAGTCAACGACTCGGCTAGCTCTAGCCTCCATCTCTAGCAGCAACCATGCCACCAAGATTTTAGCCAGGTAGTGACGAGTGCTAACTGCTAAGATTTTTACAAGACTCCGCTTCCTTTTTGGAGCGCGAACTAAACGAAAGACTGTTAATTTTTTTTTTATATATATATATATTTAAATTATTTCAAAATGATAATATTAAAAATAAATTTTTAAAAATAAAAAAATAAAATTTTAATAAATTTTAAAAAAAAAATATTTTAAAAAATAACCGAAATTTCATACACCCTCTCTGGCAAATCTTTTCAGTTACCGACAAGACAAAAACCTCTACAACACAAGAGCCACGCTCTCCACTCTTCTATTCCAGTACTAAAATCATCTTCGGCTCATTATCATCCCAGTCGCATAATAAAACCATAGTCATACCTAAATTGTCAGCATTTGCAGGTAACTGACTAACTCTACCTTGCTCCCAACTTGTTTTTTATAATGTTTGGATTGGTGTTTTTGGTCATTCTATTCTTGGGTTTGTTTTATGTTTTAATTATTTTTTTCTTAAAACGTAGTCTTACTTCTGCCCAGAAGTTATTTTCTCCATTTTTTGTCCCTATTTGATGCATTAATGAGTGGTCTGGGGTTCTGAATGCGGTAGTTTTTTTTTTCTTACCTGATTATTCCAGGCATATTTGATTGCTACATTGATGAATTATCTGTGTTTTGTTGCTAATTTCTTGTGTATATATAGTTTCAGAAAAAAAAAAAAAAAAGGAGTTGGAAAGTGTGTGTTGTTTTCTAAGTGAAATGTGGAGTGAGTTTGGCTTATGGGATCCTTGATTTGTTTTTCAATGTTGATTTGTTTTCCTAACCCAAGTTGAATTCTTTGAAGACCAAATCTTTTTCTGTAATGCAAGTGTTTTCTGTGTGTATCTTGATGGTTTAACTTGTTATGACTTATGATCAGGTTAAGGAAGAACGGAAGGGAGCAGAACAGTTCGATTTGGGCAGCTTGGGCTCTAAAGTTCTAAGCTTCTCGACTACTGAATCATAATTTAAAGAATTTTGCTCTTGCCCTTCTAGTATGGCGACTTGTGTGTCTCCACCTTTCACGCCATCTGGTACTCAAATTTCAGTGAGACGAAGGATTTCAACAGAAAACCGAATTGGTAAAACAGTTATCTTCAAAAGGTTTGACAAGAAGAATGGTTCATGTGGTGCATATGAAAGGAATGTCTTCAGTATCCCACAAATTAGGTGTTCGGTTAACTCTCACAATATCAGCCCAAATCATAGCAAAGACTCTTTCCTGGATTTGCACCCCGAGGTTTCAATGCTCAGAAGTGATGCAAATGACACATACTCTTGTCTGAGAAAGGAGACATCTGGAGTAAATGTCACTGAGAGCTCAGGGGATTCCTCCTTTATGAGCAACTACAATGAAGCCAAGATCAAGGTTATTGGTGTAGGGGGTGGTGGGTCTAACGCTGTTAATAGAATGATTGAGAGTTCCCTGACCGGGGTGGATTTTTGGATAGTGAACACAGATATTCAGGCAATGAAGATGTCACCAGTGCTCCCAGAGAACCGTTTGCAAGTTGGCAAAGAGCTAACTAGAGGTCTGGGTGCTGGTGGAAACCCAGATGTAGGGATGAATGCTGCCAATGAAAGTAAAGCAGCAATAGAGGAGGCACTTTATGGTGCAGACATGGTCTTCATAACAGTATGCCTTTGCTCTTTTCCTATATGTTAATTGCTTGAATAAATTAAAAGAATGGAAATAGATCCTGAGATATACAACTCCCTTTCTATCATCTTTTTGAAAAGTAGAATACATTAGCTTAGCATAGCTCAGTAGACTATTGAGATCAAAGGCACACATCTGTGCACGTGGCATGTGCTTGTATACGCCTATTTGCTGTGAATAGATTCGGTCACTTGGTTTTGCACATTAAAAGCAGACCTTAACACATCAAACTCCTTTCCTTGGATTGATTTAGATCTGCCAACGATTAAAAATCAGAGGCCTTTCTTGCAAATAAAATGAAAGCCCAAGTTCTCCATAATAATTTCAATTTGACCCACTAGATCTGGGGTCTTGCAGGAGGTAGATACTTGTTTTGCAGAACTGCAAAGGTGAAATTCATACAAGGCTTTCCCTTTCATCCTGGCTGATGTCTTGTTAAATAGTAATGCCAGTGGATATGGGAGTTCAACTGTAGTCAAATGTTGGCAATGCCTTAAATTTTTTTCTGAACTGGAAATGATGGGGGGAAGATTATAGTTGTTGAAGGAAATGCAGAACTACAAGTCCAAAGCATTAGGACATAGCTATATATCATGTTAAATCAGGCCTGAACTATTGTTGTACATCTTCTTTATTCGATTGAGGGTTCCCTTTATTGTTTATCTCAATGTAGTTCTTCCTAAGTGTTACAAATAGATCACAGTATTTCCTGATAATTGCTACTCTTTTTCATTTTGTTATGATATCTCACCGATGCCTTAAATCTGTAGGCTGGGATGGGTGGAGGAACTGGCACTGGTGGGGCTCCAGTGATTGCTAGTGTTGCAAAGTCCATGGGAATATTGACTGTTGGTATTGTGACAACACCATTCTCCTTTGAGGGCCGAAGACGTGCTGTTCAAGCTCAGGAGGGAATTGCTGCTCTGAGAAACAATGTTGACACATTAATTGTTATTCCTAATGACAAGTTACTGACTGCTGTTTCTCTATCAACCCCAGTGACAGAGGCATTTAACTTGGCTGATGATATACTTCGGCAAGGTGTTCGTGGCATCTCTGACATCATTATGGTATAGAATGACTAAAGAGAAATGTTAAATTAGTTTGAATCTTTGGCTTCATATGATTTCTTTTCTAGTTGTTAAAATTAATTCTCAGTCATATGTGGTGCTTACGTGCTAACACGCCACTCCATGACCATGAGGTTGTGAATCATGCACAATTCAGTATTTATTTACTGTTTTGAAGATCAATTTGCTTTGCCCATGTTACAGGCCTTAATTTTGTAAATATAAAAGACCTTTTTTTCTGAACTAACATCTGTAGTCTTTTCTCTCTACTTCTGCATTTTTCCCATCCCACCCAAACTTGTAGAATTCTCTCAAGTGGGGGATTTGAACCTGACACCTTCACTTGGGGGACAAGATCTACTCCATCCATTCTATCTTAAAATCTTTGTATTTTTTATCACTTAGATGGTCATCACCCTTTTTTTTTGGTTTCATGGTTTGTCATTGTCGATAATGTGTTTAAATGCTTTCATAATTGATTGTTGCATCTATTCTTACGGCTATCATTCATCTTCTTATTTCATACCATCAAATTATAACATGTACTAGTGTGGTCTTCATACAGAAATAAGTGCTTGTGTTTATAGAGTTGTATTGGGACGCAAGCATTCACATGAATATGCAAATTCCGTGTATGTGGGTAGGTGGGTTTGTGTGTGGTGTATTATTCTTTGAAGTGAACACTTTTTCTGGTAAATTTGTCTTCTGCCTCCCATATATCCTTACATTCCCCTTCATTTATGGTAATTGTAGCAGCATTTTCTGTTGAATAAGATTTATACTTATCAAATCCCCCCAAAAGATTATTTTTCCAGGTTGCTACAGTCATCTGATAAGGTTTTTTGGTTTTATTCCATGTCTCTAGGCCTCTGTCTCCTGTCTCTTATTCCTTTCCTTTGTCAACCATATTCAGCAGTGTTTTTGCCTTTTCCTCTCATAATGGTGAGAAATTTTTCTTCTACAGGTGCCAGGTCTGGTGAATGTAGATTTTGCTGATGTTCGAGCTATTATGAAAGATGCAGGTTCTTCTCTTTTGGGAATAGGAACTGCAACCGGTAAGTAAAAGATCCCAATGACTGAACTTGCTATTTTCAAATATTTTTAGTTTTAGCTATTTATGGGTTATATTGGATGAGGTCCTGATACAATGTCCGATGGAGATGAGTGTTAAACGGTTTTATAGGCCATGCCCCACAAGTGATTTAGTAGAGATTGTGTTGGTTCTCATTTGAGAGCTGTGAGCAAGTTTCTGCAGCTCCTGTATGTTAGGGTTCCTTTTGTCTGTTATGAGTAAAAATTCCTTTGATTAGGGATTAATCTATTATATCTTCTTGCTCATTTCTTCTCGTCTTCTGTGTTCATTCCCAACATGCTTGTTGTTTCCCACTTCAAGGTGAACAAATATGAATCCTCGTGTAAAACCATCAAACAGCTCCTGAATCTCTAATTCTACTTCCAAAGCCCTGGTTCCATCAATTCCTAGATTTATTTTGGGTAACATGTAGGAGCAAAACCCCTATATTTTATTTTTTTTGCACGGTTGCTTACTATCTTTTGATTGCAAGGGTTGTTCTGCATGATTTGTATTTAGAGTCCAATTGATCTAGCTACAACCCCTTGTTTCAATATGGAGAAGATTTACAAATGGAAAAGGAATTGTTACAAAACCATAGCAAAAGTAATTAAAGACAAAGCATCAATATTTTTTTTTCTTTGATCAAATGAGAAAAGGGTTTCATGACTCAATTTTTTGCCTCTTTTATTTATAATGGATCTGTCATCATTTACAATCCCATATAAGGCGTGCTCTTGTTTTTTGATGAAAAATGGCAGGAGAATAATTTGGATTTTCAGCTTAAAATATAACGACTCTTTAAATTTTATTCAGTTTCGTATTATCTTTAAATTTTATTCAGTTTCGTATTATCTTTGAATGTCCTAGGCTAGGCTTATGATAACATATGTCTTTATGCCTCTTTAATTCTCTTCTATTGTTTTAAAGAACTCAACTATGGAAACCAGCCTTTTATCTTTTGAAGGGATATAAAGAAGCCTATCCTAAGCGTTGTATGTTTTGGAATTGGCCATGCCCTGTTCTTTATTTAACTGAAGCCCCGATATTATTTTTTCTTATGCATGGATGTTAGTTTCTGTTGTTTTTCATGCCTATATTTACCTTGTAGCTGCCACCTTCTGAATTTCTTTGCAGCCATAAGTCTTAAAAAGTAGAAAATGAGAAACATTGTTATATATTCATTTCTTTTATCAATTTCTAGAGTTGTGGTACTTTCCATTTTGTTCTCTAAACACCTGCTTCATTCATGATATAATACTCGATTTCAGTGTTCTCATCAAAATTTTCTGCACAAAACTGTTTAATGCATCATGATCGCATGTTTAATTTTCTACCTGTAATAATTACTTTTCTTTATTGATTAGCAGGGAAGGCAAGGGCAAGAGACGCTGCATTGAACGCCATCCAATCACCTTTGTTGGATATTGGCATTGAACGAGCTACTGGGATTGTGTGGAATATAACTGGTGGAACCGATTTAACTTTGTTTGAGGTGAGCCCTCTCTCTAGTATAATGGCTGAACTCAATTCCATTACTATGCATCTTCTGCACATTTTATTAGTATATTTTCAGGGGTATTGATAATAGATAGTATCGTTCCCACTGGGATGCAAGCATCATGATTTGGGCTGCCACTCAGATTTACTATGATTCATGATTTTGCAAGTGGAATTTGTGGAATCTCTATATCAGTTGGAACATGCCATCTGTCTAGAGTGTAGGACTTGGGGAGTTGGAGCACTAAATTCTTAGGTTATCATTTCTTAAGTAAAACAAAAATGCATTAATTGCGAAGCTACTTCTAATGCATGGCATGTTAGCTCATGAAATGGTAGTGCTGTTCTTTCAGCCTTACATTTTCATCAGGTGTAAAATTCCTTAGAACTATCATGCTCATGAAGTTTACATTTTCTGGACTTCTTGGTGGCTAGTTTTAAAGACGAGCATGGCTTATTAGCGTCATGATATATTTTCACTCTTTATTGTATGCCCTAATTTTTGTTATTAGATAAAGAAATTGAGGAGTTTGTACAAGTATCTCTTGAATCTTGGTTTTTGATTCTTCAGATAGGCACATGCATCATTCTTTTATTTGCTTGAAAAATATTCAAGCAAGTTATCAGACCAGCTAGGCTGAGAATTTTGAGAAAACTATGACTTGTTTATATGTGAACACTCATCATTACTGCCTAATAGATAACATACTTCTACTGTTTGACATGAAGTTGGAGCAGCTTTTGGAAGAGACATGTGCATGACTAACTGTACAATTGTTACACACATGATACCCTGTTGTTTTATTCTGAGGCAATGTTTGATCTACATACAAAGAAATTTTATTTCTTGTAGTTATAGACAAAGAAAATGAGAAGCTTTCCAGTGCTTTGCTCATATGCTTTTTGAATGGTCGCAATGCAAAGATCTCTCTCTCATGTGTCCAAACACTAGCTAATGTTACGTGAATTTGGGCAATAATTTAATTATAACGAATTGGGTTAATATGTAGCCGCATGGCTTTTGGCTCTCATGTGACTCTCTGTGTAATTTTCTGCAGTAAGAAGATATTTCTATTCATTTCTGAATCTTGTTCATGACTGCAATTATATGGTTATTATCATAGTTTTATTATTCTCTATAACTGGTTGTTATATAGCTTTTAAACTAACTTTTGACTTCAATTCTTGTCATATTTCTTGAAGGTGAATGCTGCTGCAGAGGTTATCTATGACCTCGTGGATCCAACTGCAAACCTAATATTTGGAGCGGTGATAGATCCATCACTAACTGGTCAAGTAAGTTGGCAACGGAGAAATAACTGCAAAGCATGTTTATTTGTGATTACTATGGTAACATGTAATATGGAGTATTCGTTTTCAAGAAAAATAAAAATAAAACAGAATAAGAAGAAAGGGAAAAGTCAAATTTCCGAGGATGAAATGGACAATACAGATAGATTGATTACCCTTGCAGCATCACAACTTTGACCTTAGCAAAGCATTTTTCTTTAAAGTGGCTGTGAACTGCTGGTTACTCTTTGTCAAAGATTGTTCTGCGTCAAAACTTCGTAAGTGGGATATATGCCCTGTTATATACCTATGTTTCTCAGTCAAAACTGAATGGAATTGCACATGAATTTCTGAATAACTCATCAGGTGAATTTACAATCAATTTATGAAGCATAACGCAGGGGATTTCAAACAATAAAGGACAGAGGAAACCCAACATATGCGGCTTCTAATTTCTCAGGAATGTCAATTATATAATCTTTCTGAAGTTATTATATTCCTTTTGTTTTCCCTTTTGAACTTCTAGTTTTAATCTTATTGCATGAATGATTAAATTTCCTTCAAGTTAGTGATATTAATGAACTTTTGGGTTACTGGAGAACCATAGTGTAGCAATTGCAGCTCCCTTCGTATGTCAGATGATATAATGCTTTTGCTTTAAGTTAAACATTGACAATCAGTAAAAAATAAATTCAAGTCGAGTTGTTAAAATGGTAATTAACAAACACAGCATCTGACATCACTAATTTAGCATGTGATCTTTCTTCTGTTCCAAGACTCTGGAAGCTGAAGTTCTATGATGTTTAGTTTGGATACGCAAGGTTATTACAAGTATCATTCCTTGCCGCATGAGCTTTAAGTTTGATCACATGATAATACCATCTCTTTCTCTTAATATAGTTATTGTACTTTAATTGCTCAAAGATGTGTCTTTCTATCATCATTTAGGTTAGCATAACCCTGATTGCCACTGGATTCAATCGCCGCAACGAAGGTGAAGGAAAGGTATGTCTTCAAGGTCCATCCTTTTATGATAGATTTACATCTGTTTATATCCTTTTGATTGGAAAAATTGCAGGGGACTCAGCGTGCTCATGGTGATGTTTCTCTTGGAATAAACAGACGTCCGTCTTACGCTGAAGGAGGCTCTGTGGAGATACCTGAGTTCTTGAGGAAGAAGGGCCGCTCTCTCTTCCCACGAATATGACCTCTTTTGCTCGTTTATATCCTTGTATTGAGAAATGTATATTCCGCTTTCTCTTTGTTTTTTGTTTTTCTTTTGTTTCTAAGATATTCTCCTCAAGCCCTTTAGAGTTGAGTGGAATACCAGAGATTCCCTCTGGAAATAATTTCTTCTAAAACTGTATAATATATATATTAATTTGTTCATCGACTTTGACATATCTTATCATTGAATTATCTCACATTCCATGAAAGAATGTTTCTCAATCCACAAGGTATTGGATTATTGGCATATCATCTGGTGGTATCCAACAATATCTGAAACCAATATAGTTTTAATTTAATTTCAAAAATTATTATTTAGATTAAATCCTTTAAATTTGATTTTGTTGTTAATTTTCTCCTTCCCTTTTCCTTTAAACTGGTTGCTTACGTTTTGATTTCTGAATTTGCAATTTGTGGTGAGTAGAAGAAGCCTCCAATTCTTCTTCTAGGAAACAATGAATTCTTGGGGCACCAATGACATTGACCTATGACTTTTGGGTGATGTATAATGCAACCCTGGTGAGATGCCACTTATTATTTAATTATTAGAAGGTGATTCTTCTTGCTTTGGCCCTTGTAAGCTTTCTTGTCTCTTGTGCTAGTTGCTTATTTTCAATAATTTTATGATGAGAATAAGAGATTTTATTATTATTATTATTATTTTTATTTTATTTTATTTTT
>Ga0307511_10003572_pt1 | contig 15931 bp, 14 predicted proteins | sample 13_EM_MG_FD_200266 | JGI IMG/M metagenome (GOLD analysis project Ga0307511, IMG submission 200266) | Populus trichocarpa ectomycorrhiza microbial communities from riparian zone in the Pacific Northwest, United States - 13_EM | ecosystem: Host-associated > Plants > Roots > Unclassified | place... | reverse complement strand
GGCCGTTCCTGCGCGGGCAACGCCATGGAGGGCTTCGTTCCACCATTCGTAGGCTGGGACCTCGAGCCGGGGAATTGCCGCTGCGTCATTCTGGAGTTGGGAGATTTTCTCCTCCAGCGTCATGCGGGCGACGAGATCCGCAGCTCGATCTTCAAAGCTGCGGTGGGTGTCGAGGTAAGCCGGATCGGCAGCCGGCACCGCCTGCGCCAGCAAACCGGCGGAAAGCGCACAGGCAACCGCGGTGAAAGAGCGAATTACTCGGGGTAGGTAACGCATCCTGCAGCTCCGATCGCGGCTATTGCCAGGTGGATATGGTAGCGCTACCACGAGCTTCACGCCAAGGTGTCAGCACAAATCCTGCCCCCGGGCAGGCTCCGCCGCACGCACCTCACGCCCAGGTGCCACCGCGGGCCTGCTTCGTAGAAGCACTACCGCCCACACCTCACGCCCACCTCACGTCAGGGCGCCGCCGCACCACTCACGCCGCGGCGGCTACCGTGCCTGTTTAGCCCGCGACTTGCCCACCGTCTTGCGCGGCTTCTTGGCCAACGTCTTGGCCGCCTCTTTGGCTGACTCTTTAGCCAACGCAGCCGCTACCGCGTTGCGCGCCCACCTCACGAGCTCATCTTCGTCTTCGAGCACTTCAGCCGGCACCGTGTAGTAGGTCATTTTCATGCCCTCGAGATTGGCGCGAGGGCGGAAGCCCTCGCTGCCCCGCGCCTCGTATTCAGGCCGAGTCGCGTCATCCGTTTTGAAGTACAACCGCTCCTTGTACACCAACCCGAAGAAGATCCCGCCGCTGTAGAAACCCAGGCCACCGAACATGCGCCGCGCGCTGAGGCTCCCGACTCCCTCGAGCTGACCGAGGAGGTAATCCAGGTACTGCTTGCTGACGGCCATTTACCGTGTGATTCGTGGCTCGACCCAGAGTGCCCACGCCCGGCCTCGCAACTCCCCGTCACTGCCGTACAAAGCCGTTCCGGCTTCATGCTTCGGGCCGTTTGAGCCGATACCCCAGCCAACCACCACACAAGCTTCACCCACTCGAACCGGCCGATCCAACTGAGCGGTGAATTGGGCGAGCAGCATCATCCGGTCATCCGGTGTGACGGCGTAGTAGCCGGGACAGTCCAGCACGGCCGACATGAATTCCGGCCTGATCATGCCATCGCCCCGATCCAGTGAGGCATCCGGTGTCCACGGCGCAGCCACAATGTCGCGCCCCGCAACGGCGCCGGCATATATGCGTAAACCGTCTCCCTGGCTCCGCTCGACACCACAGACAAAACACGTTGGAAATCGGTGACTGGCAAAACCTACGTAGTTGCGCGAGGCCTCGACCGCCTCGCGGTACTCGACCGGAGGCGGCACAGACAGATTCAGCGTCGCCGGACTACCGCTGCCTATCAACCGCTCCCCATCGCGGACTTCGATTCCGCCATCGGCGAGCGCCACAACCGCCAGCTCAGTGTCCAGAGGTGGCGGCGCTTTCAGACGCACCGACACCGTTTGAGTCGGCAGCGATTGAGATGCATGCGGCGCCCGCGGTGCGAGCGCCGCAACCATCCCGGCGAAATAACCACCATTCGCGGAAGTCGGCGGCCCACAGAACCGCTTCGCGATGATCAGGCTCCCCAAGCTCGAACCTCACACTCACGCACGATCCCACAGCAGGCGCGCTTCAGCGGCGATGATATCGGGATATTCTTCGGGGAAGAACAGCTTGCCCGCTTTGATCCGCCGGATCCCTCTAAATTGAGGCAGAAGAGCGGCGAGATAGTCCGGACTGCCCGTCGAGAAAATAGTGTCGCTCATCCCCCAGACGACTCGTGTGGGCACACTGCATTTCTTCAACAGAGGCCCGATACCCGCCAGCGGATTGGGCGTGAGGCCCAGCACGTAGCGATTAACCAGGGCCTTGCGTTCCGGCGAAGCGACGAGCGGCGCCAGGTACTGATCGAGCGCGGCGTCGGTCGGATGTGCAGGATTGCTGTAACACATACCGCCGAGGCCTTTCGGCGAGCGCGCGACATCCTTGTGATTCAACCACGGATCGAGCCAAAGATCCGGAAAAACGCCGGCGCGGGCCACGTCGAGGATGGGCTGCAAAGCTTGCGGCGGGCTGTCAGTCTCAACATCACAATTGGTGAGCAGCAGGGAGCGCACTCTTTGCGGATAGCGCGTGACAAACAGCTGCGCGATCGCACCGCCACTGTCGTTGGCTATCAGATCCACGTCGCGAACTGACAGTTTATCGAGGAAGGCCGCGAGCATGTCAGCCTGCGCAGCCGGGGTAACACTTTGCCCTGCGGCTACCTCCGTATATCCCAATCCCATGGAATCCGGGGCAAGACACCGCCTGTGAGCCGACAACCGGTCGATCGCCCCGCGCCACTGGAAGCTGTTCAGCGGGAAGCCGTGCAGGAAAAGCGCAGCCGGCCCTGTTCCGCGGTCAATGTGGGCAATTCGGCCAAAGGAAGTCTGCGCGAACTGCCGCTCCTTGTCGTAGCGCCGCGCGTTTTCGTCGTCAGCGCGTGGGTCGTCAGCACTGGCGAGCTCATCGTCAGCGTGTGGCTTATCAGTGCGTGGCTTGTCAGTGCGCGCGCGGTCATCGTCAGCGCTTGAAGCCGGCGCGGCCAACGCCACCAGCGTGCCCGCAACCAGCCCACCCACCGACGCCGCCAGAAATTCTCTACGGTGCATGATCCAAATCCTCTGTTTTGAGTTAGCGCCGACGTATCGAGCGCAGGAATTCCACCGGCGTGCGCCCGTACGCCCGCCGGAAAGTAGCTGTGAAATGACTGTGACTGGAGAACCCGAGGTCCATGCTCAAAGCGCTGATATCGTCGCCAGAGCGCCCCCGTCCCAACAGATCCAACGCCCGCGCCAGGCGCAGGTGCAATTGGTATCGGTACAGCGGTATTCCTTCGACCTGTTTGAATAGCTGCGTGAGATAGACCGGCGAGACGCCGACTTCCGCTGCAATGTCCGCGAGGGTCCAGCGCCGCGCCGGGTCGGAAGACAACACGAGCTTGGCGCGCTCCACCAACTTCTGCCGCCCGCTAGTGCCCTGCGGGGCGCTCTCGCCCAATGCAGAGCGCGCTAACGTCAGGGCCATCGTTTCCGCTTCGAGTATCCCGATGACTTTATGCACCAGGCGGTTTCGCAGTTGCGCCAGCAGGGTCTGTGCGATCGGAGTGATGGGTCGCCGCTGCTCCTTGGGCTCCTGCGGTGACAGCTCCGCCCTCGTCGGCTCGGCAAGTTCGAGCGACAGACAGGCGTCGCCCCCCGCAACCGGATGGCTGATCTGATAACTTTCCGCCCGCTTGAAGAACAACACCTGGTTTGCTTCAGCCACCGCCTCACTGCGCCCCAAATGACGCACGTACACGCCGCGATAAGGAAAGACCATATGCGTGGCGGACGTGCACTCCTCAGCGCTTCTGTGGCGACACGTACCGCGACAGGCCACGTCGCGGAGCGTGACGAGCTTCGTATCGAGGAGGACTTGGACGGATAGCTCAGACATGGCCGCAGAGTAGAAACCCCAGGTCACGCGAGCAATGACCTCGGAGGTCATGGCTCGAGCGATTGAGCGAGGTCATGGGCCGAACCGCGCCGTTGCGCAGGGCCATTTCATCATCGCGCAGGGCCGCGCGAAGCAGGCCGCCGTACCATAAATTCCGGCAGACCCACTGCAACGAACTGCGGTGTGGTTTCCAAACCGAACGAAGTGCTGCCGCGTGCTGGGTCCGTCTGCAACGCCGACCCGGAGAATTCCTGGAAACACTCACATCGCCGATTCAGCGGATGGACGAAATTGAGAATCAAACCGCGGAATTTGAGCACGCCGATGCAGTGGACGTGGTTGTGCTGTTCACTTGTCACTGCTTCACCCACTCCTTCACGCGAGATGTCCGTACGCCTTTAGAAATATCGTCAGACGAGATATACGAGAACGATGTGGAACGACGTGTGTTGTCAAAGGAGCGATACGAGCTTTCGCGCAGATTTCTCCCCAAACTAGTTAAAGATCTTCCAAAGCGGGCGATCCGATATGCGGGAGATAACAGCCTGAACTATTTCACCGCCGAGGTTACCGGCACGAAAACGCCCGGCGTGTATGCCGTGTTTTTCGAGGTTCTGCGTGACAAACGGCGGAAGCGCCGACTTTTGCCTTACGTGCAGTCGGCGTACCGACTGGAACGTCTCACTAACCGACTCGCAAAGGGGGGTAAGGTTCGATTCGCTACCTTGCTCAGAAAAGCATATCACGCACAATGACGGTGAAATGGGAGCCAGAAAGGACAACGGCCACCGCAAGGGGTGGCCGTCGCATGCGAGGCTCTCTATCGCGTTTCCGCGATTTCCCACTCCGGGTGGGACCCGGCGAACCGGGCGGCACTGCCTTTTGCACTCGCTAATGGCAGATCTTCCCACTAAGTATAGGGACGGCGTTAACAACGTCAAGCCACTGTGCACCCTCTCGCCGTCATGTTTGTGAACTTCAAAATCAATAGCTTATGATGCAATCGACCGCTCACCCCGCAGGTTTGGCTCGAAGGAACGCCGAGAACTGGCACCTCGCCTGCATTTTTTGCCCGATCCGACACGGGAAGTTAGCGACTGCGGAACTCACTTTCCCACCATCCAACCGGCTCGAGCAAAACCCGATTCAGGCCGCGCCTATAAGCAAACCCCCTACAAGCAGGGCCTCGCTGCGGAGCGCCCTCTACTTCGCGTCGTGAAAAATCACCCCAAGGGTATGCCGATGTCCGCTGCGCACCCTACTCACCCCATGACGCAAATTGACCCGATACATCCCCCGCACGCCCTTCACCGGCCGGTGATGGACGGCGAAGATCACCGCGTCGCCCTGACGAAGCGGCACCACCTCGGCACGTGACTGCATCCGCGGTCGCTGCTCGGTGAGTACAAACTCGCCGCCGGTGAACTCCTCACCCGGCTGCGACAAAAGCACCGCAACCTGCAACGGAAACACATGCTCGCCGTAAAGATCCTGATGCAGGCAGTTATAGTCGCCGGCCGAGTACTGCAGCATCAGTGGTGTAGGCCGCGTCTGCCCCGCCTGCGCACAGCGCTCGAGAAACTCAGCGTGTTGAGTTGGAAATCGGGCCGCGATGTCGAGCGACTCGTTCCAGCGATTCGCGATGGGCGCCAGGTGCGGATATAGAGTGGCCCGAAGTTGCGCGACCAGATCAGGCAACGGATACGAAAAGTACTTGTACTCCCCGCGCCCAAAGCCGTGCCGGGCCATCACCACACGGCTGCGGAACAGGTTGTCCCGGGGATACAGCGCCACCAGAGACCGACAATGGGCCGGCTCCAGCAGGCGCTCAACAACGGCGCTGCCCTGACTGTTGAGGTCAGCGGTAACGGTGCCCCAGTCAATAGCTTCCATGCGGACGGCGCGATGAGTCCCATCCAGGCCCACCTCGTCCATCGAACCCACCTCAGCGCCAGCGCGGTGATCCCCATCGAGGCCCATCTCGCCCGTTGAGCCCACCTCAACACGGGCGCGGTGATCCCCATCGAGGTCCAACTTCCCCGTTGAGCCCACCTCAGCGCGGGCGAGGCGAGCCCCACCATGGCCCACCTCCCCCGTTGAACCCACCTCAGCGCCGGCGCGGTGGACCCCATCGAGGTCCAACTCCCCCGTTGAGGTCACCTCACCGGGGCGCTGCTTCATTCGACCGTTCATCGCGCTCCTTCACGAGCCAGCAGCGCCCGCTTCCGTTCAACACCCCAGCGATACCCCGACATCCCGCCATCCGCGCGTACAACCCGATGGCAAGGGATGACCACTGCGATTGGGTTGGCAGCACACGCCTGCGCAACAGCACGCACTGACTTGGGCGAGCCGATCCGGCTCGCGATGTCGAGGTAGCTGGCCGTTGCACCGGCCGGAATTTCCCGCAGCGCGCGCCACACCCGCCGCTGGAAGTCCGTCCCACGAGCGTCGAGCCGCTCGTCGAAACCGGCACCCGGTGACTCTACAAACTCAATGACCTTCGCGACCAACCTTTGCAACTCGGTGTCCGCGGTAACCAGGCGCGCCCGCGCAAAACGCTCCTGCAAATTCTGCACGAGTGCAGCCGGCTCGTCGCCGAGCAGGATCGCGCAGACACCTTTGGCGCTGGCCGCAACCACGATGGACCCGAGCGAGCAACGGCCGATGGCGTACTGGATTTCGATGCTGTGCTTCGACTCGATGCTGTGCTTGATGGAGGACTTCATGACACTTCCTCGGCAATGGATGATGGGGGCCATTGTCGGGACCCAGGCGAATCTGCGCATTCCGATTCTTGCGCTTTCCGCGAACCCCTCAAACCAATGCGCAGCCCTCAAACCGGTGCAAAGCCTCAAACCAAGGTGGCGACGAACACAGCCAGAATGGCAATCGGGCATACATATCGCAGCAGCCACACACAAGCGACCCGCGCCACCGGCGTCGTCTCAGCCAGCTCGTCGCGGGCGAAGGCTTTGCTGACACGCCAACCCACGAGGATGCTGGTCAGCAGTGCGCCGACAGGCATCATGATATTGGAGGACACATAATCCAACACATCGAAGACGGTCTTGTGAGCGAATAGCGGGATGAAGCCCAGGGGATGCCAGTCGGACCAGCGATTGAACGACAAAACCGATCCGATCCCGAGCACCCACGAAGTGACGCCAATGATCCACACGGCCCGGGCTCTTCCCAGCCGGAAGCGGGGCATGACCCAGGCGGCCACGGGCTCGAGCAACGCAATCGAAGGGGTCGTGGCAGCCAATACCAGCAACAGGAAAAACAAGGTGCCGATGATCCGGCCACCTGGGATTTCAGTGAATACTCGCGGCAACACGTCGAATACCAGCGCAGGACCCTGCGCGGGATTCATCCCGTACCCGAACACCAACGGAAAGATCATTATGGTGGCGAGCAGTGAGACCACCAGGATCGACCCGGTGATCACGAGCGAAGTGCGGATCAGGGAGGTGCCGCGCTCAATGTAGGCACCGAAGGCGATCATCATGGCCTGGCCGACGCCTGTCGCGTAGAAGGCCTGGCCGATGGCGGACAACACCACTTGGGCGTTGACCGCTGAGAAGTCGGGTTTGAAAGCGAAGGTCAGTCCGCGACGCACGTCGCCCGTGGACAGCGAGTAGGCCACGAGAATCAACAGCAACACCAACAGTGCCGGAGCCCGGATCTTGTTGGCCGGCTCAATGCCGCCCTGCAGGCCGCGGGCCGAGATCACGATGACCATGGCCACGAAGCCGGCATGCCAGGCCGCGACTTCGAGCGGATGCGACTGGAATTCGGTCCACAGCGCCGCCACATGTTGCGGTCCAGCCGCGGCCAGGAGGCCGATCGCGCACTTCCACGCGTAAGCGAGTACCCACGCGGCAATGAGGGTGTAATACGAGAAAATCAGGTAGGCAGCCAAGGTTCCCAGGATACCAATGGCGTTCCAACGGGGACTGTATCCCGCCGCTACCGCCACCGCTCCAGCGGCGTCCGGCGGACTCAGCCGTGAAGCTCTACCGAGGGCAAACTCCGCCGCGAGGAGCGGTGTTGCGACCAACACGCACGCCAGCACGAATATCAGGATGAACGCACTGCCGCCACCCGTACCTGCAAGATAGGGGAAACGCCAGATGCTGCCCAAGCCAACTGACGCGCCGGCCGTACACAAATACACTGCCAGGTTGGAAGACCATGCAGCGGAGGCCGGCCCCCCGCCCGCTCGCGCCCCCGAAGCAGCCGCCGGTCCCGCCCCCGAGGCAGCCGCCGGCTCGCCAACAGATTGGGTCATTCAGCGTGCAACCGGATCGCGCCGTAACGCCTGACACATGCAATGGACAGCGCCGCCCCCGTTCCCGATCATCGAGACGTCAGGCGCGAACACAGTCAATCCCTCACTGCGACAGGCAGCGACCAGATTTTTGCTGGAAGCCGGCACCAGTACCCGCTCGTCGCCCAACGCAACGACGTTGCAACCCAACTGCATGGCATCCGCATACGGTACGGCAATCACCCGGATGCCCTGCCCTTTGAGCCAAGCCACCAGCTCGGGCTCCACGGCCTCAACACAGAGCACCGCCAGGTTCGGCGCCAACATACCCATCTGCACGTCCAGATGCAGGAAATGAGGATCGAACGCGTAGGTGTGGAATTCCCAGCCCTCGGCTTCGAACCACGACTGCAGCTGGCGCACTGCGGGCTCGCTGGAGCGCTCGCCGGAATAGCCGCAGATAGCCACACCCGGTTTCAACACCATCAGGTCCCCGCCCTCGACGTTGCCCGCCGTGACGAGATCGTAGATGGGAATGTCCGAATCCAGGTAGAAGCGCAGGCAGGCCGCGTATTCGCCGCGGCGATAGGCTTTCCGGGGCTGCAGGATCACCGCGCCCCACGGGGTCATGGCGCTGCTGTCGCGGGCGAATATCTGGTACGGCAGCTCCGGGGAACCGGGAAGCGTGTGCACTTCCACTCCCGCCTGCCGGTAGGCATCGAGCATTTCGGAGTACTGAGCGCGCGCCGTCGCGAAGTCGAAACGCAGACCGACACGCTCGGATCTTTGGGCTACGGCATTGCCCGCCTGCCAGGAGAAGTGGTCGATGGGGCCTACCAGTACGTGCCGCAGGCGGCCGTACTCGCTATCGATGCCCCACTTTAGAGCCCGTGGCGTACCACCTTGTTCGAGGCGAGTGCGAAGCTGCATGAGGTGCTCTTCCGGTCAGTCATTGGCTGCCGCAAGAACAGCGTGCAGCAGAACGTTGGCGCCCGCAACCAGATCAGCCGGGCTCGCCGCCTCGGCCTCGTTGTGACTCAAGCCCCCTGCACAGGGCACGAAAATCATGGCCGTGGGAGCGAATTGCGCCGTATGCAAAGAGTCATGCCCGGCGCCGCTGACCATCCGTTGGCGTGACAGCCCCAGGTCCCCTGCGGCCGACTCGACCAGATCAACCAACCGGCGGTCAAACGCGGTCGGCGGCATGTGCCAGACCTGCTCGATGCCCGACCCGATGTCGTGGTGCGCGGCAACCGACTCAACAAGGTACCGGAACGACGCGATCATTCCCTCCAACACCTGTGTGTCGGGATGACGCAGATCGACGGATATCACCAGCTTCTCGGGAACGGTGTTACGCGCTCCGGGCAAGGCTTTTACATCACCGACCGTCGCGCGACCCCACGGCGCATGGTCAGCTGCCAGCGCGAATGCGCCTTCAATGATGGGACACGCCGCACGCCACGGATCTCGGCGCATCTCCATGGGGGTCGGTCCTGCATGACAGGCAACACCCTCCAGAGTGACATCCAACCAGTACGCACCCTGAATTCCGGTCACCACCCCAATCGTCGTGGCGGATTTCTCGAGAATGGGCCCCTGCTCGATATGAGCCTCAAACATGGCATGAAATGCACGGCGCCGCGCAGGCGCAACACCGCGATACCCGATCCGCTCGAGCTCCCCGAGAAACGTCCGGCCCGACTTGTCCTTTCGCTCGTACGCGTAATTCAACGAGTACGTGCCAGCAACCACACCCGAGCCGAGCATCGCCGGAGCGAATCGACATCCTTCCTCATTCGTCCAACTCGCGACCTCGATGGGCCTGCGAGTGGCGATGCGCTGGTCGGCAAGAGTTCTCAATACCTCGAGTCCCGCCATGACTCCGTAAACACCGTCAAACCGGCCGCCGGATGCCTGCGTATCGAGGTGACTTCCCATCAGAACCGGCGGGAGCGACGCATCATCGCCCGCCCGGGCCGCAAAAATATTGCCGACTTCGTCCACGCTGACGACACAGCCGAGTGACCGCGCCCAGGAAACGAACAGGTCCCGGCCCGCCTTGTCCTCATCGGTCAGGGCCTGGCGATTACACCCACCGCGCTGCGTGCCGCCGATGGCGGCCAAGGTCATCAGGCTCGACCAGAGCCGCTCGCCATTGATCCGGAGTGCCGAAGGCATTGGGCTACCCTTTCGGGGAGAGGTACGACCGTCACATTGACGCTTTACAATGGGCAAACGTCAATGAGGATGCTAAGCATGGGCGCAGACGGCTCCGTAAGACCGGCAAATGTGGACAGCTACGAGCACCACCTCGTTACCGACACGGTCGTAGACCCCGGCTCCGCGGTGCCACGTGATCGCTTCGAAGCCTTCGCGCGTGCTGTGCGCGACATCCTTTCGCAGCGGTGGATAGACACCGAAGCCGCATACACCCTCGCAAATCCGAAGCGCATCTACTACCTCTCCATGGAGTTCCTGATCGGTCGGACGTTGGCGAACAACGTGACGAACCTGTCCCTGGATGACGCCGTCAGACAAGTGGTGGCACAGAAGGGGCTCGACTGGCCCGCGCTGCTCGACGAAGAGCCGGACGCGGGACTCGGCAACGGCGGTCTCGGCCGCCTGGCCGCATGCTTCCTGGACTCGATGGCGACGATGCAGCTCCCCGCCATGGGCTACGGTCTGCGCTACGAATACGGAATGTTCCGCCAGGTGTTTCGCGACGGCTGGCAGCAAGAGCAGCCCGACAACTGGCTGCAGCACCGCGACCCCTGGGAAGTGCCCCGCCCCCAGGAGCGGGTTGAAGTCAAACTCAATGCCTCGTACGAGGTTCGTGGCGGCGGTTTGCGCGCGATCGTGGGCAAGCCGTCGGTGCTGATCGGGATGCCTTACGACCGTCCGGTTGTGGGCTTTGGCGGCAAGACGATCAACACCTTGCGCCTGTGGGCGGCAAGTGCCACGGACTACTTCGACTTCCAGGTATTCAGCCACGGTGAGTTTGTCGGTGCGGTCGCTGAGACTCTCGAGGCGATGTCTCTGACGCGAGTGCTCTACCCCGACGACTCGACCAGCATGGGCCAGGGCCTGCGCTTCGTGCAGGAGTACTTCCTCGTCGCCTGCTCGCTGGCCGACCTGATACGGCGCTTCCGCCGCAGCGGCGCGGATTGGAGCGCGCTCCCCGACAAAGTCGCCATCCAGATGAACGACACGCATCCTTCGCTCAGCGTGCCGGAACTGATGCGCATTCTGCTGGATGACGCGCACCTGGGCTGGGACCAGGCATGGGACCTGACACAAAGGACGCTGGCCTACACCAACCACACGCTTCTGCCCGAGGCGTTGGAGAAATGGCCGCTCGCCTGGTTCGAGGCCCTCCTGCCCCGCCACCTGGAGATCATTTTCGAGATCAACCGCCGGCTGCTCGACTCGGTCCGCGCACGCTATCCGCAAGACCTGGGCCGCCTGCAACGGATCAGCCTGATCGAGGGAGAGTCGGACAAACACGTGCGCATGGCCAACCTCGCCATTGTCGGCTCGCACAGCACGAATGGTGTTGCCGCGATTCATTCCGAGCTGTTGCGCACCGTCACCGTCAAGGACCTGGCGCAGATGTTTCCGGAGCGCTTCAGCAACAAGACCAACGGTGTCACGCCCCGCCGCTGGCTGCTGCTCGCCAATCCGTCGGTCGCGCGATGGATCAGCACCGCGATCGGCGAAACCTGGGTCACCGACCTTGCCGAGCTCAGCCGGCTGAAACCACTGGCCAACGACCAGGGCGTACGCGACTCTTATCGAGCTGCCAAGCGCGAGGCCAAGATACGCTTCGCCACATGGCTCAAAACAACCCTGGGTCTCACAGTGGACCCTGAGTCGATGTTTGATTGCCAGGTCAAGCGGATTCACGAGTACAAGCGCCAGCTGTTGAATGCGCTGCGCATCGTGGTGCTGTACAACCGGATGCGCGCCAATCCACAGGTGTCATTCGCACCGCGAACCTTCATTTTCGCGGGCAAAGCCGCGCCGGCCTACCAGCTGGCCAAGCTGATCATCAAGTTCATTCACGATCTGGCGGCCACCATCGATGCCGATCCGGCGGTGCGCGGCCGCATCAAGGTGCTGTTCCTCCCCGAGTACGATGTGTCCCTGGCCGAAGTGCTCATTCCCGCCAGCGACGTCTCCAACCAGATCTCGACGGCCGGCTATGAGGCCAGCGGCACGAGCAACATGAAATTCATGATGAATGGCGCCCTGACGCTCGGCACCCGGGACGGCGCGACCATCGAGATGGCCGAGGAAGCCGGCGAGGAGAATTTTTTCCTCTTCGGGCTGACCGCGGCGGAGGTGGCTGCCAGCCGCGGCTGGTACAACCCCCACTGGCACTACAACAACGAGGCGGAAACGCGTGGCGCGCTGGACCTGATCAGCTCGGGCTACTTCAACCGCGCCGTCACCGGAATCTACACGCCAATCATCGACACATTGCTGACGAATGGCGATCACTACATGCACCTGGCGGATTTGACGTCATACCTGGCCGCCGACGAACGTGCGCGCCAACTCTATGCGAACCCGGATGAGTGGGCACGCAAGGCGATCCTGAATATCGCCGGGTCCGGCAAATTTTCCAGCGACCGGACTATCTCCGAGTATGCGCAGGGCATCTGGAAAACACCGCCCTGTCCGGTGGTCAGATAGGGCCGGTCGTCAGGTAGCAAACAGCTGCGCATCAATGTCCTTGAATGCCTTGAACTCCAGGGCATTCCCGGACGGATCGAGGAAGAACAACGTGGCCTGCTCGCCCGGCTCGCCCTTGAAACGGATGTACGGCTCGATGACGAACTGGACCTGGTGCTGCTTCAGCCGGTCGGCAAGTGACTGCCAGGCGTCCATTTCCAACACCACGCCGAAGTGCGGCACGGGTACGCCGTGTCCGTCGACCGGGTTGTAGTGAGCACCGATGCGCCCGTGCGAACCGAGGTCGCGATTCAGGTGGCAGACGAATTGATGGCCGAACAGGTTGAAATCCACCCACTCGGAGGAGCTACGCCCTTCCGGGCAGCCGAGCAACCCCTTATAAAACCGGCGCGCTTCCTCGATGTCACGCACCTGTACAGCAACGTGAAACGGCGTGAGACCCATATTTCGGCGAGTCCTCGGATCAAAGTCCCCGTGAGGGAGACAACATTGCCGCACTGAGCCCGAAGTCCGCAAGGTGTTGCGGGATGGACAGTCCGCGCGCCAGCGCCGCGCAAGCTTCGCCCATTGCTGCTGAAGTCTGAATGCCATAGCCGCCCTGGGCCGCGACCCAAAAGAAACCAGGCGTCCGCACGTCAAATCCACCGACGAGACTGCCGTCAGCCACGAACGACCGCAGTCCGGCCCAGACGCGCGAAGGCCGATTGATCGTCAGCGTTGTGATCGACTCGATTCGATCGATAGCCAACGCAACATCCAACTCCTCCGCCTGCACGTCATGCGGCTCAACTGGATCCGCATTGGCTGGAGAGCCGAGCAACAGGCCGGCTTCAGGCTTGAAATACCAATCTTCCGCGGCATCCATCACCGCCGGCCACGTGGCTGTAGCAACACCCGCAGGCGGCGCAAAGGTAAATGCCGACCGCCGCCTGGGCTCGAGACCGATCGGCGCCACGCACGCCATCCGGGCAATCGCATCCGCCCAAGCGCCGGCTGCGTTGACAATGACCGGGGCCGCAAACACCTCGCTCCCGGTATGCACGCGCCAGTCCCTACCCTCTCGCTCAATGAGCGTAACTTCGGCATCACAATGCACGACCCCGCCGCGACGACGCAGTTCCCGCAGGTAACCCTGGTGCAGCGCATGCACGTCGATATCGCACGCATGCGGCTCATACACAGAACCGAGCACTTCACCAGCACGGAACACGGGTACCAATGACGAGGTCTCCCGGGGACTCAGTCGCCGCGTAAGCGTGGCCGACGCGCTGCTCTCTTCCCAGTACTCCTCGAGCTGCCGTTCCTGCGCATGCGTCGCAACGACCAAGGTCCCACGCGGCGCGAGAAGCGGATGCTCGACAAAACCCGCCGGTGGATTCTCAAAGAAGCGGCGACTGGCGCGGGTCAGTGCGCGCACCTGCTCCGGGCCGTAAGTCTCCATGAACAGCGCGGCAGACCGTCCCGTCGAGTGGTACCCGGGCTGCGGCTCGCGTTCCAACACCACGACGCGGGCATGCCGGGCAAGCCAGTAAGCCACCGAGGCTCCGGCGATACCCGCTCCAATGACGACAAAATCAGCACTTTTCACGGTGTGCAGTATGCCACAGGCCGTCCGGAATGAGATTGTGCGCACGGTTTCCCCATGCTGCGACGTGGCATGCGGCACCAAGCTGTCACCCTCCTTGAATGCCTGGTGAGCTCATAGCAGTCCTCGACATTGGCAGAGCCAATGCCAAGTTGAGTTTGATCGATGTCGAGTCGGGCGCGATAACCTGGAACGTGCAGCGTCGTTGTACGACAATCGCGGGATCCCCGATCCGATCGCTGGATGTCGTCACTATCGGCAACCTGTTGCTGGCAGGACTTGCGGGCGCGCCCGGCAAAGAGCGGATCGAGGCCATCCTGCCCATGACGCACGGCGCGGCGGCTGTCTGGTTGTCAGCGAGCGGCGAAGTGCTCGCCGCGCCGGATTACGAAGACCCCGCATTTGATGAATTCGGCGAAGCGTATCGACAGCTGCGCGACCCCTTCGAGACTACGTTCTCGCCTTTCCTGCCGCTGGGTCACAATCTCGGACGGCAGATTTATCACCTGCAACGGCAAGCTCCGGCGTTGTATCGAGCATGCGATGCAATCATGTTGTATCCACAGTATTGGGCATGGCGACTGAGCGGCGTGAAGGCGAGCGAGATCACGTCCCTGGGCTACCACACCGATCTGTGGCGGCCCCGCGAGGCTGCGTATTCCAATCTCGCGAGCTCGCAAGGGTGGGACGAGCTACTGCCACCTATACGGGCGGCCGGAGACGAGTTAGGACCTATCTCGCCGGCAATTGCCCGGATCACGGGGCTCGACCCCAAGTGCCGCGTGCTGTGCGGTATTCATGACTCGAACGCATCCTACCTTTGTCATCGAGCACGCCATCCACCTGGGGAGCGGTTTGCGCTCGTATCGAGCGGTGCTTTGACCTCGATCATGACATCCGGCTCAGACCTCGGCGAGTTGCGCGAGGCGCGCGATATGCTCGCGACTATCGATGCGTTCGGAACGCCTGTGGCCACAGCCCGATTCATGGGCGGCCGAGAATACGACACAATTGCTGGTGACTCCCCGGTCAGACCCCAGCCATCGCTCGAATCACTCCACAGCGTGTTGAAAAGACCTGCGGTGGCACTGCCTTCATTCAGCGACCGCGGCGGCCCCTTCCGTGGTCGCGAAGGCAGGCTCGTCAATGCGGATGGACTCGATGATCGCGAACGCGCAGCTCTTGCCACGCTCTACTGCGCGCTCGAAACCGACCTGGTGCTCGATTTGCTCGGCACGCCCTGTCCTGTGGTAGTGGAAGGCCCGCTGGCGACGAATCCCCTTTACGGACGTTTGTTGGCCACACTCAGGCCAAACTCGGGGGTGTCGCTTGGGGACTATCGGGGTAGCAGCGCTACGGAGGGCTCACTATTTCTCGTGGGACGCACCGCCTCCCCACAATTGCGGGCGGCGACGCCGCTCGACCTGCCCGATCTCGACGTCTACCGCACCGAGTGGCGTGCGGACGCTACCGCGAAACTTCCTTCCGAAGACCGGCCACATTAGCGGCGGTCAGGTTGGAAGGCTCCGATCCGAAGCGCGCCGTGACATAGTTGGCCACAGCGGCAACCTCCGTATCCGAATACGCACTGCCAAAGTCCGGCATATACAGTCCGCCGTGCACACTATTGCGTGAGGTGCCCGACAAAACGATCTGCACGACGTTGGTCGCCGTAGGATCATTGACCGCACGCGCACCAGTCAGATTCGCGTAATCGAGAATCGGACTGTTGCCGCTCCAGCCGTGACAACTGACACACGCGCCCTCGTAGATTTCCTTGCCGCGCGGGTCGACCGAGGCGGCAACGCCCATGTTGTGGTCCGGCGGCGCGGGCGCGTTCTTCACC
>Ga0307511_10003571_pt1 | contig 15935 bp, 11 predicted proteins | sample 13_EM_MG_FD_200266 | JGI IMG/M metagenome (GOLD analysis project Ga0307511, IMG submission 200266) | Populus trichocarpa ectomycorrhiza microbial communities from riparian zone in the Pacific Northwest, United States - 13_EM | ecosystem: Host-associated > Plants > Roots > Unclassified | place... | reverse complement strand
AGGACCGTGTTCAGGTAGTCCGTCGAGTTGTTGTAGCTGAGGATCGCGCTGCGCAGGCCCGCGTCGGTCGACAGGTTCCAGTCGTTGCGGCACAGGTAGTGGCCGGCGGCGAGCGCGGCGTCGTAGACGTTGTTGGGGTCCTTGACCCCGTCGCCGTTGCCGTCACGGCCCGCCCAGGCCCAGGTGGACGGGATGAACTGCATGGGCCCGACGGCCTGGTCGTACTCGCTGTTGCCGTCGTACTTGCCGTTGTCGGTGTCCCTGATGAGCGCGAAGCCGTTGCCGTCGAGCGCGGGGCCCAGGATCTTGGAGGTCGTGGTGCCGTTCGCGTCGACCTGACCGCCGCGCGCCTGGCCCGACTCCACCTTGCCGATGGCGGCGAGGAGTTGCCAGGGCAGATTGCAGCCCGGCTTGGACTCGGCGAGTTCGGCCTCGGCCTTCTTGTAGGCGTCGAGGACGGTAGCGGGGATGCCCGCCTCGGCCTCGCCCACCGAGACCGGGGTCCCTATGGAGGGCGACTGGCTGGGGCTGGGGTTCGGGCTGCTGAGCGGCGGGAGGTCCGTGTAGTACGGCGAGTCTCCGGTGGCGCTGCGGCCAGTGCTTCCGTCACTCCCGTCGGGCGCGGTCTGGCCGGCGGCGAGCGTTCTGTGGCCGCCGGTCGCCGCCGGAGCCTGGGACGCGGACAGTGCCGCGACCGCTGCCGCGGCCACCGCTGTCGTCGCCGCACCCTTGCGCAGCCGCCTGCCGAAATGCGCCGTCATGGAGTGAACCCCTCCCAGGGACGCCCGAGCGCCCGTCCTTGTCTGTTGCCTCTGCGCCTGTTGTGACGGTCGAGCCGCCCCGCAGGTTGCCCTCGTGGTGGTTATCGGATGGTGTGTACTTGTTCTCCGTCTCCGCCTGTCCGCGGGCCCCGCGTGGGGGCCCAGGCGACCCTACGACAACTTGCTTTGCACGGGCACCCGTTGGTGACCGTTATTCACCGCCTGGCCATATGCCGATGACTCCTACGGGGAGCTCTGTTGCCGTTCACTTTGAGTCATGCCGCCGCCGTACTGCCCGCTCTGCGCGGCGACGGCAGAGGGCGCGGCCGGCTGGTTCCGGCGGTGCTGGTGGCGGGCTCCTTCGCCCCCGACATGACCTACTACGCGGCGAGCGCGGTCCCCGGGGCGATGGAGTTCGGGAACGTCACGCACTCCTTCCCGGGCGTCTTCACGGTCGACGTCCTCATCACCTGGACGACGGTCGCCCTGTGGCTCCTGCTGCGCGAACCGCTGGTGGCCCTCCTCCCCCGCGCCCGACAGCCCCGGACGGCGACTCTCCTGCGCTGCGGCACGCCACGCGCGCGTGCGACCCCGTCACTGGCCGCGTGGTGGTACGTCTCCGCGGTCCTCGGCGGCCTGACCCATGTCGTGTGGGACGCGTTCACGCACCACGACCGGTGGGGCGTCCGGCTGTTCCCCGTCCTCGACCGCACGGTGGACGGCAGACCGCTGTTCTCGGCTCTCCAGTACGGCAGTTCGGCCGTCGGCGCACTGCTGATCGCCGCGTTCGTGGTGCGTGCGCTACGACGGGTCCCGGCCACCGCGCCGGTGGGGGTACCCGTGCTGTCGGTACGGGACCGGTGGGCGGCCGGTGCCGTCCTCGGTGGCTGTGCGCTGGTGGCGGCGGTGGAGCGGGCGTCGCGCCGGTGGGCGTACTGGGGGTCGACGGCGAGCGCCTGGGACCTGATCCCGACCCTGTGCTTCGGGGCGGGGGCCGGGCTGGTCCTGGGCGTGCTGCTGTACGCCGTGGGCGTCCGTGTGTGGCGCCCGGCGACCTCCGGGGTACCCGACGAGGTCAGCGCGGAGCGGAGCCGTCCGGCGGGGTCGCGATGAACACCGTCATGGTGTGCACGGAGCGTGACCTCGGGAGCCGGCTGAGCACGAGGTCCAGGTAGCTGCGGCCCAGCTCGGCCCACAGCCGCCACACGGGGGTGCCGGTCGGGGAGATGGCCGGACCCTGCGGATGTCTGGCCTGTTCTCGGGGGTCTACGGCCGTGTCGTCCCGGAACGTGAGGCGGTACCGGAGGCCTGCGGCCGTGTGCCGGACGGCCATGGCGAGGTCGGCGGGGATGCGGGCGGTGCTTGCGCCGGCGGCGAGGGCCGGGACCGGCGGGCGGGGCGTGACCGGTGCGGCAGCGGAGCCCGCTGCCTGCGCCTGCGTCCGTGCCCGGCCCGACCGGCGATGGAGCATGCGTATACCCATGCCCGCATCCTTACGGTCACCTGGGGTGGGGGGCGCCTCCGCGAGGGCCACGCGGGTGACAGGCCCTCCGGGGGTTGTGCGGGGAGTTTCTGTTGCCGGGGAGGGGTGCAAGTGGGTTCGCACCGCCGTAATGCGCCGTGGTGGATGCTCGCCGTTGCGGCGGAGAAGTCAGGGCGGGCTTAGTTGAAAAGCTCGCTCGGGACAACCCTCCGCCGCACCGCCGCAGGCCTAGTGCGCAGCCGACTCCCAGTCCGGGCCCACTCCCACCGAGACGTCGAGCGGCGCCCGGAGATGTACCGCGCCCGCCATCTCGTGGCGGACCAGTTCCTCCGTGGCCGCTCGTTCACCGGGGGCGATCTCCAGGACGATTTCGTCGTGGACCTGGAGGAGCATGCGGGACTTGAGGTCGGCCTCGCGCAGGGCGGTGTCGACCTTGAGCATGGCCATCTTGACGATGTCCGCCGCGGTGCCCTGGATCGGCGCGTTCAACGCCATCCGCTCGGCGGCCTCGCGGCGCTGACGGTTGTCGCTGTTGAGGTCGGGGAGGTAGCGGCGGCGCCCGAAGAGTGTCGCCGTGTAGCCCGTGGCCCGTGCCTCGTCGACCGCGCGGCGCAGATAGTCCCGGACACCGCCGAAGCGCTCGAAGTACGTGTCCATCAGGACCCGTGCCTCGCCCGCGTCGATGTTCAGCTGCTGAGAGAGGCCGAACGCCGAGAGTCCGTAGGCGAGGCCGTACGACATCGCCTTGATCTTGCGGCGCATCTCCGCGTCGACCTTGGAGCCCTCGACGGAGAACACCTGGGAGGCGACCGTGGTGTGCAGGTCCTCGCCGGAGGTGAACGCCTCCAACAGGCCCTCGTCCTCGGAGAGATGGGCCATCACGCGGAGTTCGATCTGGCTGTAGTCCGCGGTCATCAGGGACTCGAAGCCCTCGCCCACCACGAAGCCTCGGCGGATCGCCCTGCCCTCGTCCGTGCGGACCGGGATGTTCTGCAGGTTCGGGTCGGTCGAGGAGAGGCGGCCGGTGGCGGCGACGGTCTGGTTGAACGTGGTGTGGATACGGCCGTCCGTCGCGATCGTCTTGATCAGGCCCTCGACGGTGACGCGCAGCTTCGCCTGTTCGCGGTGGCGGAGCATGATGACCGGCAGTTCGTTCTCCGTCTGGTTGGCCAGCCAGGCGAGAGCGTCCGCGTCCGTCGTGTAGCCGGTCTTCGTCTTCTTGGTCTTGGGCAGGCCGAGTTCGCCGAAGAGGACTTCCTGGAGCTGCTTGGGCGAGCCGAGGTTGAACTCGTGCCCGGCCGCCGCGTGCGCCTCCTTCACCGCCTGCTGGACGGCACCGGCGAACATCTGCTCCATGGCTTCGAGATGCGACTTGTCGGCCGCGATGCCGTACCGCTCCAGGCGGGCGAGCAGGATCGACGTGGGCAGCTCCATGTCCCGCAGGAGGTCCGCCGCGCCGACCTCCTGGAGGCGCTCCGCGAAGGCGTCTCCCAGGTCGAGGATCGCGCGGGCCTGCACCATCAGGGCGTCCGCCTCGGCGCCGTCGTCCGCGCCGAAGGCCAGCTGGCCGTCGGCCGTGGCGGCGGGGGCCAGCTCGCGGCCGAGGTACTCCAGGGACAGCGCGTCCAGGTCGAAGGAGCGGCGGCCGGGCTTGACCAGGTAGGCGGCGAGCGCGGTGTCCATGGTGACGCCGGCGATGGTCCAGCCGTGCTCGGCGAAGACCCGCATCGCGCCCTTGGCATTGTGGAACACCTTGGGGCGGTCGGCGTCGGCCAGCCAGGCCGCGAAGGCGTTCTCGTCGCTCTCGTCCAGCTCGGCGGGGTCGAACCAGGCGGCCGCTCCCCCGGCGGTGGCGAGCGCGACCTCGGTCACCGAGCCCGAGCCGAGGGTCCAGGTGTCGACGGTGGCGACGCCGAGGGGCTCGGTGCCGTAGTCGGCGAGCCAGCCGGGCAGTTCGCCGGTGCCGAGGACCGAGCCGTCGACCGCGACACCGCTCTCGGCGGGCGGGGTCGCGTCGGCCTCCTCGGCGCCCGGGTCGACGGCCAACAGGCGCTCGCGCAGCGAGGGGTTGCGGATCTCCAGGGTGTCGAGAACCATCGCGACGGCCGTGCGGTCGTAGGGAGCGCGCTCCAGGTCGACGACCGTCCTGGGCAGCTCGACGTCCTTGACCATCTCGGTCAGGCGGCGGTTGAGCTTGACGGCGTCCAGGTGGTCGCGCAGGTTCTGTCCGGCCTTGCCCTTGACCTCGTCGACGCGCTCGACCAGCTCGGCGAAGGAACCGAACTGGTTGATCCACTTCGCGGCGGTCTTTTCGCCGACGCCGGGAATGCCGGGGAGGTTGTCGGACGGGTCGCCGCGCAGGGCCGCGAAGTCGGGGTACTGGGCGGGCGTCAACCCGTACTTCTCGACGACCTTCTCCGGAGTGAACCGGGTCAGCTCGGAGACGCCCTTCGTCGGGTACAGCACCGTGGTGTGGTCGGACACCAGCTGGAAGGAGTCCCGGTCGCCGGTGACGATCAGCACGTCGAAGCCCTCGGCCTCGGCCTGGGTGGCGAGCGTGGCGATGACGTCGTCGGCCTCGAAGCCGTCGACCGCGAACCGCGAGACATGCATCGCGTCGAGCAGCTCGCCGATCAGCTCGACCTGGCCCTTGAACTCGTCCGGGGTCTTGGAGCGGTTCGCCTTGTACTCGGTGAACTCCTCGGAGCGCCAGGTCTTGCGGGACACGTCGAAGGCCACCGCGAAGTGCGTGGGCGCCTCGTCGCGCAAGGTGTTGGCCAGCATCGACGCGAAGCCGTAGATCGCGTTCGTCGGCTGGCCCGTCGCGGTCGTGAAGTTCTCCGCGGGCAGCGCGAAGAACGCGCGGTAGGCCAGCGAGTGCCCGTCCATCAGCATCAGCCGTGGACGGTCTCCGCCGGAGGTCTTGTCGGTCTTCTTCGATGCTGTCTCTGCCACGACCCCGATCCTGCCACGCCCCACTGACAGTCGGGGTCACGGTCGCCGCGACGGACGGCGTGGCCGGGATGAACGGGGGTCGCGGGAGAGGCGGCCGGAGTCCCCGCCGCGATGGCGGGAGCCGCCCCGCGATGGCGGGAGCGGCCGACTCGGCGCGACCCGCAGAACCGCTCCCCGCGACCGCGCGGTGGACCACGCTCGCGCGAGAGGCCGCCGTCGCTGCGGCGGACGCGGTCGAACGCGTCCCGGCCCGCAGCAGCGAGGAGCCGGACAAGCCCACCCCGTCCCGCCCCACACCTCGCACAAAGGCCGAAACCATTGAGCCCGCGAACCGACCTCGGCGCTGTCGGTGGCGCGTGCGAGGATCGGAGATGTAGTGCACACGTGCCAGCGAAGGAGGGCCCGCGATGGCCACGAAGCCGCCCCAGGGCGATCCGGTCCAGGACGCGCCGCAGGTCACCGAGCCGAAGCATGCCGCGGCCGGCCTCCCGGCGATCGGGCACACGCTGCGCATCGCCCAGCAGCAGATGGGTGTGAAGCGCACGGCGCTGACCCTGCTGCGGGTCAATCAGAAGAACGGCTTCGACTGCCCGGGCTGCGCATGGCCTGAACCGGACCACCGGCACGCGGCGGAGTTCTGCGAGAACGGCGCGAAGGCGGTCGCCGAGGAGGCCACCCTGCGCCGGGTGACGCCCGAGTTCTTCGCCGCCCATCCGGTGGCCGATCTCGCGACCCGCAGCGGCTACTGGCTGGGCCAGCAGGGCCGTCTCACTCACCCCATGTATCTCCCCGAAGGGGCCGAGCGCTACGAACCGGTCACCTGGGAGCGGGCCTTCGACATCGTCGCGGAGGAGATCGCCGCCCTGGGTTCGCCCGACGAGGCGCTGTTCTACACCTCGGGCCGCACCAGCAACGAGGCCGCGTTCCTGTACCAGTTGTTCGCGCGGGAGCTGGGCACCAACAACCTGCCGGACTGCTCGAACATGTGCCACGAGTCGTCCGGTTCGGCGCTGAACGAGACGATCGGCATCGGCAAGGGCAGCGTCCTGCTGGAGGACCTCTACCAGGCCGACCTGATCGTCGTCGCCGGCCAGAACCCGGGCACCAACCACCCGCGCATGCTCTCCGCCCTGGAGAAGGCCAAGGCCAACGGCGCGAAGATCATCAGCGTCAACCCGCTGCCCGAGGCGGGCCTGGAGAAGTTCAAGAACCCCCAGACCCCGCAGGGCATGCTCAAGGGCGCCGCCCTCACCGACCTGTTCCTGCAGATCCGCATCGGCGGCGACCAGGCCCTCTTCCGCCTCCTGAACAAGCTCATCCTGGAGACGGAGGGCGCCGTCGACCAGGCTTTCGTCGACGAACACACGCACGGCTACGAGGAGTTCGCCGCCGCCGCGCAGGACGCCGACTGGGACGAGACGCTGCTCGCGACCGGGCTCACCCGCCCGGAGATCGAGAAGGCGCTGTCCATGGTGCTCGCCTCCGAGCGCACCATCGTGTGCTGGGCGATGGGCCTCACCCAGCACAAGCACGCCGTGCCGACCATCCGCGAGGTCGTCAACTTCCTTCTGCTGCGCGGCAACATCGGCCGCCCGGGCGCGGGCGTGTGCCCGGTGCGCGGCCACAGCAACGTGCAGGGCGACCGCACCATGGGCATCTTCGAGCGCCCCGCGCCCGCCTTCCTGGACGCCCTGGAGAAGGAGTTCGGCTTCGCCCCGCCGCGCGAGCACGGCTACGACGTCGTCGCCGCGATCCGCGCGCTGCGCGACGGGGACGCGAAGGTGTTCTTCGCGATGGGCGGCAACTTCGTGTCCGCCTCCCCCGACACCGAGGTCACCGAGGCGGCCATGCGGCGAGCCAGCCTCACCGTGCACGTGTCGACGAAGCTGAACCGCTCGCACGCCGTCACGGGCGCGCGTGCCCTCATCCTGCCCACCCTGGGCCGTACCGAGCGCGATCTCCAGGGCGGCGGCGAGCAGTTCGTGACCGTCGAGGACTCGATGGGCATGGTGCACGCCTCGCGCGGCCGGCTGGAGCCCGCGAGCGCCCATCTGCTGTCCGAGCCGGCCATCGTGTGCCGCCTCGCCCGCCGCGTCCTCGGCGCCGAATCCCGCACCCCGTGGGAGGAGTTCGAGAAGGACTACGGGACGGTCCGCGACCGCATCGCGCGCGTGATCCCCGGCTTCCAGGACTTCAACAAGCGGGTCGCCCACCCCGGCGGCTTCGCCCTTCCGCACGCCCCGCGCGACGAACGCCGCTTCCCGACGGCCACCGGAAAGGCCAACTTCACCGCCGCGCCCGTCGAATACCCCGAACTGCCCGAAGGGCGCCTGCTGTTGCAGACGCTGCGCTCGCACGACCAGTACAACACCACGATCTACGGCCTCGACGACCGCTACCGGGGCATCAAGAACGGCCGCCGGGTCGTCATGGTCCACCCCGACGACGCCGCCCGGCTCGGGATCGCCGACGGGTCGTACGTCGATCTGGTCGGCGAGTGGAAGGACGGCGTGGAGCGGCGGGCGCCCGGCTTCCGGGTGGTGCACTACCCGACCGCGCGGGGCTGCGCCGCCGCCTACTACCCCGAGACCAACGTCCTCGTCCCGCTGGACGCCACCGCCGACACCAGCAACACCCCGGCCAGCAAGTCCGTCGTCGTACGTCTGGAACAATCGGCGACCGACTGAGCGTTTGCTCAGCCGACCGTCAGGTCCATCCAGTCAGGCGAAAGACGAACGGAGTCCGGTCCCATGGGCGAGCAGCAGCGAGGGAAGTTCCCGCAGGACGTCATCGACGAGTACTCGGCACTCGGCATCGACCTGGTCGCCCTGTTCTCGGCGGGCCACCTCGGCACGCGCATGGGCGTGGAGATCGTGGAGGCGTCTGCCGAGCGCGTCGTCGGCACCATGCCGGTCGAGGGGAACACCCAGCCCTACGGACTGCTGCACGGCGGCGCGTCCGCCGTGCTCGCCGAGACTCTGGGCTCCCTGGGGTCCATGCTGCACGGCGGCAGCTCGAAGATCGCCGTCGGCGTCGACCTGAACTGCACCCACCACCGCGGTGCCCGCTCCGGCCTGGTCACCGGAGTGGCCACCCCCGTCCACCGGGGGCGCTCGACGGCGACGTACGAGATCGTGATCAGTGACGAGGAGGGGCGACGAGTGTGCAGTGCGCGGCTGACCTGTCTGCTGCGGGACGTGAAGCCCGGGGACGGGATCCCCGCCGGCGCCGCGAGCTGATCCCGCCGGTCCGTCACCCCGTCGGGGGTGGTGGGCCGGACTCCGTCTTCCGCACCCCCCTCCACTCCCCTACCGTTTTCCCATGAGGCTGCCGGCATGAGCGGTATCGGGCCCGTCGAATCCGTCGACTCGCCGGAGGCGAACGGGAGTTACGAAGTCATCGGCGGCGATCCGCCCCATCTGACGGACCGTTGGCACACCCTGTCGCCGCGCACCCGCAGAGCCGTGCTCACGGCGGGCGCGGTCGCCGTCCTGGGCGTCGGAGCCGTCCTCCTGCCGCCCGTCCACACCTCCCGGCAGAGCGACCCGCAGCCACCCACGCCCTGGCCCGCGAACGTCACCGAGTGGCGCTATGTCGGACTCGCCCAGACCACCGACTCCCCCACCACGACCGGTTTCTTCCGCTTCGCGGTCGCCGTGGACAGCGGGCCCGCCGTCACCCTGCGGGTCACCGGCGCCGCCTTCGACGGACTCACCGCCGAGGCCGTCCCGGAACCGTCCTTCACCGTGCACACCGGAGCGACCCGCCGCGTCACCGTGGAGATTTCGGTTTCCGACTGTTCGGGACTGCCCCTGAATGCGGACCTCGCCTTTCTGGACGTAACGCTGCGTAACACGCGCGCAATACAGCGCCATAGTTTCATCTTCGGCGCCTCCTACTCCAAGGACCTTTCCCAGCTCCTCCACAGGGCCTGCAGCACGACAAACTCCAGGCCAGGCCCACGGCCAAGCGGAAGTGCAGGTTCTCAAAATGTGGACCCCGGCTGAATTCCGCCAAACCGGCTGAGACCCACCTTCCGCGAAGCCCGCCAACCGGCACGTCATAACAAGAAAGTCACAAGCCAGCGCACGACGATGCCCATGCCTACAGACCGGGCTTAGAGTCACGGCCAGTCACCGCTCCATCGGGAGTTCGGTACCAGCGCAGCACCCTCCGCCCCCACCCGGGCGACTGTGCCTGCGGAAAGGACAGATTGTGCGACAGCGTTCTCTGGTGATTCTTACCTCCGTACTCACCACCGGAGCTCTGACCCTCACCGCCTGCGGCTCCCGGGACAGCGGCAGCAAGAGTGACAGTGGGTCCACCACCCTGACCATCGGCGTCGACGCTCCCCTGTCCGGTGAGAACTCCACCACCGGCCTCGGCATCCAGTACGGCGTCCAGATCGCCGTCGACGACGCCAACAAGAACAACTGGGTCCCGGGCGTCAAGTTCAAGATCAAGGCCCTGGACGACAAGGCGCAGCCCGCCACCGGCCAGTCCAACGCGACCGCCTTCACCGGTGACAGCAGCGTCGTCGGCGCCGTCGGCCCGCTGAACTCCGGCGTCGCCCAGTCGATGCAGCAGGTGTTCGCCTCGGCCAACATGGTCGAGATCTCCCCCTCGAACACCAACCCCGCCCTGACCCAGGGCAAGGACTGGGCGACCACCAAGACGCGGCCGTACAAGACGTACTTCCGCACCGCCACCACCGACGCCCTCCAGGGTGCCTTCGCCGCCGACTACGCGTACAACGGCCTCAAGAAGAAGAAGGCCTTCGTCGTCGACGACAAGCAGACCTACGGCGCCGGCCTGGCCGGGATCTTCAACAGCGCCTTCAAGAAGCTCGGTGGCTCCATCGCGGGCACCGACCACGTCAACACCGGCGACACCGACTTCAGCTCGCTCGTCACCAAGATCAAGAACTCCGGCGCCGACCTGCTCTACTACGGCGGCCAGTACGACGAGTCGGAGAAGATCACCAAGCAGCTCAAGGGCGCCGGCGTCAAGATCCCGCTGTTCGGCGGTGACGGCATGTTCGCCACCACCTACATCCAGACCGCCGGCGCGGCAGCCGAAGGCGACCTCGCCACCTCCGTCGGCGTCCCCGCCGACACCCTGCCCGCCGCCAAGCAGTTCATCGCGACCTACAAGGCCAAGGGCTACAAGGGTGACTACGGCGCCTACGGCGCCTACGCCTACGACGCCGCCACCGCCATCATCAAGGCAGTGAAGGCCGTCAAGGACGCCAACGGCGACAAGCTCCCCGCCAGCAGCGACCTCCGCTCCAAGGTCGTCGACGCCGTCCAGAAGTCCGACTTCGAGGGCATCTCCGGCAAGGTCGCCTTCGACGAGTACGGCGACACCACGAACAAGCAGCTCACCGTCTACCAGGTCACCAAGGGCGCCTGGAAGGCCGTGAAGACCGGCACCTTCAACGGCAGCTGACCTCAGCTCCAGCACCACCGCACCACGGGCCGCGCGGAAGGAGGATCCCGACCGCGCGGCCCGTTGTCACACCCCCACCCCCAGGCACGCGATCTGTGCACACGACCCCAGCGACAATGGAGGCCACGCGGTGAACACCCTGCCGCAGCAGCTGGCCAACGGGCTGCTCCTAGGCTCGATGTACGGGCTGATCGCCATCGGCTACACGATGGTGTACGGCATCGTCCAGCTCATCAACTTCGCGCACGGCGAGATCTTCATGACCGGGGCCTTCGGCGCCCTCACGGTCTACGCCTACATCCTGCCCGACGGCACCGCGATGGTGGTCGCCGTACCGCTCATGCTGATCGGCGGCGGAATCGTCTCCGTCCTCGTCGCGGTAGGGGCCGAACGATTCGCCTACCGCCCCCTGCGGCAAGCACCACGACTGGCGCCCCTGATCACCGCCATCGGCCTCTCCCTGTCACTGCAGGAACTCGTCCGGAACTTCTACCCGGGCGCCGACAAGGCCCGCTCCTTCCCCAGCCTCGACGGCAACCACGACATCGGCTCCGTCACCATCTCCGACGCCGACATCTTCCTGGTCATCGCCGCCGTCATCTGCATGTCCGGCCTCGCCTGGTTCGTCCGCAAGAGCCGCACCGGCCGCGCCATGCAGGCCACCGCGCAGGACCCGGACACCGCCCAGCTCATGGGCATCGACACCAACCGGATCATCGTCATCGCGTTCGCCATCGGCGGCTTCTTCGCCGCCGTAGCAGCCGTCTCCTACGGCCTCAAGTACGGCAACATCGACTACCGCATGGGCTTCCTGATGGGCCTCAAGGCCTTCACCGCGGCCGTCATGGGCGGCATCGGCAACATCTACGGCGCCATGCTCGGCGGAGTCGTCCTCGGCGTCGCCGAAACCCTCGCCTCCGCCTACATCAGCAAGATCCCCGGCATGGAACAGCTCGGCGGCTCCAGCTGGGCCAACGTCTGGGCTTTCTGTCTCCTCATCCTCGTACTGCTGTTCAGGCCACAAGGCCTGCTCGGCGAACGCGTCGCGGACAGGGCGTGATCACATGACCGAGACGACCGAGACCCCCAAGACGCCGGCCGCCGCCCCCGCGGAACAGCGCGGCCTCATCCCGCTGCCCCTCGCAGCCGCCCGCGCCCTCCTCCTGGTCGGCGGCATCGCCACCACCGCCTCCACCTTCCTGCGCTGGACCTGGACCTCCGACTTCCCCGGCGACCTCACCGTCAACGGCTACCCCGGCGGCCTCCAGGTCCTCACCCTCATCGCAGGCCTCCTCACCGCCCTGTTCACCCTCGCCTCCTACGGCATCCGAGGACTCGGCTGGCTCCTGCCCGCCCGCAACAACGCACCCCTCGTCCTCACCGCCCTCGGCGGCTTCGCCGTCACCTGGTACACGGTCATCGCGATCGCCGCCAAACTCGGCGGAATCGTCAACTGGGAACCCGGCACCTACATCGCCGCCGTCGCCTCCCTGCTCCCCGTCATCGGCGCCCTCGCCCTCCCGCAGGACGCCACCGACACCACCAAGGAAGCGCTCAAGGCGTACATCGCCAAGCCCGAAAGCATCCCGGCCCCCCAGGCCACCGCACCGTGGATCCAGCGACTGATCATCACGATCGTCGCCGCCCTCGCCCTCACCGTCTTCGCCTACGGCATAGACGCCGAGGACCAGCTCTTCGTCGGCTTCCTCATCGTGGTCGTCTTCACCACCTGGGCCCTGCACAGCGCCGGCCTCTTCGAACGGTTCAGCCACCTCACGGCCACCAACCGCAGCTTCGCCCTCGCCATGGGCTTCGTCGCCGCGATCGGCTTCCCGTTCACCCAGACCAACGACCACTACGCCAACCTCGGCGTCAACATCCTGATCTTCGGGACCGTCGCCCTCGGCCTCAACATCGTCGTCGGCCTCGCCGGACTCCTCGACCTCGGCTACGTCGCCTTCCTCGGTGTCGGCGCCTACACCGCCGCCCTGGTCTCCGGCTCCGAGTTCTCCAAGTTCTCCGGCGTCCAGTTCCCCTTCTGGGCCGCCGCACTCACCGGCGCAGCCGCCAGCCTCATCTTCGGCGTCCTCATCGGCGCCCCCACCCTGCGGCTGCGCGGCGACTACCTCGCCATCGTGACCCTCGGCTTCGGAGAGATCTTCCGCATCTCCGTCAACAACATGGACGGCGTCTCCGGCCCCGACATCACCAACGGCCCCAACGGCATCCCGTCCATCCCCGACCTGTCGTTCTTCGGCTTCAACTTCGGCCAGAACCACGACATCGCCGGATTCACCATCGGCCGGTTCGCCAACTACTACCTGCTCATGGTCCTGATCAGCGCCCTCGTCGTCACGATCTACCGCCGCGCCTCGGACTCCCGCATCGGCCGCTCCTGGATCGCGATCCGCGAGGACGAGACCGCCGCCACCGCCATGGGCATCAACGGCTTCCGCGTCAAACTCATCGCGTTCGCCCTCGGCGCCACCCTCGCCGGCCTCGCCGGCACCGTCAGCGCCCACGTCACCTACAGCGTGGTGCCGAACCCGTACCAGTTCGCCGGAGCGGCCCCGCCCAACTCCGCGTTCCTCCTGGCCGCCGTAGTCCTCGGCGGCATGGGTACGGTCTCCGGACCCTTCCTCGGCGCGGCCCTGCTCTACCTGCTCCCGGAGAAGCTCGTCGCCCTCCAGGACAAGTCGCTCCTCGCCTTCGGCATCGCGCTCATCCTCCTGATGCGCTTCCGCCCCGAAGGACTCATCCCCAACCGCCGACGCCAGCTCGAATTCCACGAGACCGGCCAACTCGACGTACCGGACACCACGACCCTTACCGACGAACCGGCCATCACCAAGGCAGGGGCGTAGAGAGCCATGACGACACCAGTACTCGAAGCCCGTGACGTCACCATGCGCTTCGGCGGCCTCACCGCCGTCCGCTCCGTCGACTTCACCGTCAACGCCGGCGAGATCGTAGGCCTCATCGGCCCCAACGGCGCCGGCAAGACCACCTTCTTCAACTGCCTCACCGGCCTCTACGTCCCCACCGAGGGCACGGTCTCCTACCAGGGCACGGTGCTTCCCCCGAAGCCCCACCTGGTCACCAAGGCCGGCATCGCCCGCACCTTCCAGAACATCCGCCTGTTCGCCAACATGACGGTCCTGGAAAACGTCCTCGTGGGCCGCCACACCCGCACCAAGGAAGGCCTCTGGTCGGCCCTCCTGCGCGGCCCCGGCTTCAAGAAGGCCGAAAAGGCCAGCGAAGAACGCGCCATGGAACTCCTGGAGTTCATCGGCCTCGCCCACAAGCGCGACCACCTCTCCAGGAACCTCCCCTACGGCGAACAGCGCAAGCTGGAGATCGCACGCGCCCTCGCGAGCGAGCCGGGCCTGCTCCTGCTCGACGAGCCGACGGCCGGCATGAACCCCCAAGAGACGCGCGCCACCGAAGAGTTGGTCTTCGCCATCCGCGACAAGGGCATCGCCGTCCTCGTCATCGAGCACGACATGCGCTTCATCTTCAACCTCTGCGACCGCGTCGCCGTCCTCGTCCAGGGCGAAAAACTCGTCGAAGGCACCTCCGACGTCGTCCAGGCCGACGAACGCGTCGTCGCCGCCTACCTCGGCGAACCGTTCGAAGGCACAACCGAGGACACCCCGCCCGCGACGGAAGCGGAGAGCACCACCAGCACCAAGGGAGAAGCCCAGTGACCGCACTGCTAGAGGTCGAGGACCTCAGGGTCTCCTACGGCAAGATCGAAGCCGTCAAGGGCATCTCCTTCAGCGTCGAGGCCGGCCAGGTCGTCACCCTCATCGGCACCAACGGCGCCGGCAAGACGACGACCCTCCGCACCCTCTCGGGCCTGCTCCAGCCCTCCGGCGGCAAGATCACCTTCGACGGCAAGCCGCTCAACAGCGTCCCCGCCCACAAGATCGTCGCCCTCGGCCTGGCCCACTCCCCCGAAGGCCGGCACATCTTCCCCCGCCTCACCATCGCGGAGAACCTCCAGCTCGGCGCCTTCCTCCGCAAGGACAAGGAAGGCATCGAAAAGGACATCCAGCGCGCCTACGACCTCTTCCCCATCCTCGGAGAACGTCAGAAGCAGGCCGCGGGAACCCTCTCCGGCGGCGAGCAGCAGATGCTGGCAATGGGCCGCGCGCTCATGTCCCAGCCGAAACTGCTGATGCTGGACGAGCCGTCCATGGGCCTCTCCCCGATCATGATGCAGAAGATCATGGCGACGATCGTCGAGCTCAAGGCGTCGGGCACGACGATCCTGCTGGTCGAACAGAACGCCCAGGCAGCCCTGTCGCTCGCCGACCAGGGCCACGTCATGGAGGTCGGCAACATCGTCCTCTCCGGCTCGGGCGAGGACCTGCTGCACGACGAGTCGGTACGGAAGGCGTACCTCGGCGAGGACTGAACCTTCGCCGTCCGGCTGCGTTTCTACGACGAGGCCCGCGCCCCCAGCTTCGGGGGCGCGGGCCTCGTCGTACGTACCGTCGCGGGTGTCAGCCCTTCGAGGACTTCTTCTCGTCGGCATCCTGGATGACCGCCTCGGCGACCTGCTGCATCGACATCCGGCGGTCCATCGACGTCTTCTGGATCCAGCGGAACGCGGCGGGCTCGGACAGCCCGTACTCGGTCTGCAGGATCGACTTCGCCCGGTCGACCAGCTTGCGGGTCTCCAGCCGCAGCGTGAGGTCGGCGACCTCCTGCTCGAGCTGCTTCAGCTCCGTGAAACGTGAGACGGCCATCTCAATCGCGGGCACGACGTCACTCTTGCTGAACGGCTTCACCAGGTACGCCATCGCACCGGCGTCCCGGGCCCGCTCGACGAGGTCGCGCTGCGAGAAGGCGGTGAGCATCAGCACCGGCGCGATGCCCTCCTCGGCGATCTTCTCGGCCGCGGAGATACCGTCCAGCTTCGGCATCTTCACGTCGAGGATCACGAGGTCGGGCTTGTGCTCACGGGCCAGCTCGACGGCCTGCTCACCGTCACCGGCCTCACCGACGACGGTGTACCCCTCTTCTTCGAGCATCTCTTTGAGATCGAGCCGAATCAGGGCCTCGTCCTCGGCGATGACGACACGGGTCGTCAGCGGAGGCACGTGCGACTTGTCGTCGTCGGGCGCGTCTACGGGCTGGGGCGACTCGGGGGCGGTCACGGGGGCTCCTCGTTCAGGGCACGGGGGTAGTGCTGGGCAAGAGCCTACCTAGCTGCGATAAGGTAGGGGCACAGCGGGAGACCGCTGACCTTCGTTTCAAAGGGGCCCCGGTAGCCCAGCGGT
>Ga0307511_10003570_pt1 | contig 15937 bp, 13 predicted proteins | sample 13_EM_MG_FD_200266 | JGI IMG/M metagenome (GOLD analysis project Ga0307511, IMG submission 200266) | Populus trichocarpa ectomycorrhiza microbial communities from riparian zone in the Pacific Northwest, United States - 13_EM | ecosystem: Host-associated > Plants > Roots > Unclassified | place... | reverse complement strand
TTTTTACTAACACTAACATTAATTAAAAAAAAAGATAAAACAAGATGGTATTTTCTACAATGAAATTCACTGTATATACTATGAAATTCTCTCCTTTTTTTTTTTATCTTCTCTACGATGAAATTTACGGTTAAGAGGCTCTAACAGTAGTAAGGTATGCTACTAGTGTACCAATAATTCATTGTGTTAAGAAATTATAATAGTTTTTAATGTTAAATATGCTAATTTATTTTCTAAAAAACATTAATATTATAGTAAAATAGAAGTATCAAGTATTGAATGCTTTGTATTTAAACAGATGAAAGCTTGACTTGGACACCACTAACACATTTTATTTTTTTCATCCTGTATTTTTTTAATCCTGTCTTTTTATGACAACCAATTTACGTAAATTTATTAAGAAATGACATGATTCAAAGCTAGAGAATTAAAGTGAAAAGAACAAAGAGATGGGTGGCAATTACAAAATTATAGTGAAAAGTTCACTTTGATCCTCTTACTTTCTAAGTGATAATCATGGTCCATTTAGATTTTAAGGAATCAATTTTACTCTAAAACTTTGTTTTTCTTGTTTTTCAATATTTAGTTTGAGAGAATAGAGAATGAGTCACTAAATTTTGATGGTTGAGAGAGATCATCCATTAAAACCAATCTCAACAACGAAAAATATCGATTTTGTTATCCATAGTTTCCATTTAATTTTATGAGAGGGGTTTAAATTAGATGTTCTTTCGCTTTAAAATTGCATAAGAAAATAAATTTGATCTAAAAAAGTTATTGGATTTCGGGTTGAGTTTTTTGTTTTTTGATTGATTCTTGAGTTATATGAAGGCCTAAAAGGGTTCATTTAGATTATTAGATTGTATTTTTAAGTGTGTTTTGAGTTAAAATAATTGAAAATGAGTTTTTAGGGTTGACCATGACTTTTTAGTGACCCTCTAACAATTGATTTCTGGTTGTAAACGATGAATCATCAGAACTGAAAGAACCACAAATCATTAAGTCACCAGGTCAATTTAAATTTATTATTTTTTTAAATCTAAAATAACATTGTTTTGAGTTTTTTTTTTAAAAAATACTTAGTTTGGACTTGATCGGCTTTGATAAGGACAATTAAATTGCAAATTAACATGTCGAGTCACATGGTTTAGTTAGATCAACATCAAAACCGATTCAAATGAAAATCGGTATGACGTTTTTATATTTATTCCATTTTTTATTTTTTTATTACAAAATAATTTTTTTATTTTAATTTTTAAAATTTCGATGCTCGTTGATACTTTGGCATTTATGAACATTTCAATAACTGACCTTGAAGATCGTAAAAGATGGATGGAAGACCACATTTTTAACGATTCACAAATACATGAATTGATTAAAAAGGAAAAATACAAGAGGGATGACTAAAAGAAAATGAAGAGGGATGATATTCAGAACATTTCAAGAGAACGGATACCAAATATACGACTGGCTCATACTAGATGGGCCGGCTGTATGATATTATCCGCTCGCCCATTCTCTTATGATATGATGATTGACATGTTTTAGGTACTTCTTGAGGAAGCTTAAGAAGGTCAAGAAAAGCAATGGACAAATTCTTGCCATCAATGAGGTATGTGTGATCTGACATGCTTTGTAGAGCATCTGTTGATATTGTCTTACGAGCAAGATGAGAGCTGGTTTGGTCATTGAAGGATTATTTTTATTCTTTTATTGTATTATTTTGGTTGTCATGAAGTATGTAGACTTGTGTTTTTGAGTTGCCATCACTTTCTTGCTTTAAACGTAGAAGGATTGTGGTGAAAAGTGATGGTTGTTCTCATTCTTTGTTTGTCAATAACTTTTTTTGTTGTTAAAGAGAATTATATTTAGTATATGCTTATGATTAGAATGAAATATTGACCTTTTTTGGATTTGTCACAGTAGTTCTGCTCCACTATATGTGTTCTTGGTTGGTATCCCATTTTCCTTGTTATAAATTTGTTTTTGCAACTGAATTAATTATATAATCTGGGAGGTTGTCTCGGTCTTGCTGCTACTGTCTTAATGCAGTTGTATATCTAATATTTGGTATTAGTTCAATTTATTAGTTATGACTAGTGGTATTTGAGGGCTTCTGGCTCTTTGCTTTCTCTTCATCCTACTGTATGTTCTCTTATTGCTCTCCATCTTACACTGTTATTTTCTGGGAAAATCCTTCTATTTGTTCAGAAAAAGTTCCTTGATTGTAAAAGATAACAGTGGAATTAGACTTAAAAGCTAGACAAGAGTAGAAAATTTCAAAATGAGATAAAATGCTACGTCCTCAGCCCTCTAAAAGGAAATGCTATGTCCTGGGCACTTTAGGCTAATGTGATGAAATTTGAGGTTTAACTCCTTAGAACTATCCTGACTCCTTTAGCGATGAATTTTAATAAGGTTGCCCAGTGGATCTGTTTTAAAAAAGATAAAAGAAATTTTTAGTGACAATAGATTGGCAAAGCTCATAATTGAGCATCTGTTAATTAAATCAAGCTATCAACTCTTTAAATTACAAAATTTCTTTCCAAGAATAAAATTCAGTGGCCAAATCTTTCACATGCCCCTTACCTTAAACACCTGCATGTTTATGCGTTGGTGAATATCCCACCAACATGCAAAAATGTGTGGACTAATCCCACCAACTCAATGATACGTGACGTGGATTCACGGTGGGTTCATGGAATAGGCCTGCAATATCTATTTTGTTTCTTCAGCTACTTGTCTGCTTGTATTTCATGTTAGAACCTAAATGTTGAAACAAAAGATGTAGAACCTTGGAAAGAATATCAGAAAGAATCATTTTGACTTGTGTTTGTAATGGCCTTCTGCTTAAGTGCTCCTGCTCTTTAATTGAGGGAAAATCACAATTAGCTGGTTAATTCCACTCACAGGAATTAAGTTTCTATTGATAATCCTTTTCAGTACTTTTTGCCTATTAGAATTCTAGTGCTATATTTAGACCGATCCTTGAAAGGAAATGTTAGCAACATTTGTGGTGCTTCTAATTGAGTTTTCCCATGGAAGAACAAGAATCACAGGCTTTTCTGCTTTTGGGTTGTGCATTTTTGTTCCAAGCATTTTTATATTATGAATTTCTGATTGTAGATTTTTGAGAAGAATCCTACCACGATCAAGAACTTTGGAATATGGCTGCGATACCAGAGCAGAACAGGTTATCACAACATGTACAAGGAATACAGGGACACTACTCTGAATGGTGCTGTTGAGCAGATGTACACTGAGATGGCGTCTCGCCACAGGGTTAGGTTTCCTTGCATCCAGATCATTAAGACCGCTACCATCCCCGCTAAGCTTTGCAAGAGAGAGAGCACCAAGCAGTTCCACAATTCCAAAATCAAGTTTCCATTGGTGTTCAAGAAGGTTAGACCCCCAACGAGGAAGCTCAAGACAACATACAAGGCATCCAGGCCCAACCTGTTTATGTAATTTGGTTGGTCAGTTTGCTGAATAGAATTTGTTAAAGTAGAGTTTATTAGAGCTAGATCTCTTTCTTGGACCTTTTGCTCCGGCAGCTCATTCTGCATTTACTGTTGTTACCCTTTCAAGTTTTGAAGATCATGTGTTTTGCTAAGGTGGCTGTTTTCTCCTTGAATTTGTGCTTATTCGATGTTATAATGGAAACTTTTGGTGCCTTATATTGCCATTGTCAAATGATTATGGACCTTCTTACGCTTTTGAAATTGATGCTCGACCAAGCTTTTGAAGATCATGTGCTTGGAAAATGGTGCTTCTCGTAGTGATCTCGATTATGGTGGAGCACTTTCAGGCTCTAGCTCTCTTTTGAGCGGTGGTTGGTTTCCTCTTCGGTTTCCTCTTCGTGACACGGTATCATATTGCACTCAACTGTTTTGTGATTCGTTAACACCTAAAACCTTTGCAATGCGAGATTGCAACGTGTTCCACCTAATATTTTGGTGGCAGCAAAGGGACTCGGAGCAGTGGAATCGTTTCTCACTGGAGCATTTTGATGCGGATGGGACGTAAACATCTGAACTTGTACAGCACAACAGCTACTCGGAGGCATTGGATGACGCCGATAGTTTGGTTGAGTTGTTGGTGTTTGATAACGGTCAACAGTTTTTTGTCTGAAAAGCAAGACAGTTTGGCAACTTATCAAACATGCATACGATCTCCGGCAAGGATCCAAACCGACACAAACCCGTCTTTCCTGCAAGGTAATTGGCAGGTGGATGGGTTGCTCCGTAGACACATTTGGCTCTTGGAAATAATGATTCAGCAAATATATTTATCAATCACTAATAAATGTACACCCTATGTATTAGACAGTGTATTTCTGATCAAGAGGGACCGACTCTTAGATTTTATGAATATTTTAGATAAAAAAAAGAGATGGTATAAATTGGAAATGAAAATAACAAATAAATAAATAGAGAAGGTTGGTAAGAACAAAGAATCAAAGATTAAGATAGCAGTACGTTAGTAGGGAAAGAGTAGTATGTAGGAAGAAGAGAAATGTAAAAACCCCGCCCGTGTGGAAGGTGAAAACAACGACTCACATTTTTCTCTCGCTCTCCTTTTCCTCTAAGCCATATTTAAGCAACTGCTCGCTCACTCTTTTTATTCCTCTCTATATACTTACCTCCACCATTTCTCATTCTATCCACCTACGACTGCTGCTACTCATCCAACTTAAAATCACCCTGTAAGTGCTCTCTCTCTCTTTCTGGTTTATATAGTCAATAACCATGTGTTAATCACTTCTTATATGATTTTTTATAGAGAATGTCATGCATGGTAGCAGGCCTCCTACTATATTGGAGTTGGATTTATCAGGAACGATGGTCGACTAATTGTCTTTGGCAAACTGCTTGTCTTTCTGATTCCTAGAAATGCAAGGCTTATCCTATGGTCTCACAGAGTCATAGTAGCAAATGCTCAAGCCCGTTGGGCATGTTCCTCTAACACTGTATGCCCGAATTTATTCTGGAATACAAAGCTTGCAATTATCTTATCATCAATCTTTGAAATACATAGCTCTTTTTAGACGTTTGAACTAACAGATATGTATATTTTAATCTGGGATACGTGGAAGGAGGTCCGGGGTTTTGAAACAGGGTTACCCTCCCAAATATGAGGAGATTCCTATTCCGTTATCTGGATGGAATCCTGCGAAGATGTCTCTGTTTGAATGGAATTCTCTCTCTTTTCATAGATTGTTCTTTTTCCGAATTGGATTTCTTCCTACAAGTCAAGGGAAAGGTTCATGCTGACTGCTGAATGACACAAGTTTTCTTCAAAACCACAGGTTGATGTTCGTGTAGTTTACCTTTGTGTGTGCGCCGCGTGCGTGCGTGCACGGGGCATACGCTGCTATTGTTAAGGTCATATCAATTTAATTTAACCACCGTTTTGATCCTTTGGAGGTCAGTTATAATTTAAGATGAATGAACAGAGAAATATTGTCCATCTTCTAATCGCATTCAATCTTTTAGCTTCTTTTTCTTTCCCTGATGTGTTGGCAAGCATGAAGTATGAATCAATTGTTCAAAAAAGGAAGTATTCATCTATTTATATACTTTTTTTTTTGTATATCCCTTAATTTTTGCTAGCAATCAACTTATACAGTGGGATCCACCAACTAGTGACAAAGTGGATGATTCTAAAGTGGACCTGGTATTTCAGCCTTTCAAAGATGATTTGGAGCTCCAGATTCCTGAAAACGAAGAACACGGGTCAGTATGATTTAGGGGTTTTAGTTCAGAACTGCCTTCTCAGATTTTCAATCACTAGGCCATCGGTTGCTTGTAGAATTCTAATGTTTTCTTCTTCAAAATGTAATCGTCAGGTGGAATGGCAAATATGAACACTCAGCCTATGCAGCTATAAATGGGATGGAAAAAGCAAAATAGGTCACTTTTCCGTGCTCAGAAGCGAGTCTGGAGGCCACCAATACGCATCTCAGCCAGCTGTTTATATATATATATATATATATATATATATATATATATTATAAAGATGACTCGATGAAATTTATGATTAGTATTTTTCCTTTGAGCTCATGAGATTTCCTTGTACCGGAGATGTCCTCCGGAACAAATTGCAGGGCGAATCAAGTTGAGAAGATATCTGGAATAAGCCCAGAAGTTATAAATTTCTCAATATTGCGAAAGTAGTACGGCAGAAATTGTTTGGCATATGGACCTCCCAGGTTCCTTCGTGCTTATTTGCGAATCACTTGCTAGTTCACAAAGCATGAAAGGAGACCCTCTGGGAACATCATTATCGAAACGTATTTGTTTTACCATATATTCAAAGAGTCCCGGACCACTCATATCATTAGAGGATCATCATCAACTACAAAGCTCTACTGGAAAGCCCATCTTGCTGAAGAATGTGTAGAAACCCATTCTTATCCTGTAGTGCAATGACTTGTAGCACCCAAGCAACAACAATTGTTTGCGAAAAAGTTCTTAAGAATGTCAAAAAAAGGTTAAAAAAGAGGATGATGCCATTAAACAAAATAATAAAAGGTCGCAAGCAAAAAATCAAATGAAGCCAATTTCAATGAGCAAATTGTAAGGCAGTTCATCTACATTTACATTGAAAAGAGAACATGCACACAACACACATACATCAAGCTCGAAACTCAGAAAAAAAGAAAGAGAAAATGAAGCTAAAGGTCCCTATGAGACGCCTTGGAAGGACAAACGATCACGTAGGGTGTCAAAAATTGATGAAGCTGCTGTATTTTGTGCAAAACTCAATTTCAATCGACCAAGCAATTCACCATCTTTTGCCTGAGAAGCAGCATCAGCAGCTTCCTTTGCCATGCCAATCCGAGCATATGCCTGCAAAAATCAAAGATGGGACATTGAGCAAAGGTGACTAGAAAAGCAGATAAAAAGGGAGGAGAAAAAAAGACACATGGTCTGATTACCTCAGCTCTTTCTCTGGGATCTGCAAGTTTTGGAATATATTTCAGTGCTTCAGCTTTCTCATCCACATCAATGCATGCTTCCACAAATGGCCTGAAACCTATTAGATGCCCCCCCCCCAACCCAAAAAAAAATCTAAGATATCATATGGCTGTCATATAACAGGACCAATGAAATGTCCATCGTAACAGTTTACCAATTAAGAACTCATTCCAATAATTGAGATTTCTAATTTAAATCCCATGCATTCTGATTCTAAGGAAAACAAAGGTGGAAGAAATAAATTGCCAAGCAAGGAAGATACAATTAATTAATTAACTTCTTTTTGTTGTCCTCCAAGATCAAACAACCAAGAGATCTTACCCATTGGTGGTCTCTTCTCCTTCGAAAACTTTTCCAGGGCTTCCCAGTCTCTAATGGTTACCAAAGCCAAAACTTTAAGCCAATACCATCTCTTCTCAGAAACCTGAGAAAAGTTAATGTCACAAAAGGGAAGATGAATTTTGTAGCCTGAAAAAAAAAAACTTCGAACATATGGACACAAACAATATTTTTATTGCATCAGCTAAGTGTATGGAATTCAGTTACAGACAGACAAACAAATTGCATGTATGTAAATTATACTCATGGCAAGAAGCACCGGTAAAACCCTAATTTCACTCTTCAAACAGTGAGCAAACATAATAAGTTTAACAGACCTTAAACTCTGTTTTAACTCTCATTGCAGCTCTATGATTTCCCAAAGCAATACATGTTCGAATTGTATCACTGATGCTTGAATCTACAAAGATGGGCTGCTTTGTAGAGACTTCTAACTCATGTTGAATTCTGCAAAAAAAGATATAATCAGAAGGGAAAAGGAGTTCATACAAGTTTATAACTCAGCAAAATTTAGCACATCCTTCACCAGCAAAAGGGAAAATTATGGACCAAGGAAGAGGGGTATAGGGAAATACAAAAACTGCACTGTAAATCTAGAAATAACATTTTACCATTGATGATATTGTCATTTGAGTAATTATGAGAAACTCATACCTTGAAATTTCTACTATTCACTAAACACCCTTTCAGTCCAAATCACTCCAAAATTCAATTTGGAGGGGGAAAATATTAGTCTTGATATTTTACATGACTTAGTGCATGTGAAGGTACCCTTGACACATGAAATTAAGCATAATGAATTGTGCGCTGAAAGCACTTGATAGAGAGAAAAAGAGAAATAACTCCAGTATGTGCATAACTGATATTTGCAATGTTAAATTATTTATAACCATGTGTTTCTTTACAAGGTAGCTTTTAACATCCTAACAAAGGATAAGTGTATGATTGAAATTAAAGCCACCAACCCTTGCTCAAATATTCACTGAGATAGTAAGAATCAAATTGAGATTTTCAATTGATGGGGGACATTAATTGAGCAGGAAAGTAATATTTTGGTTGTGTTTACTTTCAGAAAACAATTTTTTTAATTTCATCTCAGCCTATCAGCTCTGTTCTAAAATCAGATCTCCATGAATATCTAAAGAAACATGTTTACTATCTAATACTTTTCCGAAATAGAAAACAAAGGTCTTGTTTGTATTGCATTTAAAACAACGAATAACAAATAGATAAAGTGCTGGGTAAACACACAGAGCCATTGATTTTCAAAGTGGTAAATGTATAAAACTTTTAGTACTTGAAAAATAAAAAAGACAAGTTTCCAAGAAAACAGCATTTAATAAACACATTTGCCAAGTGCTTCTAGTTTTCTACAAGACTGGAAAATTGCCCACAAGTAAGAACCACCTTTACTTGTTAATAGCAAAGGCTCGCTGCTAATTAATTGGATTATGCATCTATTTTATATTAGTTTCCAGAGAATGAACACATTACATCATCTTTGCATGTAACTGCTCTAATAGAACTACATAAACTATTGTGACAAACATAATGTTGGAGATAGATGGAATAGACAGATGGTCAACAACATATTCAGTGAACTAGCTGGCATCTTACCTCAGTAGCTTTGCATGCTCTTCTGCAGCTTTCGACTCAAAGGTATGTTCCTTGGTCTCTGAAAAAAGATTGTGGGCCTTTTCAATGAGTTTTATGCGTGGACCGTGAAGTGGAGATCCTTTACTGCCCATTGGATTTTTCCCTAGTTCCCACGAATCTTTCCATAGGAGAAAAGCCACATCCTGTAAAACCAAATTAACTTTCATATTAAGACAGAGAAATGGAGTGATTAACATTAAATTAATCAGATATGCAGCACAACTTTAGACCAACTCAAATGCTGACAATGTCAATGGGTAATTGGTATGCGAAAAAAAAAAAGCTTTGACAAACAAAACAAAATTGATAGGTATCATTGACGAGAGCACATAAAGCCTGCCCCATTTTGTTATGATGCAAATGTGTGCATGCATCATGAGAGAGAGGCCCATCCTTACAAATTCACATTTATCATTACAATTAATTAGTCATTAATACCTGAAGGAATTGGATCACCTCATTTAGTCAATTTACATTAAGAATTTGAATCTAAACTACCATTTGCTAAACCCAAGGTGGTGTGTCATCCATAAACATCCTGCTCCCTCACAAAAACCGCACATGCATAAATGCACATAGAGCCAACTCACTTGCAATATATTGCAAATTAGAGGATCATACTAGCACCCACTAAAGCTGGTCGAGGTTTTCACAAACTCTAATCCTTAAACTATGGAACAGTGTCATGATGGCATGATTTCTATGTGATAACATAGTACCGACAAGTATTAAAAAATCACATTGATACAAATAATTTAGTAGAAGGATCAGGCATCAAAGCATGAGGGATTTTTTTGACATTTCAAAAATAATTTACCACGCTAAATGAGTTGAACCATTATAACTTGCACTATATTTAACTCTGCAGTATGGCAATTCATCACCAAAGAATCCCTCCTTTTTTCTGGCTATCACACATTCACATAAAGCAACATATGAAAACTGACCTATTACTTGCTACTCTGTTCCATGACAATCAATTCAAAGTACAACAAAAGAAAAAATTCACAGGTTCTTAACCAATCATGAAGAACTTGAACCTACTTGAAGTTGTCCTGTTGATAAGAAGAAGTCTTTCAAGAATTCATGTTTATAACACCTGGAAAAGAAACCCAAATGTAATCATGCAGCAAAAAGAGAGATTGAAAAAAAGTCTTTCAATGCATATACATTACACAAGACACTGGAAAAAAGTCACATGTCAGCATGCACTAAATGGATAGAAGACATGAATTATTGGATGAGAAAAGCTTTGCAAATTAGAGTTCTTATAATAGATTAGAAAACATGCAAAAATTTTAAAATTAGTTTCAGAAAACAACTGTATTAGACAATTTTATACCTACCGCGCATAAGCTATAAATAAATCACGAGCCAGAGGTCTGGACTGTATTGTTCCAAAAAACTCCAAGGCTGGCCTCTGCATAAACAAGAAAAATAATCCAAGATGATTCAAGTGATTGATGAATCAACAAGTACTTCTGCTCATGCTTCATTTATATAACCCCGAATTTAGAAGCTAGTTCATAAAATTTAAAGGAAGCAATTACCTTTTGCCAGATATGAAAAAGGACAAGGTAAACAAGGTCAGTGTCACCACTTTCAGTTGCCTTCATTAGAGCTGTATCTTCCTCTGCTATACTTAACAATAAAGGAACCTAGAGTGAAAGAAAAAAAAATATCAGTAATAACTCAGAAAAAATAGCCATTTCTCTTCTAAAGGACAATAATGAAAACTACTATAATATTAAAAAAAAAAACCTGTTTTGAGGAGCGTGGTTCATGATCAACAAGCATAGCAGCCAACTTCCGGCGGCCACTCCTATCTGCATGAGCAGCAACAGCTGCATAGGATATTCCCTTGCATAATTTCAGCTGCAACTTGAAAAACATCATTTCAGATGTTGCATTGACGTTACGAGAGAGAAAGAACAAACAGTTGACTTCCAGAGCCTTTGAGGTTAACCTAACAACGATCAAAAGAAGCACAAACCTTATCAAGTACGATTTCAAGGAGGACTGCATCGGGAATTGCTAATGAAGCTGTTATCTTTGTGCACGACCAATGCATTATAACTACTTCCTATATAAAACCAATCAAGAAAAGGTGAATGCACATATAAATGATTTGCTTTCTAGTATCTGCAAGGCACACAAAGATCATAAGATAATGACGTACGGAGAAAAGACAAAAGATAGCTAACACAACCAAAGGCTGGTTGTCAGGGCTGAACAGCCACAAAAAAAGAGAGCAAATCTCTGATAAAATTATCAAAATATCAAACTTCTTTCATATTATAAAAGTACAGCCCTTAAATACTAGCAAAATCACAAGTAAGAGAAATCTTAGCCTTAAAAATAACTAAATCTTAGCCGTCCAAATTACCACAATAAATAATATGTAAATAAGCTATTAAAAGAAAAATCCCAATTATACGAAGGACAGTGCAGTTTTAGTTCCTGCATACAATAACCAAGTTGATAATATGTTAGAGAATAGAATGCATATATTTAATAGCATTGTGGAAGTATAAGCATTGGCGGTAGTCATTAAATGCATGCAAACACTAGGGGCAACGAGCACTCAGTCATATAAACAATCACCAATAAATGCCTCTAATGTTTCCTGATGATGCAACCGAGGAAAGAGAAATTAATGAAATATTTTAATTTAACTTTTATTTTCAGATTTCTTGTAAAACTCAATCTATTTAGGATTTTATTTATTTATGAATATTAATACTATTATGGAAACCTTGCTTATTAGGAACTGGAATATTAAATGGGCGTTTCCTAGTATAAGGCTACTAGGATTTTGGTGCCTATAAAAGAGCACTTGTTCTATGTGATGTAGGACTTCAACAATGGAATGATGAGTATAATTTGATTTAGTTTGAGGGTTGTGGCCTTGCGTTCTTTCTTCCTCTTCTCTAAGTATCTTCTCTACTATTTCTTATTAGTACAGGAATCTCGAAATTACTTGCTAGTTTCTACTGCTACAGTAACAATCCCAAATCCTCCTAATTCCACATATATCAAACCCTAACCCTAATTCCTACCTAAACTCCCTGATTCTCCGAGCTTGGGTCACCATGACTCTTTTGTAGATCACCAAACCTAAGCTTTCCTACATCAGTTGAACAAGGGTTGAAGCATCCATGATATATCAAAATTTACACGATAGAATGTTACTGAAAATTAAAACACTTAACATCTTTTCGTCAAAGAAATTAGGTTAAGGTTCAGTCGTAAGGTTTCATTTGTGGAAGAGGAACATAGTTGCGAGAATCCTAGAGAATACAACAATGAAGTGATGATTTATGATTCAAACTTACTTGATTCATTCCAACATATTCTGATATCCGCAGTGCAAGAAGATGTTGGTGAGCATTAATCAAACGACCAATCAGAATGGGTGCCGAAAGCAACTGACCACAAAAAGTTTATTAAGTATCAGATTGACAAGCTATGAGCAAGTTCAGATTTGCAATTGGAAATTTAAGTCATGAAGCATTAGAAACCTTATACTGCTCAATACTTAGAGGGATGCCAATCTCAGGATCGCGTACAGCGTTTAAGACCCGCAAAGTTTTGCACATCTCTTGAATGTGGTCACGTTGAAAATTGCTGCCAAAGCCAACTGGACATCAATGCCGATAACATAAATTAGAAAAGAAAAAAAATGCTATTTTAAGCTCATATATGCTACAAATTATAATCAAGTAAATGACCGCAAAGTAATGGTGCAGGTTGCCATTTCAAAAATACAAGTTAGTCATGCTAAAAGTGAAGTCCACTATGGCTCACATCAAGAGGCAACTCTTCCAAACGGAAATTTCTACCACAATAGCCTTAGGCAGCAATTTGGCTAGTCAGGCTCCCAAAACCATCACTTTCCATATTTTCTCACTGGCAGAGAATAGGTAAACAAAAATGCAATTTGGATTCAAAATCAATCTGGGCAAGACAGAAACGAAACCATAATTTGTTTGCATGACTTGGTGATAATTCGCTAAATTTTGCGAATGGCAAGAATTACACAAACAATATAATTCCACGTCATCACGACAGGTACACAGAAGTATTGAGTATATGATAAGCTCATAATCTTTTTTTCTGAATCAAAATCACCTGCAAAAGGCTTGACCATAACTTGCAGCTCTTAGCAGCATCCGCTGCCGGGAAACATCAAATTCATGACCAGCAGCATCAATACATGCTTCAACAGCCTCAGGCAAGGATGCACGTATCAATCTCAAATTCTCATCAGCCTGGTAAAAACAACAGAAGATGGAAGTTTCACATAAGAAATTATTGAAACTCATAACCCATATGGTTTGTGTGGGCATCATACCTAGACCAAAAATGTAAGCGGTAACTCTAAAATATATATATGCAAACATTACAAGCAAGTGATCCACCAATTTGCAAGTTTAAATAAGATAGTAAAGTATCTATGTTTGCAAGGCAATGAGATAAGTACCTTCGCGCTTCGCCTGTCAAAATGATCCAAGGCATCAAACAACAATGATGCAGGTGACGTGCTTCCTATCTTAAATATAGACACAGTAGAATCAGGCACCCTTTGTACAAACTCCATACTCGTATTTGACAATATCCTCACTCCATCACACTCAGGGATAAAAATCACAGGTTCATCGTAAATATATGATACAGAATCCTCAGAAGGTCCCACCATCAAAAGCACATCATCCCAATAAAGCAACACGCTATCTAATCCACACCAAGCCATCTGCTCTGGTGGAAGAGCAGACTGCACATATCAAAACAAATTAATAAAAACCAAACACGACATAAATTACTCCTTACAATTAAACAAAATACAACATAAATTACCTCACATTGATACTGAAAAAAATCCCTAAACTCTGTATTCATAACAACAAGTCTTCCATCATGCATAAAACACGCTAAAAATCTCCCGTTGTGGGAAACAGCAATTTTCAGCACAACACCACCAATTTTTTCCTCGTCAATAAACCTCACCTCATCCTCATCAACAATCACAATTCCACTTCCTACTCCTAACAAGACCTCCACATTACCCGAAACAGTATACTGCGGTTCAATAACCGCCATACAATGTGGCAATTCCTCAGCTCCAATCCCTACTTCTGCAAGCTTACAGGGCTTAATCTGCTTAAAATCAGGAACACAGAACAGCTTCCCAGCTTCCGTCAAGCACACGACACCGTTCCCCCAAAACACGCAATCCACGACATTCTGTTCAAAGCATTCCTTCCCCATGGAGAAATTAGGTTCCAGAACCTCGCAGTGGACGTTGTAACGGTAGATCGTGCCGTCCTGAACTATGCAAATTAGGGTTTGGTCTTCGGTCCATGACATGCCGATCAATCGACCCCCGGGGTGTTTCCAGACGGTTTCGGAGAAGAGGATACCGGCGGAGTTAAATATTCGGAGTTTTCGGAGGGCGGATTCGGCATAGAGCTGGACGATTTTGGAATCGTCGCGGATTATAGCGATTGGACCGCCGAAGGGAGCGCAGGCCACCTTGTTGCGGCTTAAGTCTATGTGTTTCCATCGCATCGGGTAGAGTTCAGGTTTTCGGTAGTATCGGTTAATTAGTAGTTGCCATTCCGCCGCGACGGAGACGTTTGCCATGGCAGAAGGAGAGTTTGGGGAAATTAGGGCTATTTAGAGAGGTCTCGATGCTGTTTTGTGTTGCTAGGATGATCTGATCATGTCTTTCTTTCTTTTTCTTTTCTTCAAAAGCATGTAATGCTGATCATGATCTGCTACAACTATTTTCTCCCAATAATTTGTAGCTTCGGATGGAAATGGGTTACGTTTCGCTCTGCGAGTACAAACCCAACCCGAATTTATTTTCTTTCAGATATTTTAATTTTACTTGTTTACGAGGTTCACACTTCAAAGATTTTAATGGGCTCATGCTTGGGTATTGGGCTCCTTGACATTTAGTCGAGTTCGGGTATTCAAACATGCCCATGCTCGATCATAAGATTTATACCATAGTTATTAAGGAATTGACCCAACTTAAACATAGCTATTAGATTTCTGATAATCAGCCCAACTTCAAATCCAAGTAACGGATTTAGCTAGCCAACTAATTTCAATCCAAGCTTTAAAAAAAAAACAAAACTGAAATGATAAAAAAACATTTAAATCTGAATTTTTCCATTAACTTGGTAGTTAATGACTTGACTTGTTAAATCAAGTTTGTTTAATCAAGTGAGATTTTATAACCTTGAGTCTAAGTCACTTTGGGCAAGTGAACTCAATTCAAGTTTTTTTTTTTTTTTTTTGTAAGAAATTGAAACACCATTGTTTTTTTATAAAAAAAAAACAAGATTTATTCATGGACATGCCAATCAATATCAATGGATTGACTTACTATCATGCTTGATCTTATAACTATGATTTATACTTCTATTTGAAAATGTGACGATGGTAAAATTTATTCATGCAAAAACAAAATAGCAAAAATATAAGATTGGGGAATTAATTACACAAAATTTGTTGATAATATATTATTAAATTATTAATATTCAATTGGGTGGGAAATTTAATCATAAGAAATAGTAAAACTTAAAAAAATAATACCACGGTCTTCTCACAAATCTCAAGAATGACCACAAGTTGTGGTTATAAATCGATTTAGATAAGTGGCTCGAGTTATGCCATGGGTTAACTCAAATTTTATCTATTACAAATAAAGATGTTAAGGTGATGCAAGTATTTAAAAAAAACTAATAATTGAAATTTAGGTCATTGACTTCACTAAGTTTAATAAACTCACATAATTTAAATAATACAACAAAAAATTCAACAAAAAAAAAACCAACAAAAAAATTGACAACGAAATAAAAGTAAAAAACTTAACTCAAGCTCATATGGGTTAACATGCCAAATTCACGATCCAATTATGATATCGGGGTAACCCTACCGAAAGTAAATTGAGC
>Ga0307511_10003569_pt1 | contig 15942 bp, 19 predicted proteins | sample 13_EM_MG_FD_200266 | JGI IMG/M metagenome (GOLD analysis project Ga0307511, IMG submission 200266) | Populus trichocarpa ectomycorrhiza microbial communities from riparian zone in the Pacific Northwest, United States - 13_EM | ecosystem: Host-associated > Plants > Roots > Unclassified | place... | reverse complement strand
AAAAGCAGATTGGATCTACTCCCAAAACCGTAGGAGAGATTATAGTATATAGGCTCTTACATAAGGGAGCCTTACAGAAAAAGAAAAGAAAATAAACGTACTCCAGAGAGAACTCGAACCCGGGTCCCCCCCAAAAAAAATTTTTAGCCAAGTAAGTTCCGTTCTCCACCCCCCGTGTATTCCTTTTTTTTTGTAATTAGCTACTTGGCTGAAAGTATGAACGAAAGAGGTGCTATATAAAGCTGTTCAGCGTTAAGTTTAAAGTTTTGGTAGGTGGATTGAATGATTGAATTAGCACATGGCATTTTTCCGTGCCAACCAGACTACATTTTTCCTTCCTTTTTATACAAGGCAAACAGCAACCAGACTAGCAAACAGCGTGCCAACCAGACTAGCAAACAAACAGTAGTCTGGTTAGCAAACAGCAGATCGGATCAACTCCCAAAAGCGTAGTAGGAGATATAGATTCTTAAATAAGGGAGCATTCCTTACAGAACAAAAAGGAAAAATAAACGCACTCCAGAGGGAACTCGAACCCGGGCCCCCCCCCAAAAAAAGAATTTAGCCAAGTAAGTTTTGGTTTCACTTTTTATTGAAATCATTCCTTTGAATTAGCTACTTGGCTGAAAGAAAGAACAAAAGAGGTGCTATATGAAGCGTCTGCTGGCGTTTAAGTTAAAATTTCTTTTGTGAGTGGAGCGAGATTAGCACATGGCAGGAAATAGCCTGTTTCCAAACAGCAGATCGGATCTAATCCCAAAAGCGTAGTAGAAGAGATTATAGCATATACAGTAGGTAAGTTCTTACATAAGGGAGCTTTACAAAAAAGAAAAAATAAACACACTCCAGAGGGAAGTCGAACTCGGGCCCCCTTCCAAAAAAAAAAATTTTAGCCAAATAAGTTTTTTGGTTTCACTTTTTGTTGAAATCATTCGTTTGAACTAAGCTACTTGGCTGAAAGTAAGAACAAAAGAGATGCTATATAAAGTGTCGGGCGTTAAGTTAAAAGTTTGGTGATTTTTTTCCTTCCTTTTTATATAGAACGCAAACAGCAGATCGGATCAACTCCCAAAGATGTATAAGAGAGAGCCTGTAGTAGGTATTTACCTCTTCACCAGCCCTAGTCCTATTTAAAGAAAGCAGGCCCCTCCTCTCCTCCGGGGATAAAAAATAAACGCACCCTAGAGAGAACTCGAACCCGGGTCCCTCCCCCCCCAAAAAAAAAAAATTTAGCCAAGTAAGTTTCATTCTCCACACACCCCCGTGTATTCATTCTTTTTGGAATTAGCTACTTGGCTGAAAGTAAGAGCAAAGGGGGTGCTATATAAAGTGTCGGCGTTAGGTTTAAAGTTTACTCCAAGTATTGTGGGACAGGGTGTCCAAAAGCGTGGTATGGGGGTCCCAGGCCTAGGTTACTTGCGCGAGGGAGGAGGGAGTCTGTAGTATTTGACTACTAGTAGTGCCCTTACGCTTCGGGGGGCTTATATGGAGCTGTGAAAGGTCCTGGACTGGATAATGATAATGGTGTGTAATATGATATGGGCATATAGTACTGACTGTGATACCCAGATTGTTACCCTGAACCCCTGACATTTACGCCCGACACTCATTTTCCATGTGCAAGTCATATCCCGTTCCGAATTATGGGAATCCATTGCAAAGAAATAGAAGACTGTAAATTTCTCATCATCAACTAGATCTCCTCAAACACTTCCCGGCAGAGAACAAACCCCATATCTAGCACTTACGTAGACAAGGAAAACATAAAACAATTCCACTTCACATGCTTTTCGATTTTTATAAGAAACAGTAATTGTAAAGTCATAAACCGACCCTTTATAATTTCAACATTCAATATACCAGATACGAGATACAAGATACAAGACAAGGTATTATGTGCAATAACATACTGCAAGTACCGCATAGCACAGCACATACATCAGTACCCACCCACTTGTAGCCTTGCCTCCAACACCGCTTCATCGCTGATATATATATCCCCTTCATCTTCCAGTTCATGTCAGCCCCAGCCCCAGCCCACACCAACATCTCATGCACTGGGGAGATCACCTATCTTCCACCCTAATCTCCTCCATTTCCTCTCACAATTCCCGATAGTCGTTCAACGTAGATTTGTCCTCACCATCGACCACATCCTTAGGTGCCTTCTCAGTCACAGGGCTGTTCTGCTTTGTCGACAATGGTGTTGTCATAACCGCCCTCAACGGTTCTCCATGCACCCTCACCCTATATATGCACGTATAGTTCGGGTTGCCATAGTTATCGTAAACATGCATCAACACCTTATCACTCGAGATATTCAACGTCCTCATATCCATCGGTATCCAGAACGTTTGCTCCGGAGGACTGCTCTCAGTGAACTCATACTCAAACTTCCCAACCTTCACATACTCATACATGGGTTTGGACTTCTTTGCCGCCTGGACTAGCCCCGGTCTCTCCCCAAGTGCTTTTGACGCCTCCAAGACCGCCTGCTTATAATACTTCTCGGTCTCCATAATCCTCACCCAGAAGGTAATCAATTTGGGCGCAGCATCTCTAATCGAGCATCTCTCCCATTCCATATGCTCGAGTGTCATCCCAGTGACGTAAACCGGCTCTCTCAAAATAATCCCAAGATTTCCCGTCTTCCCCGCAAACGGCCAACAATTCCCCGGCTTCGGCGCATCCGATGAAATGACTCTTCCTGGTTTCGGGATACGATTACGCGTGCCAACCATCCAATGGGCCAAGTTGACAAAAGAGTTTGGTGGGTGTTTCTCGTACGTTTCGCTCGTGCGATCAGGGTCGATGAAGCCGCCTCCGGCGTGGGAAGCGTAGTCAGCCAGTTTGGAGATATGGTGCGAATATAAGCCATCCGCTAGAAACTTACCTATAGGCTTGCCCACCCCTTTCCCAAATTCTCCACTCTCAATCATTGACCTCAGGTTAGTAATACTACTCAACTGGGCACCTAGCTCGTGATGAACTTCCTTGAACTGCTCCTCCACCCCTTTGAGATACTCATCCCGTAGATCCTTTACCAGCTCCAGGTGGTTCTCCTTGGGGATAAGAGTCTGTTCGCGAAGAGCTCTTTGGTGCCATTTTTCCTGAAGGTTGCCGATATGTGCGTTGAGTTGTTTTTCGTTTCTGGCCAAGAAGTCCTCCCACTTTGCGGTGCCACCTTCGAATTCCTTGTCAACTCCCTTCGAGTATCTCTGCTCTCTGAGCCACCTTTGCTCTTTGAGCCACCTTGTCAGGTCTTGCCAAAACTCTGGCATAATCTGTATCTTGCCCTTGTCATCATATCGGACAGGCAGCATCTTAGGCAGATTCTGGTACAATTTTGCAAAAGCAGCATCCGTGGTCTGCCGAAACTCTTTAAGTTCTGAAATATCCTTGACGGCGTTTTCGAGCTTGTCACCAATTTGATTGAGCTTCCGGCCAATCTCAAGCTTCTCAATCTCGGTCAAGCGTCGATCAGTGCTTGCCTTTGCGTTTTCGAAACTCTTATATAGTGCCCGGAAGTTGTCATTCCACTTCTGAAGGTCCTGCGACTTTTCTTTGAGCGCTCTTTCTAAACCGATCTCTAGAGCTGTCACCCGCCTTTCAAGGGAAGGAATATCGTAGGTCAAGGAGTCATCGGTGGGACCGGATGTCTTTTCTGGCCGAGCCTTATCCCCTGCTGTCTTTTCTAACCGAGTTCCATCCTCTGCTGTCTTTTTTGGCCAAGTCTTAACCCCTGGAGTCGTTACTGGCCAAAGTTTATCCACTGTTGTCATTGGTCCCCAACTTTTATCTTCCCAAGGAATATCCAGCCTACTTTCATCTCTGAAAGGCCTGTCGGTTGGTACCACTGGTCTTGGCTGATAGATGCTCTTGATTCTCCCTATAGGATCCAAAAAGTTCCAAGAAGGGACAAAAACGCGATAAACGAACATATATCCAGCTACAACTAATAATGCCGCGATAACAGGTGATAGATAATACCACACCATACCCCGCCAGTTGTCACGAAGATAGCCCCCGATGTCGTCTCCCCATTTCGAGACGCACGACCTTGCAGAACGGCTTGCAGAACGGCTTGCGCGCTTTGCGGCTTCCGATTGTGCCCGGCGCCTTTTTTCTGTGCGCCCAGGAGAACCCGATGTAGAACGGTTATTGCGCCTTGCCTGCTCATTGGATTCTTCTTGTGCCTGACGCCTTTTTTCTGTGTGCCCAGGAGAATCTTGTGCCTGACGCCTTTTTTCTGTGTGCCCAGGAGAATCTTGTGTAGTACGAGCTCCGCTCTGACCATTCTCCCTAGTACGGGTTGTAGCTTTCTTCGTACGAGCTCCACCACGACCCCGCCCACTACGACCTCTGCTCTTAGAACCCTGCCTTGCTTCAGCCATATCGGGGTCTTCTTCTTCTTCCTGTTGATCCGAATAATCCTGCTGGTCCAGATAATCCTGCTGGTCTGGGTAATCCTGCTGATCCGGATAATCTAATGGCGCCTCTCCGAGCGCCAGCTTTGGCAAAGTGTATGGGGAACGAAACTGCTTTTTCATCGCTTATAGGTAGAAAACCAAGGATCAGCCGAAATCACATCAGGACAAGCCAAATACAAATACCACTCACCTTGTACTTCTGCAGTACGACTAGGGCCCGACTGTTGCTGTTGCAGCCTCCCAGATCGTCTGCTCTTGAAAGCGTCTGCCGAAACATTTGTTAAGCCTTGTAGAGAATTCCCGAATCGGTTGAAACCCGTCTCGTTTATATTCATCTTTGGTAAAGTAACTGTGCCCGTTGTTCCGTACGATTGATTCGGCCTGGTTGGGATAGCAGGAAGTTCGGTAACAACCCTAGCTGTTTTCCACGGGGAACGATCTGTTCCTGATGAGGCTGCCTGCTGTTGTTGAGTAGATGGGGAGCTCTCCTGGAACATGTTTAAAGGGGTCGTACGTAGCTGACCCCTACTTGGCGCTACATTGTCGCCTTGTGGGGTATGGGGCCCAGCTGGGGGCGTCTGATGCTCGCCAGGCAGGCGCCACCGAAATGGCGTCCCCTCCATTGTTGGGGCCAGTGATCAAAGAGAAGGACGATTTGTTCTCGTTGGGACAATGAAAGTGAGCTAGATGTTTTGATCGACCCTCAATGAGTCCGTCTAGATGTGGTTGGTGGGGCCGGTAAATCGACGTGTAGAGCTTAGGCGTAAGATCGTGAGTATGGTAGGGCACTCTCTGCAAACAAAGAAAGGGTATAACGGCTCGAATGCGCTGCGTAGAACAGCCGCTTTAGCACACAACCGGGTATGCACAATAAAATTGTGCAAGTATAACAATAAAACTCGTTTGTATCCCAAGCCCGAAACCAAAACAATAAAGACAACTCCTGTCGCTATAAAAGAAAGCCGAATGCACGCTGCAAAACAAAAGGAATCAGAACCGCCGAAGATGTGGTCTCGGTGTAGAGGGGGATGCTTCGAGTTCGGCGCGCGAGGGTGAGATGAAGTTTAGGAGACGAAATACGACTGATATACAAACTCCACGTGCAACCAGACTATTCTTACCTCCCTTCGAGGCACGTTGCACACAACCCCAGCAAATAGGCGCTGCAGCTGGGATCAACAAAGTATGACGGACAGGGTATCTCTAGCGAATGCCGTGCACGTCCCAGTCCACCGTTGAACCTCTCTTTTGATTTTCTCCAGTCAGATTGTCAGTTCACCACGGTCCGTTGTGTTGTCACTCGAGGATTCAGACTCTGATCCTCATTGGATGCCCTCGTCTACTGATCCTAGGGCCCTGGCAGCAGGACGGTTGTTGAAGTTGGGCGCACGTGTGGTCGGGGAGATGGATCTGAAGATTGTTGTCAGGCTGGTGGACTGGGCTGGAGGACTGGGCTGGACGGTGAAGGAACGATGGTGAAGGAACGATGGAGAAGGAGAGTCAGTAAATAAATATGAAGATGGCTGAGGAGGAACCAGTATGGCATCACGAATTTTCTAGTACATACAGTACGTACGAGCTGCAGACTGCAGTATGTATCAGAATACCTAGCCTCGTCCAGTGCCAACCAGGCCATCTCGTATAGAAGAGAAGAAGTGCGACATGAGAACATGCAAGTAAGAAGTGCCCTTCAGCACGTAGGTACCATACATCTAGAGTATCAGCACGTTTGCCCTAGGTAGCCCAAGTGCAGTTGACCTAGTACCCTACGTGGCCATTCATCACACCAAATACCATACCCCCGGAAGCTTGCCAGTGTAGAAAGTACTGTACATAAAAGTACACATGTAATTCTACAGTATGTAGGTACCGCAGAGAACCTAGAAGGCACCACTCGGAGAGGATTGATTACTGGCTGGTCTGTATGGCCGCGGTAGAGTAGATAAGTAGTGGAGGAGCAGTGCAGCGCGAAAAAAATACAACATTTGATTCTTGCACTAGCAGGCTCATGTAGGATGCTACTGTAAGGGAGCAGAGAACATGTTCCCATAATCAATATTCCTTGTAGCGATCCAACCCAATAAATAAAATACTCAATGGTTAGCCTGGTGTACTCCGTAACGTGTCTATATAACAGTACATACTTACCCTATAATAACTGCATGCATACTGGTGCCGGCATATACTCTTCTCTCTGCTATCCCTAGTAGGTATAATAAGTTTTACGAAGGAGAACTGCAGTAAAGACAAACGGACAACTCTAGTACTGGTAGCCACCACTCTCGTAAATTATAAACTGCATCAATTAAACCAGACTACATCAATTACATGTTCCACTGGAAATACGCCAACTGCACATGCACGACTGCTCAAGACAAAGAATCCCAATCTAAAAAAATGATACCATAAACTTGAACCTCGAAATGACTTCACCTTTGTTCCCCGCCAGTCATCATACCTCCACCTCCACCAGGCCGAATTGTGGCATTCCCTGGTCATTTGGAAGGTACAAAGTCTCCGCTGTATTAGCCCTTGTACATCTCGGACAATGAACTCAACCTCACACGCAACAAACAAAACCTTTCAATAAAACAGAGAAGCTACAAGCAAAGTAACAAGCCCACCAAAACTGCATCATAAAGCCAGGAGACATCAAATTCACCCCATCTGGTTATCGCTGTTATTACTCTTACACAAATGAAAGCTCAACACGCTGTCGTATCTGTACTGCTCATTCCATTGCACCGTACCAAGCGTGATCTTTCCCTTCACCACCACATCGCCCAACGATCTAGTCCTGTGTTTGCACTTTAAAATCACCCCTCACAACCTCCGCGTAACTCGGCAATCCCCCCTGTCCATTACTCGGCCCCACCAGTCCATTTCCCGGTGTTTGTTGCTGATAATTCGTATACATCGCTGGTGGATGTGGAGATGGGTTCTGTGGATACTGCTGTTGAAATGCACCGTAGGCTGGGTTTTGGTGTGGGGGAGGGGCTGGTGGATGTGCTTGTGGGCCTGGGGATGCAGCATGAGGAGGCCTGCCTTGTGGGCCAAAGTAATAGACGTGGGGAGGAGGATGAGGAGGGTATGAGGATTCGCTTTCGATGGGATAGTAACAGGGCTCTTCAGGGTATTTGGAGATGATGTACCAGGCGTGGATCAGTCCGGGGAGCTGTGTTGGGGGTCAGCTGCCTTGCAGGACGAGTTTAAGAGGGTTACTCACATAACCAAGACAGCAGAGAGCGAAGTTGATTAAAGAATCAGCGGAGCATATACCCCGTTTTATCCATACTGCAGCATGAACATGTTAGCGAGCTCGAGCATGCCCTCCAAAGTGTTTATTCCAGAGACGATCGGAACAGAAAAAGGGAAACTAACCAGCAAGCGGAGGAAACAGCACCGCAAGGAACGCTAAAAAGGTGTCTGAGGAGCACATCATAGAATATTCTCTTCGGCCGTCTGCGCTGACGCCGACGTGAATCTGGTTTGGCTGTATTTTGTTCTGCTAGAAGCTGTTGCCTTGCGACCTTTCGCCTTTGTCCCTGTAGCTTCTAGGTCGCAGCAACAGGAAAGGGTAATCTGTAGAGGTTGTCGGTGAGGTTAACTCGATGTTGACGTTGCGCGAAAGTAGAAGAATCCGAAGAGAGCCTTGACTCTTGACTTTTTAGGATTCCAAGAGGAGGCAGAGGAGGCAAGGTCAGGCGAGGGGTGTCGGTCGGATGAAGCTTTGAAGCTTCGTCATCTCTAAGCCCCCCTGGTGCTACCGGGGCTAGGAGCAACTTGCGCCGCGCCGAGAAGACAAGACGCAAGTACAGTACCGGTACCACTTAAGAGTTGGGTAGTATGTACAGTTACTTAGATGTACTTCTAGCTTCAAGATCTAGGTAGGCTTAAGCAGAATCAAGAAGCTACTGTATGTACAGTAGGTAGCAGCAAGCTCGAGTATACAGTCATCGATATATCTAGATTCTTCTCTACAAGCATCCAAGTAGACATGGACCGCTATAACAACTACCGGTATGTGGGGAAATGGGTTGTGGGTGGGATGTGTGTATACCTACGTACATATCGATATCTAGCTCGTATCCAATCAGACTACTCCCATCCTTATCGCAGCGTAATAAATCTTCAATCACTGCAGTCTGGTCTCCCCATCCGAGCGTGACTTACAAGCCCCCCGTATTGTAGAAATGACTAATCACCTGTGCTCTTTACACACTTGCATGCACGTGACTATGACGCTATGGAAAACCCAAAGACTCGGGCAATTCAGTACTCCGTACTTCTTCCAAGGTGGCTGGCTGGCTGTGATCCTCACACCACATTTATACCCCAATCATACCCAATACCCTCTCCCATCCCTCACGCCGCCAACTTCCCACCATAGCCATGGAATCCACAATGTCCTCCCCCGGGGGCACCCCCTTGCCTTCCCATAGTCCCAACCCTATCCCGGTCTACAGTACCATTGCCCCCCTTCGATCCCTCCGTCACCAAACCACCCTCTCTGGGCAAACCATCGGGCTGATCCCGACCATGGGTGCCCTTCACACTGGGCATCTCTCGCTAATTCTCCATGCCGCTCACCACAACCGGACACTCATCGTCTCTATATTCGTCAATCCCGCACAATTCGCCCCCAACGAAGACCTAGCAATCTACCCCCGCACCCTCGAATCTGACCTCCAGCAGCTACACAACCTCAACGCCCAACTAGACCTACAAGACCCAACCGGGACCGTCCTGGGGAGAATTGCCGGTGTGTTTAACCCTGAGCCGTCAGTACTATATCCCCGTGGGATCCCACTCGACCTAGCGAAGCAGCGGGGTGCATTTGTAAGCGTGGAGCCACTAAGTAAAAAGCTCGAAGGCGTTACTCGACCACATTTCTTTCGTGGAGTAGCAACCGTATGTTCAAAGCTCTTCAACATCGTTCAGCCTGACGCTGCATACTTTGGTCAAAAAGACGTCCAGCAGACTATTGTTCTGAAAACTCTTGTTGCGGACCTTCATTTCCCGGTTAAGATCGTAGTCTGTCCTACCGCTCGGGACCCAACGGACGGGCTAGCTTTGTCCTCACGGAATGTATACCTTGGCAAGACACGGAGGGAATATGCAGGGTGTTTGTACCAGGCACTGGAGGCTGGGCGTAGGGTCTACGAGGAGGGTCTGGAGAGGGGTGGGGTGGAAGCGAAGGAAATACTATCAGCGGCGGTGATGATGTTAAGGGTGTTTTTAGAGGAGGGAATGTTGGAGGTTGAGTATTTAAGTTTAGCGGAGGGTGGGGAGTTGGAGGAGTTTGAGCCGGAGGAGATTGTCAATAGGGAGAGGGGTGAGGGGGCAGTGATGAGCGGAGCAGTAAGAATGCTGCCCAAGAAGGAGGGGCAGGGTGTGGTGAGGCTAATTGATAACTTGATATTGTAAAGTATACAAATATGTTCCTCTGAAACACTTGTAAAGTTGCACATTTGGGTTATACAGCAATGCTTCTGGAGGGAATGTAACTTCGGGGATTTCATGCTTTTCAGTGCCCTCATAGTTTGTTTGTTTCTTCTGCTTGTTGGTAATAGATCTGGTGTTCATGAAACCTCAACTGGAGCGAATATAGTATGTGCAAGTAAGTAATCTCAGGGTAAGTTACTTCTGTAGAACAATTTAGTTGTAACGCTAAACAGTAGAAGGTATACGAATAACGTGCACGAGAACAGAGACCTAGGCCTGAGAGTATTTATTTTTAATTGTTGTACCCAGAATTGCATACTGAAGTAGCCACTGGACTTCTTCTTAGCGAGATAGTTACCCTGAATATCTACCCAAGTATCGCGAGGAAATTTGTAGCAAGTATTTGTTGGGTTTCAGTCTCCTTTTATGCTTATACGTAGCTACATATAGTAGCTATAGAATATGATATCCTGTGATGATTTACTTGCTACATAAAGGAATAAATTGATAAAACATATTCTTGTGTGGAGTTCAGGGTAACTAAGGAAGCGAGGCAAGGCAAATCACGAGTCTGCAATGAATGATCTACTTTCGAAATCTTAAAGAAATTTTTTTTTTCTGAGGGCAAAACAAAACGAGTTCACCTCAAGCCCCCCGCAGGGTTCCTGAGGCTACATCTCAGCCATTCGGCACCGGTTCAATGACAGGTACCGAATGGTGGGCTCTGCCCCCGAGCTACACTGTGCCGAGCTAATGTGGAGAGTTTTTTCCGCACGCTCGGGGGATCGAACCCTAGCAGGTAGGACCCCACTCCCCAGTGGGCCTACGGATACTATACCGCTAGGCCACTGGGGAGTGGGTATGATAAAGGCCGGTGCAACCTGAAATATGAATGGGTTATCTCACTCTCTAGTGGCGGGGCGGTGGGGTTTATCTCGAGGTACATGCTCGCCTTACGCAGTCAGTCTCGATCCAACCAGATAATCTCGCTCCCAGATCCCTTTATTACTGCTGCCCGGCCCAACCTAGGACTTCGATTCCCCAACTTATATACCACTTGCATCCACTATTTGCAAACTCTGTATATTCCCAGTGGCAGACTCATTGTCGTTTCGAGCCCATTCCAATAGTTTCTTAAACCGAAATATTGAGGGTATGTCTTTATAACTACTCACTTCCTCGCCCTTGAACCCTCTAGCTTAATCAACTCTTACTCCTACTGATACTTTTCAAAATCCCATCCCAGAACGCCCCAGCCATTTACTAATACATACAATATAGTTCACAATGTTTGCTTCTAAGCTCGGATCATTCCTCTTCTAATATACCTTCTTGAAGCCTCGGCCTACCACTTCCTCACTGCCTCCCGGCCAAGCTACATAGCATGCCCTGACCCAGTATTTTGCATTGGAAGGCTGCTCAAATGTCGCTTTGTGGATTCCGAGCCAGGTGTATTGTATGAGCTCAATTGGCCACCGCCCGAACCTGACCAGCCCGCCTACGAGATGGGCGTTAGGGTATAGAGGCCGTCAATGGGTTTTGGGGAAGTGGGGTAGTGGATGAGGTGGTATTGAGAATCCTTGGGTTGGAGGGTAGGTTGTTTGGATTTGTGGGGTCAGCGGTTGGTGACTGGTGGTTCTTCCGTTTTTTCTCGCTAACAATGGGTATAAATTATTCGTCTCAGATCTCCCCTCTCGACTCCCGCCTACAATCCTCCAGCTTACAGTCAAGGGATATCATTGATGGAATAGCATCGACCTCAAGGGCTCTAATGCAGGCACCACAGGAGATGCGAATATGATGAGGCAAGTACTGCTGCTATTCTATCTTGATTCGCCCATTGCCGCATTCGCCTTATTCAAATTCTACCTCATGCACACGGAGCACAAGACTTGTTCCGATGGTGGCAGAAAGAGGACAATGAGAAGCATACCCTAAGCAAAAGTAGGGACCACCCAGCGTAGGTACCTACTATGCCTCACCCCTGACCATCTGCCTGCACAACCCACTTGTTAAAATAACCAAAATCAGCAGCTCCACAACCTCATGCCAGGGGAATCATCGCTATCCACCGGGGATAGATTTTAGTAGAGGCATATTACAGATTTTAGTGGTGCCATAGTCGACACTGACCTTTCACTAGCTCCCGGCAAATCCCAACCTGGTATGTCCTCTCGTCCAACCAGCTTCCAATTCTGCATGCATCAAGAGAAGCTCAAAAAGAGGCTCATGGCGCATTACTATACACCTCCCTGGGGTTCACCTCTGGAGGTGATGTTATAGTTTCCTCTTTATAACTTAGGTAATTGTGGGCATTGCACCCCAAAATTGAACTGCATGTTCGGCTGTCTGTACGCACAACAGAATTCAATAGATAGCAGAAGTGCTGGTGCGTGATAGTACCTACTGTCACTTGTCTGAGGTTTAATTGGCACTAAACTTTACGATCCCGTAATTCTTGGTCTCGCTGATAGTCTTGGCTTATCTGCAGCCATATCAAAATCCACATACTGGTACCTATCATTCCTCCGAGGAATACTTAAGTACATTACACCTGATACTGGCCGGGTTACCGTATCTATGATGCTGGGCGTCTCCCATAGCGCAGTTGTGCTACACTAGACACCCCGCCATCGGCTCCTGAGCAGCTGAGTTCAAGACACCTAGTTCAATCAACCAGACTAAATTCAATAGACGCACGCCGCGATCACAACCTGAACGCAGGTTATTGTGGATCATCATAAGCATGAAGTCACCGCTTGCCCTCGACGTTCCCGAAATCCTTGCTGAGATCCTATCCCACCTCTCGGTTCCCGACCTCCTCCTTCGCGTGCGTCTCGTTAACAGGTACTGGCAACAAGTGGTTGACACTTCCCCTCAGACCCTCTGGGCAACATGGCGGTCGCCCCACCTGCGAATATCACATGATATCGAAGCACATACCTACCTTCTTGACCAGCTCCAGCCTAAGCTTCGGAGCCTGCACCCAGATATCTACAACTCCGCTCCCTTCTTCGAAGGCTTTTTATACGATCAATGGTCTATGACGGAGGATCTGAACAACTTGATCCGGCAACAGGGCCCGTCTGCTGATGTAATTTGCGACGGGTGTAGAGAGCCCCTCAAGGAGTGTACCGTATACCAGGAATCCCAGCTGGACTTTTGTGGCCTGGGTAGGGTTTGGGATGTCATTACGGATCGCTTTAGGCTTTCACGATTCAGGGTTATGCTGAAGTCGACCTACATCACGAGGCCGCCACTAAAGAAAATCCGTGTTAAGGGGCCCAAGCATACCTGGTCCGTCGACGGCGGCTTAGGATATTCCTATGATGGCGACGAAGATCTGGTTATCGAGGATGCAAGAGGAATCACAGTTGACTCGTTTCTGCGGCAGTTGGGGCACTGGTATCGAAGGGAAAGTTGGGGTTGTTCTGAGCTGGACACTTTCTACCTCATTAATGTGAGCTACCACCCCATTTCTGTCAATGCTAGCAAGCACGAAGCAGAGTTTAAAGCTTTACTTGGGTCCGAGGATGCTCGTGGACCCCGCGGTGAGGGCAGAGCGGGTGAGGGGACGCAGTTTCCACCCGACTACATTATTGATGCTCTTAGGCGATATACATTCAAAAAGATTGAAAACAAATGTAGAGCAGATAACCTAGGCAGGCTCAGGCCACCAGGTTGAGGAAATCTCTGAATGGGGCCCCCTGGCAGCGGTGTTGGTGTGGGGGCAGTGGAAGCGGACTAGACATGCAGATATCACGATTTGCACTATACACTGATAACGCACGAGACTACATTGATATCGGCTTTTATTTTCCCATACTAGGTCCTGAGGCTTCTATGTACATGTGTAGTTAGTGGTTGATAGGGTATAAATAGGTATTAGGTTATTAGACAAGCTCATTCCCCCTTGGGCAATAGCATCCCTTCACATGAACTCCATAACCTACAATTCCGAGGAGTTAAAAATCTAGGGTCCATTGTCCGACCAATAACTCACCATTATCCCCTTTTCTAAAAGGGGCATCGATATAAGCATATTTGGAAAGCAAGTAATGACCGCATGCTGGTAACAAGAGGCCAGTGAACCAAGTATGTATCATAAGGGGGGGCTTCCTATGCTCCCCGAGTGTATCAATGTTAATACGAATAAAAAATGACCGACTGAGGCCAGACACAGTCCTCCCCAATTAATTCCCAGAAAAATACTTTAAGTTTTGCTGATGCTTGTGAGTCTCCTCATTCGACAAGGCCGACGCTACGAAATCCAGCACCTATATGAAGACCTATCACAGCCGGGAGTGCGTGTAAAAGGAGATCCCCACATATCAAGTAAGGAGGGTAAAAGTTTTCGTCATAGGGCAGCTTTACACCAAAACAGTCCTACTTTGTCAAAAATGTAAAAAAAAAATTTCACCAACGCTATCAATTAACCCACATAAGGCCTCTTAAAAAAAAAAAAAAAACAGATTTATCAAGGTCATGAAAACTTATGTACTTGAATTTTTGATATCACACTAGTTGGCGGGCGGTGAAAAATTCAGTAGATGGTTTTTCCATACAAATTTTGTATGGCAGCACTCATCTTCTCCAACTTCCACACTGTCTAACTCACGATCAAGAGCAAAACAGATGTATCTGTCTCAGTTATGTGGAGTTCGTGGAGCGGAAAGTATTTCGTTGCATTGCTAATTTTTGAAAATCCCGCCACAAAGTGGTGTAAAACCGAAAATGGCACCGCCAAGCGCAGATGATATCCGCGACATTCCAGTAGTAAATCCTTTTCTACAAACTCCACTCTCATACCTGGCCGCATGCCTCCTCTTATTGTTTCCAAGTTCCCCTTATTGAAGAATCGCCCCTCACCCAACCGGCTAAGAGTCCACCATACGATAATTCTCCCAGAAACCTTGCATCAGTAACCCACTGTAATGAAATCCTCCGGAATTCTACCATTGATCTACAAACATACACAACATCATTCAATCCATCCATCAGGAACCCACCCAGCAATTTCCGCTCCTGACCTTCACTGGCCCTGTAGCAAACATCTAATGGAGCTTATCTGGACCTTTTTATTAGCCTTGCTGGATTCCTTATTTTCAAAACCCAAAATTTCTTGGCAAAACATTTGTTATTTCTTAGTGAAAGTTACTAAGCGTAACTGAACTACAACCGGGTCAACACAAGAACCTGGGGACGAGCTTACGGAAGGTTATAGGATTATTGCCCCAGAGCCTGTACAGGATGTTAACGTTGGGTAATTGGCAATTTAATTCTTTGGTTTAAATTAGGTACCGCCATTGATGAAGTAACTCATATCATGAGCTCTTTTCATTATTGCTGCGCTGAAGGCCTTGAAGATACTTACCAATAACCGATTCGCGGAACAAGCTGCGTGGAGTTGAAGACTCTCCCCTTGACACTCTTAAGAGGATGGGGACAGAGGAGTTGATTGAAGTTCTGAAAGAGGAGGGGACTATAACCCCACAAAGCTCACTTGAGAAGACCGTCTCAGAGGGAGAAATTAATGGAGATATTTTGATGCAGATGTGCCATAAAGGGCACAAATTACTACAAGTTTATGGCTTTAAAGCGGGGCCTGCATTTCGGTTGGAGAAGTTGTACCTGAGGTTACTGAAGGAGAAGGAGAAGAAGAGGTCAAATTCCTTCAGAACTCAACAGGATCCGCCCCAAAAATATCGGGACAGTCTGAACTCAATAAAAAACGTCCAAATAACCATACAGCAACTGGCTAACTCAAAGACGCAAATTTGGTTCCCTTATCCTTTTCTCGGCGCGGCGCGGCTTGGCACCAGATTTCAGTTCCGTGAGAATGATGAGTAGTCTGGTTGGGGTCGTGCCAACCAGACTAATGATGAGTAGTCTGGTTAATGATGAGGTATATTATGAAGGCCGAAAGAAATTTAGTACAATTCTAGCTAAAGTTCGAGACCTTCGACTACCGTAGAGACTCGAGTTATTCGGTAGCGCTATCACCATACATATGCGTGGGACACGTAGATCATAAGCCACGGCTGATGTGAAACATATAAATTTGAGC
>Ga0307511_10003568_pt1 | contig 15943 bp, 10 predicted proteins | sample 13_EM_MG_FD_200266 | JGI IMG/M metagenome (GOLD analysis project Ga0307511, IMG submission 200266) | Populus trichocarpa ectomycorrhiza microbial communities from riparian zone in the Pacific Northwest, United States - 13_EM | ecosystem: Host-associated > Plants > Roots > Unclassified | place... | reverse complement strand
CTAGATTTCTGGTAAAGAAGTATATAAAAAAATTTATTCAATTAGCAATAAAAAAGAAGAAGAAGTAATTTGCTTAGAGTGAACTCCTCCACCATTGAAAGCAACAATAAAAATAAAAATAGGAAAAATAGAAGAAAAAGACCCGATACCCAACAAAAAACTACCTACAACCACCCTCTCTAGTCTCTTCTCTTCCTCCCCCCCTCTCGTTCTCTCGTTTTCAAATATCTCTGTAACCCATAACAAAAGGAAAAAAAAGAGGAAAATCAATTTAATTTTATATATATATATATATATATTTTATTTTTTTTATCTCCCACCAAACAAGTTAACGAAGGAAGAGAACTAGAAGGTTAGTAAACAACTCCTTCACGTGGTTGTGTTTAACTTCTTCTCTGCTATCTAACCTTCCTGCATTCCTGGGAAAAAAAACTTATTACAATCCCTTCTAATCCCCAAATTTTAGGGTTTCCCTGTCTTCTCAGAAACCCTAGGCTTTTTTCCTTTCCAATTTCTCTCTGTAATTCAGGTCTGCTTTCCTTCTTTCTCTGTTTTATTGTTTGGTTCCGCATACCTTCTGTTTGGTTTCCAAGAAACTCGAGGAAAGGAATTGTAAACAAAAGAAAAAAATTGAAGCTTTGATAGGAATTCAATTCTGTCTTGTTTGGTCAATTTGACTCCATTTTGGTTTATTTTCCTCACCGAAGGAACTAAAACAGAAGCAAACGTGAATTTTTAATGGTATCTGTTTTTTTTTTAAGAAAATAAACACTGTTCGTGGTTTCTTGCTAAGAAATTTTGGATTTTTATGGAAGAGTTGATGTTCAATTTGTTTTCAAGCTTTTGATTGATTGAATTCTTTTGGTTTATCAAGCATAGTTTGCTTTTAATTAAGATGATGTTTTCTTGAAGTTTTGAATGCTTTGCTTAATCTTTTGAACCAGTGTTATTTGTATTGCTTGTCAAGAATTTGAAGTTTTTCTGGTGCATTTTACTGAGGCAGTTGTGAATTATTCACATCGACATAGAAGAACAATTTAACTAACTGTTTGGAATTTTCTATTGCATTAACAATATACAACTTTTTTATGGTTTTTGATGAACTTATCTGAAGATAATTTTATAACTGTATGTTGGTGAATCCAGCACTAAAACATTGTGTTAGCTGTGTTGGATTTCAATGGTGATGTCCTGTCTGTTCTTCCTGCCTTTGATTATTCCAAAATTTAACTATCCAGTTAATAAGGTTTTATTGAAGAGTACTGAGCTGTTCTGTGCCTGAATTGCAGCTCCTCCTCCATTTGCATCTATTTCAGCAATGTCGAGTCTAGAAGAGCCGCTTGGTTTTGACAAGTTGCCTAGCATGAATACTATTGAGCGAATTCAAAGGTTCTCATCTGGTGCTTGCCGACCCCGGGCTGATGATATTGGAATGGGACATTGCTGGATTGAGGGAAGGATTTGCAGCTCATCCAACAGTTGCGAGTAAGTGCTAATCCATGATTAAACTTTGTATTAGCACAAGATCCTGTGGATGTGGCAGAACGATTACCTTTTTTATAATCACACAATGCGGGGGTTTTATTATAGAGTTTGGAAGGAAGATGGGTAGCTGCAATACCAATTTTTCCTGCCCCTAGATTAGGCATTTTCTCAAAATATAAGGCCTCTTTGATAGCTTCCATTCGATGCTCAGTTTTCTACTTTATTATAATAATGATGTCAAGAACTAAAAACTAGATTTTCTGCATTGGGTGGTACTGAAAATAGAGAAAACTGAATTTTCTACTTTATTAAGCTACCCTTGTAGTAATTTTTCTCACATAATTTCATTAAAAAGGTCAACGTTGTTTGCATTTTGCAGGGAAGATTATGAGTATACAAGAGAGACTTTTCCTTGGAAAAGACATACAAGAGATCCGTGCCAAGGAAATCGAAGGACTATGAGCTCAGGCAGCAAAAATGTGGTGTCTGGAAGTAGTTGTGATTCACGCTATTTTCCAGATCATCAATATAGTTCCAAATCCAATGACAAAGACATACGGGATATTACAAATAAGGTGATTTCATATCTGAAACAGAACTGTAATTTTGTTATATATCTTGACCTTAAATGATTGTAGTCATTATTGTTGGTAAAATAGATAAAGTTCACGTGTTCATTTTTTTAGGCTGTTGCATTTGTCTGATGGTCCACCATTTAAATTTCCTGTAACTTGTAATCATGATTTTTTATCTTTTATTTGGAAAAGCAGTTCTTGAAAGGTATACCAAAGTTTGTGAAGATTGTGGAAGTTGGTCCAAGAGATGGACTGCAAAATGAGAAAAATATCGTGCCTACAGATGTAAAGGTTGAATTGATTCATAGACTAGTATCTTCTGGGTTGCCAGTTGTTGAGGCCACAAGTTTTGTTTCGCCCAAATGGGTACCTCAGGTAATTTGATTAGGTTTTGATTGTAACTTCAAGTTTATCTTATTTGTCAATGTTTTATAGTGCAATTGAAGCAGATTCATGTGGTGTTTATTGATCAATCTGTAATAAGCATAGAGTATTTGTCTACATAAAAAACAAGTTGAATATAAGCAGTCATAGAGATTGTATAATAAGGAAAATACTTGTGCGAATTGCTGGCATCAACCAGCTTCTTCAAGTTTTGATCTTTCTTTTAAGGTGATGAAAGCTTTACCTTTGCTTTTGTACCAGACTCCAACAGGGATTGCCTTAGTTTGTTTACTGCCACCAAGTTGCACATAGTCTTTACCAGTTATTTTGTCTACTTACCATTGCAAAAATAAACTAAAAATTAATTGGCTGTTATTAGCAAGCTGTGATTATTCAGTTTATAATATTATCTTTTTGCAAGCATGCACTTGTGTCTGAATCTTACTACACCAACATTGGTTATTGGCATGGTTATCTCATGTTTATTGGCATAACCCAATTCTTGGATAGTCTTTCTTTTAGGCTCACATATTCTGTTAATATCCCTTTCCTTTCTGTGATGTTAGTGAAGCATCTAGTGTAGAGTCCCCTAGCAAATGATATTGCTCCTTCGTGAAACGAAGTCATGGATCACAGGTGGAATTACAATTGGGAAATAGATGGAGAGACAATGAGTAAAGAGAGGGGCAAGGGAGAGTTGGGGGGGTGGGGGGGGCGCTGTAGTTTGATGCCAGCTGCATTAATGGTTCTTAACAACGCTGTTGTTGTTTTATTTGGGTATACATTTGACTGTTTTAAGACAAACATTATCCTCTAGAAACATCTACTTTGTCTTCAATAAACAAATAATTTTGTTTTTGTGACTGTGCTCTTTGATTGTAGCACAAAAGCCATGACCCTTCTCTCTCTTCCTTGAGTCTGGTTATAGTTTATTTATATTCAATTTCAACTTGAATATTTCTTGCCTTCCTGTTATTCATTGACCTTCTTTTCCTCTTGTTTTGTTGCCTGCTTATAGTTAGCAGATGCAAGAGATGTAATGGAAGCAGTTCATGGTTTAGAGGCCTCCAGGTTGCCTGTTCTGACACCTAATTTAAAAGTGGGTACCCCTTGTACATCTGCAAGAGTTCTGGCAATATCATATTGGTCCTGGAGTAATCTTCTGATGTACTGTGACTTTTCCTAGGGATTTGAAGCAGCTGTTGCAGCTGGTGCTAAGGAAGTTGCTGTTTTTGCATCAGCTTCTGAGTCATTTTCAAAGTCAAACATCAATTGTAGCATCAAAGAAAGTCTTGCTCGTTATCGTGCTGTAACTCATGCTGCTAAAGAGCTCTCAATTCCTGTTCGTGGGTATGTCTCTATCCTTTTCCATGAATTCTCTGCCCTACTTGTGATTTTTTGGGAGGTTAATTTGTACTGTCTGCACTGAGAGTGGATGGGAAAACTACTGATTGACTGGTACATTATCAACTAATTATTGTGCTCTCAATTTGATCAAAGAAAATGAAAGTCATAATAATTTGATAAGATAATTTTAGTGTACATGAATATATACAAGGGTTATCCTTTGTCTTTTCTCAATCCCAATTACTGGGATGTGTTTCTAGTTTGTTCTCTGCCATAGTCATTTAAACCAGTGTTCGGAAATAAGATGCTGGTTGCTGCGTAGTTTTTTGTTTCTTATTGGATGTTTTATTAGCACCATGATTGATATTCTAATCAATAAAAAGTTTGAGGTTCCATGATCATGAACTTGTATAAGTTGTCACGATCTTCCAATCTAGGCACAATAAATTGCTTCCTAAAATTTGAATGGGCGCTGTACCAGTATAGTAATGTCGCAGAATACATGAACACCTAAGTGCTAATGCATATTTTATGGCATATTGGCATAACTGTCTCTGTAGGTACTTGCATTTTAATGCTTATTTGGAAAACAAAAGATTGAATATTAGTCTTCATCCAGTTCTGAATAAATGAATTGTTTTTGAACTTTGATAGGTATGTATCATGTGTTATTGGGTGTCCTGAGGAAGGATCAATACATCCTTCAAAAGTAGCATATGTGGCCAAAGAACTTCATGACATGGGTTGCTTTGAAATATCCCTCGGTGATACAATCGGTGTTGGTACACCTGGTAACGTTTTGACTTTGTTATATCCTAGTTTAACCTCCTTAGTTCCTCTTTTTCATTTCAGTTCCCGCATCACTTAGAGTGTACCTAGTGACTTTTATTGCAATATATTTGAACTATGTTTTTTTGTTTTTCAAAAATTTTGTTGAACTTGTGATAAAAAAAAATTGTCTGACCTTGCTCTACACCCGGGAAGAAAAAGATGACGAGTTTTGGTCGTGTTTTTTTTTTTTTTTTCCTGTCCTTGTGTTCATATCTATTTGATACAGGGACTGTTGCTCTCATGCTTGAAGCTGTAATGGCTGTTGTTCCCGTTGAGAAGCTTGCTATCCACTTCCATGATACTTATGGGCAATCTCTTCCCAATATTTTGGTGTCTCTCCAGGTAAGCATTGGATTACTCAGAACCTTGTCGTGGCACCACTGTATTTAGGGAAGCCTACTATCGGACTGCTTGTGATATGTTGTACTCTTCACACCGGAAAACTGTACAGTTGCATCTTGATGGAACAGATAGTCTAATCTGGCCAACTAAATATATGCAAATATGCTTGTGCAAGTAATCATTTGACTAAAATGGATTAGCGTAGTGGACTAAAATGCTAATCCCCATCTGTCGAGGATGTGTATACTTGCATCCAACACAACTTCTTTAAAATTTGTCTTTATGTTTTTATTTTCCGTCGTGTATCTGATCTGTCTCTACAACTCTCTTTCGCATTTTGAACAGATGGGGATCAGCGTAGTGGACTCGTCTGTTGCGGGTTTAGGTGGATGCCCATATGCCAAAGGAGCATCAGGCAATGTTGCTACTGAAGATGTTGTCTACATGCTTCATGGGCTTGGCGTGAGAACCAATGTGGATCTGGCGAAACTCCTCTCTGCTGGGGATTTCATTTGCAAGCAATTAGGTCGTCCATCTGGATCAAAGACTGCCGTGGCCTTAAGCCGAGTTACAGCCGATGCCTCTAAGATATAAGGAGTTTCAGCTGTGCCTATTTATACCAGAAATTGTCTTGTGTGTGCACTTTCTATACAAAGAAGAATAATAGAAGCCCAGGGCCATAAATCCTCAGTAATTATAATTTCTGTAGCAAAATATTCTATGCATTGTAATATCTGCTTTCTGAGCAGAAGCTGCTCACTGCAGCTCATAGAAAATGTATCCTTTTCTTTTCCTCTCATGATATCGTAAAAGCGTTCGGACTGTCTATAAACTTCAACAAAGGGGAAGGCTGTTGATGCAGGACAAATCAAGAATTGAAAACATGAGAAGAAGTTAAAAAGCAGAGCTGAAGAAGAGAGAGAATGCGAGGGTGTTTGAATGAGAGGTAGCTTGTGTTTTTTTGAGTAAAAAACATGTTTTTATAGCTTTTAGAGGTGTGGTTTGTGCTTAAAAGGTATTGTATTTTTGATAAAAAGCCACCACATCTCCAAGCCAAACACACCCGCATCACCAAAACTGTCTAACATTTAAAAAATAATATATAAATACTAAAACTTTAATAAGAATAGATTATAATTTATTAAATAAAATATCCAGCAATAATTAAATCAAACTCAATAAATAAATTCTAATAAAATTGAACATAACACACTAAGTAAAATACCTAGCAATAAATAAATAAATCAAGCTCCATAAATAATCTCAAACAAGAAACAATGATAGATTGCCTGTGCTAGACTCTCCGTAGATGATCACGCGGTCTGCTCGATAACGACAGCCATAAAAAAGAAAAGAAAAGAAAAAGCAGCCGAGATCGGGGAATATTAAGAGAAAAAAGAGTAATCAGACAGGCCAACGGGCAATAGTTCAATGCTAACGTGAGGCTGGGAATGCTCATTGCTCAACTACGAGTCATTGAATATCCGACATTCCACTCAACTCAATTGAGTTGAGTTCTTGCTTGATTTGAATGCGGCAAAGCAGAAATATTAAAAATCCAACTTGATTTCACCTGGATTAATTAGAGCATAGAAAAGGATAATTTTGGCTCGTTTGTTAATTTTATCTCCTGACCCATACCCATACCTAACTCAATTCTTTTTATTATTTTTAAAAATAAAAAAAATTATCATGAACTTTATTAAACAAACCTAATAATCTAACGTTTATTTTTTATCTAAGTTTTATTTTATGAATAACAAAAATTCCTTTTTAATATTTTTTTCAATATAGATAATTATTATCATGATAATGTATTGCAGACCATATAAAAATCAATTTAAATTTCTAATTTTACTTTATAATTAAAGTTTAATTTATTATTGTGAATATAAGATAATAAGAAAAATAATAATTAATGATTATCAATTTAAAATATGTAAGATTAATATGTTAATGTCTTTTGGTATTATGTATAATATACTTCTATCAATTACTAGGTAGTATATATATAATGTAAGTTAGTTATATAGTTATAGATGCATTATTTTTCAAAGTATATATGATATAATTAGTCATTTAATAAATTATAAGCATATATTTCAAGATGATATAAATAATTCTTAAACATAAAAGATATCTTAAATAATTCATCTTATAACTGTATTGATTATAAATTAACGATTTAATTATTAATTAGTGCGGAGTAATGTTTAATGACATAATTTTATCTTTTAAAATCATATATGTATAAATGTTTTGTACTAATTTATTAGAATATGAATTTTTTTTTGCATATCAACCTTTTCCATACAAAAGGTAGTGGTTAAGAAACATAATTATGTGGAAGCCAGCTAGTCAAAGAAGAAGAAGAGGAAAAGGAAGAAGTCCCTGTCGTCCCGGCTGCCTAACCTTGATAACATGATAAGAAATCAAGAACGAGGTAGTAAATTAATTAGGACTATAAAAGTTAATGTTCCATTGATGATTACAGATATTCCCAGTAGTTGATGCAATATATATAGCAAATTAAGCAAATCCCCGTCAGAGTAGTGCACTCTCTCTTCTCGCTTTATAAAATGGACGAATGTTGTCTGGCTACCATATATATACCAAGGTGTCATCTTGAGCTCTGCTCCCATGCCAGTCACTTTTACACAAAAAGATGTTTGAAACCATATTGCTCTAGAACTTGCTCACCTTTTCTTTTCTGTGTGGATATCATTTGGATCGGTTTTGCTTTGCTTGTCGAGAGTTGCATGGGCCAAGAAATAAGGCGCATGGGGCTACAAGGTGTGAGAGTTTATGGAAGTAGTTGAGATCCCAATGATGGTAGAGCACCGTGACCTTGACCAGCAAGAAAAGTTGCACAGAAAAGCAAACAAAATAAAGAGAGTGACGACTCTAATTGATTGCCCACCAACACATATTTCTCTGCCTCAATGATGCTTAGTATACTCATAGCCAGACTGTCTGATCGTGTAATTCTTTTCTGCTCTCAAGTCAGTCAAAGCCATTTAGCACTCTCAGAGTGTTCGCTTTGCCCACAGCTTCAACTTCGGAGAGTGGTGGGTGCATGGCTTGTCCCTCAATATTCCCCACTATTAATGCCCAGCTAATCAGTCACAATGCATGCTAGCTAGCTTGCAAGGAGAGATGAAGGAGCCGAGGAGTACAATTATGGATTGAATTCTGAATCTTTGATGGCCTGGTGTTCAAGCCAGAGAGGACATCCCTTTTCTTTTCCACCAAGTAGCTGCAGTTTACAGATCTGCATGGACATTAAAAGACTGCAAGGTACTCTAACGTACCAATAGGCAGCAAGTTGTTTCCTTGCTCCACATATATATATAACAGGTGATGCCCTCGTTATTACATACTAATAAACTATAAGATTAACAATGGTTTAAACTAGAGTACCGTACGTGGATCTTGCATGATTAATTAGGCATTCATTAACTCATTGATCTGAGAAGATTAGCCAACAGGATTAATATATAAGTAAGCATTTGGTTAGAGAATTTTGCATCGTGGACTCACATGGAGTTCATAACCTTTTTGTGGTTAATCCTCTTGTATATTCTAGCGACGGGAAGGAAAAACATAGACGAGAAAATACCAGTATTTATGAAATTTAAATTCGAAGCTCGTTAATGTAATTGAAATCCGGCATGCATGTCCTCTTTGGTATATACATGTGTTTTTTTTTTTTTGAAGGAATATCCACAGCAAGAATGTATTAATTTAAAAACAAATATGATTAATCAAGAATCTAAATGAAATAAGTAAATTAAAGAAATTAAGATGATTAATTAAGAATCTAAATCTGACTGCATTAGAATCTTGAGTGTCAATTATAATGTTCTTGACTAAACATCAATAATACATTCCGAACATTAGAAACCACCAATTAACCTTCTCTCTCATAGCAACAAACAGGACTCGATCGATCGGGACGTCACTTTCCCACTCGAATATTGTTATCCTTATGGAGTTCGTAGCAGTTAATTAGTCAAAAAAAGAGTCCCCGATTCATAATTATAATTGGACATTTGCAGAGACAAACACATGTAGATTGCAAATTTCAAAAGTCCTGATAAGTCTTTCGAACAATAATTTTCTACTTTTCTTAAGAATAAATGTGCTTTTGTACATGAAGAAAAATAAAATATAGCATACATTATTCCAGGATCGTGGAAGTATGCATAAGTCGACAGATCTTGTCCAGGTATCGGAGGGGGAATGAAGTAATAAAAAAATGGATGATCAATCGGTGATCTTTTGTTTTTTCCTCGGCTACAAAAGACAAAGTGAATTAAAACCAAGCACTAAAAATACTAATGCCTTTGCATGCACGATCTTCTATATTTTTGTCTTTTGTGGAGACCTGCCTGCCGTGTCGCCAAAACTCCACCCCCTAATTTTCAATGATAGATATATATCAGGCATACAATTAATGCCTTTAGAGTTCGAAGTTTGGAAAAGATGCTATTTACAAAATCCATGCCGTGCGTTAAAAAGCAATGGTGAAAGAAAGGAGGGTTAATTTCTTCACAGATTTTTTCAGTAATTTCGTTCTAATCAAGATTTTTAGGTCACTAATTGGGCCCTCTTTAGCAGGTGCTAACATCAATTATTCATGACTTTCATGTAAATTAGCTTTCCTTTGTGTGATCGATTATGTAAAGTGAAGGAAGACAGCATCATTTTTTCCAAGGAAAAAAGCCACTCCATGTATGAAACTCTCCCTCTACCTTCACGGCCCACTGGTCAGCTCCAACCAGTTTGACCATTTTTAATTGATTAAACTCGAGACCGAGAGAAAAGAAAAGAAAAATCTGAAGGGAGTGATCGAAGTCCATGTAGTGGACGAGTTGGTGCATGGTCTGTGACTTCTCGTATAATTAAAACTTGATATATTTGCTCGCAATAGATCCCTATTCTACATAGTGCTCCTACTTTCTTAGAAAATTCGATTATATATATATTCCAACAACATGCACAATGGATTGATCTTGCGAAAAACATATTTTGTTGTTGAAGAAATGAATAGCACTCAGCTCTCATGCATCTTCCATATATCTTCTTTCTTATGATAATTAAGGAGATCTCTTACAATAAAATAAGATCATTTGAAATGATGTATGGTGAAAGCAACAACCCTCTTTTCAATTTTTTTGGATTTAGTTTTCCCGATGTTAACATGTGCTTCTCCACTGACCAGTCACTACACAAAAGGCCTACTACTGCTAGGAAACCTTGCCAGCACTTTCATCATGAGTACAAAGCAAAAGAAGCTAGCTTCTTGCAAAAGACACCCCCAGCCAAGTGAAAATAAATTCAGAAAAGATTTTGTATCAATAATCACCTGAAGCCAGGAGTAATAATATTGTTATCTGATCCCCTCCCTCCCTCCCTCCCTCCCGTGTTGTAGGTTTATGCAACATAACTAAAATCTGCCAACGGAAACTGCAACTCTCTCTCTCTCTCTGGTCCGTGTATGAAGGTTTCTTAACATGGGCTCTGAGATCAGCATCCAGAAACTCTCTGCACCATATTTATTGTTTCCTTTCAGGCACCAAACCCTATGCATTCTGACTCTTACCTCTCATTGACTAGCCTCATTTTCAGAGGCTCAAACTTCTAAAAGTAACCCAGCGGAGACACACACTGGGAAAAAAAACCGTACCCAAAAAGAGCCAAAACAAAGAAAGCAAAAACTCTTTAGTCTCCCATTCCAAACTACAACCTTTCTTCTACTTTTGTTGAGCTTCCTTTTAAAGGGCCTTTTAAATCAGATCCAAGAAGGAAATTCCTCCCTCCTTTTCCGTTCCTTTTTGGAGGGTTTTGGGCCAAGAATTCTATGCATGGTCTGAGATACATATAAGTATAGAAGGAGGCAGCTGATGGGTTTAAGAAAAGAGTTGGCTTGCCTAGCGCTATTGTTCCTGATACTTCTGCTGTTAGAAACTTCATCTGTTCCTGATAGGTCAGCCAGGCACGGAAGCTTCAAGAACACTGGGTCTACAGCTCAGTTAACGGGTCCTGTTAAATCTCATGGTGGTGGCCTAAGAGGAGACAGAGATGAAGAAGGTGATGCAACTTTGGGTGATGAGAAGAGGAAAGTCTATACAGGTCCCAATCCTTTACACAATAGGTAATACTTAGCTAGTGAAAGCGTGCTTAATCTTCATATATATATGTATGAAGCCATGTGGTTTTCTAATTTTTGAAGCTTTTTTTGTTTGCTAAGTAATGATCATATTAATTAATGATTGGCTTTATGTTGTCCACGTATATATTCACGTATATATTGAGCTGTATCAAGCAGTGTTTAAATGCATATATAAGTTTTAGATTTCTGCAAAAATCCAATGCCTTTACTAATTGATTAATTTGGAATGTAATGAATATATATATATATATATATATATATATAAAATTACTCCAAGGAGTATTTACTTTCCATATAAATTGAAATAAAGTAACATGATACTGCCGCCATTAATGAAGTTGTTATAATGACAGTGTTAACACTTTCGGTTGTTTTGTGAATCAATCAACCAAAGCAATGATGTTGAAGCAGTCGTTTCAAAAAAATTGAAGTCTAAAACCCTCATGTTTGGGTCTTATCTTAAAAATAACTACTTGGATAGATAAAACTGCGCGCGAGCGCACACACACACACACACACACACACATATATATATATATATTCATCGATGGCATCACGTTCCTCTACGCTCTGTATAATCGAGCTACACTGCATAAATCATGTTGGTTTTCGACTGCAGACAGCATGAGAATAGATTGAATTCTTTTTCCTTAAAAACATTTGCTTAGTTGTTCATCCGTAAGATAAAGCTGTTGTTTTCCTTTTCCTTTCAATTGATTCTGTGCCCGTCAAAGAGAGCGTGAGTTTTATTTAGTATGATCCATCGCAAAAGGCATTATTTTATCCAAAGAGATGGTCGATCTCTTCAATTTTCTTGATCCCATGGTCTTGGAGGCTCATCCCATAAAACTTTGTCAAGCTTTCTGTCCAGCTACCGGGCTGTGAGTTGTTGCATTTACGATGCACAAAACATAATGAAGGGAACAAAGCAGCTCATGCATGTGGGCCAACAGCCCATGAACAACTTAAATCCAGCATTTTGGATCACGTCCTCTTGAAAGTTGAAAGTGCACAGTAGCATAAAAACATTAGAGAAAACTGCAATATTGAGTTGCCGAACCTTTTTATATGATTACGATGCTTCCTCGTACACATCACATTGGTGACCACGAAGTTCCGAAAGAGAAGGCAGCGTACCTTCACAACTGACCATCTCACCTGCAGTTTTGTTCAAGTAGTTTCCTAACCCTTTTAAAAATTACACAATTAATGGCGAAACTAGATGTTTAGTTCTAATCCAAACGCCCGTCAGTGGCATGACTGCGTCAACTGCGAAGCAAGGACCAAGCGAAACTTGTCCGTGGTTGCTCCAAACTTGTGTTCTTGCCTTGCCTTTTTCTGCAATGTCAAATGTCAAGAACGCTTGATCCTTGTTATGCTTGCCTTCAAAGGGATGTTTCTAGCGTTGTAAGATTCATTCTGAGATACTTGAACTCGAAAGTCAAAATATAGTTTCAAGGGTCTGCCGGGAGCGATCTTTCCAATTCTTCTTGGGTCCTCATCTTTCTTACCAAACAAAGGAAATACTCATCTTTCTTACCAAACAAAGGAAATACCCAATCCTTCACTTCTCATCCCTCTCCCCGCGTCCATCGTTCCCTCATCAATCCCTCACAAACATACCCTAAATATCCTCTAGTCCTCCCAATACAACTGGCAGTGAAAAGTAAGCAAAGCACAACTCACAGTGATGATTGATGAAGATGGGAAGTAACAAAAGTTTGCCCTTTCCATTCCGGGCAGCACACTTATTTCCAACCTGATTTCCCTCAAGGATAAACAAGACATTCAAGTTTGATACAAGCTTTGGCTAAAAATGATAGGAACCAACAATAACCAAAATCTAAACAACACAGAGTACAGGCAGTAACTCGATTAGCTTTCAAGTCTTTAATGTGATGGAGCATGTTGAATTAGTCATGAAGAGTTCCCATGATATCTTCATCTCGATATAGAAAATACCTGAAACAGTGCATAAAGCCACAACAAAACATCATCAAAAACTGTATTTGTGTCGATCAATCGTCTAATGAGAGGAAAATAAATGCATTTGTGTAACACGCTGTTTTAGCAGCAAGAAAAGCAGTTGTCGTTTTGAGTTGCTGTCAAACTTGTTAATTTTCATGCCAATGAAAAGATTTTTTTATTTTATTAGCACCAGGTATCCAGGCCAAGGCCCGACTAATCCCGGGGATGCACATGCCCTCAGAAAGGAGTTTCCCGCGAGTGCACCACGGTTAATTCATGGGTTTTGCCCAAGTCTAATGGCCCCGTGGAATTGTTTGCGCCTGGCAATAGTTGAACCTGGGATCCTGGACAAGAGCACACTATCAAGTCCCAGGTCTTCTCCGTTAGGCCAACCCCATGGGGTTGCCAATGAAAAGATGATAGAAAAGAATTTAGAGTTTAGGCCTGCATTTAACCCGAAGTCCCAATTCTCCAGCAAGTGTTCCCTATTGTAACTTCTTACCAAATGCACATCCCGTTTGGGTAGCAAAACCAGCCAAGATTAACCAAAAAGTCAATATAAGAAAGCACCAGACTATCGGAAAAATCATGAAATCTACATTTATGCAGCAATGACCTTTTTAAGAACGGCATAATGGGTCAAATCTTTCATATTTTGAATAAGGATCTTATTTCTGCAGGATAAAATTTCTTCTAAATCAAGATTGATCTAATGATTGTAATATGTAAGGGAATGCATGCAATCCAAAAGAAGAACAGATAACCAAGCTCCCTAGAATACCCATCCTGATCTCATTCACATCAGAATGCCATTTTAAGGCATTTGCAAAACACCAATTTCCATATATCAACTCACTATAGTCAAATACACTGCAAACGTTATTAACAACAATGCCCATTGCAGAAAAACAAATAGTAGTGAAAATTAACTGGTTCATTTCAAAATCTGTATCAAGCCAAATCATCTTCCATTATAGGTATTCCTTCAAACATATAAACATGCATTCCATTAGAAATTCTAAAGTCAGCAAAACAAATTTAAATCATATAGGATGAGGTATCATGCATTATAGAATTCTGAATCCTATTTAACAGCGTTTAACTACTCTAAAACTAGTTACTTGATCACCCCCAGTGTGACTTTAGGAGACTGTTAGCTGCCACAGCTAGCCTACCAAAATATTAAATCTACATGGATCTATGAGTCAGGCGTATGCCTTCTCGAAGCTACATGGTTCAATTGAACATTTAGGTGCCAACTCAAACTGCATATAACTTGATCTGTCCAAATTTTAGTGTCAAGTAATAAGGGCCATGGAATAGCTAAGAGATAGGACCATGGTATTTTTTATACTACCGTGTAGACAAACTATATAAGCTAACACACAGATGCCAACTCTCGTACACAATTAGCACAACATCCACCAGAAACTCGAACCCAAAGAAGGAACAAAATTTCAAAAGGCAGTAAAAACTCACTCTTTTTCACCGAGTTTCACTTCAGTGCCTCCATATTCAGGCAAAAGAACAGTATCTCCTTCCTTCAGAGTAACAGGAATCAACTTGCAGTCTTTATCACGAGCTCCGGGACCCACCGCAACAACTTTTCCAGAATTCATCTAGAATTATGAAGCATTAAAAGAAATCATGAGGTCAAAAAACAATAAGTAATCACCTCATGTATCCAGCAATCAAACAAATGAATAAACGTAGATTTACATCATAGCATAACAGGATAAGAATTAGCCTTCGATTTTCTTGTCAGGCATAAATTTATCAAACTGGCAAGAAACAAATACACATAAGTTGAGCATGCTGCACTATCAAGGTGAGCCAATTACCAAGGAATAAAAAATAACAGCAGTCGTGAGAACTTGAATGTTAGTATAATTTATTTCCAATGAAGCACATATTAAAACTAAGAACCTCCCAATCCCAACAAAACCATTTAAAATTGAGCTAAAGCACTTAACCGTTACTGTTAGCAATTAAACTGAAGCTGAAGTTTCGGATTCATGCATGAACCAATTCAGATTTTAGTACTCAGAATAAAGTTATTTTACAAGCCAAACGTTGCTTATGTTCAATACTTCAATTGGAGGATTTGTGGGGGGTGACATAAAGAACCCAGATTCTAGTATGTGGTTGCCGTAGGTTTTGAGATTCAAATGTAATGCAATACAACTCTTTGCAACAAAAATAAATCTTAGACATAAGTTTAGTTTAGTTATGATTAACCAAGTACTAATGCCTCTTAGAGTTGAGAGAATCCCTCCCTAATAAAAGAGTTCATTACACTTCATATCACGCACAGTAGTAAAGCAGTTCCAATGCTGCATGCATCAAACGGAATGAAAGTAAAGAGAAAGGGATGACCTTGGGGGTTTTCTCAGGAAGAAGAATACCGGTGTTGGTTTTGGAAGGAGGGATTATTTTCTCCACCAATATGCGATTAAATGTCGGGATCAAACGCTTTGCCATCTTCACTCCTCTTCAGCCTTCGCACGCACTGACTGAGTCTAGAGAGAGAAAGAGTGATAGCAGAACAGTGAGTACTTGAAACCTCTTCTGGGCTACTTTAAATGGGTTTGTTGAGTTGGAGATACAATCCAAGCGAGATGATGCTGGTAGGGTTTAACGAGGAGTTTAATGTTATCTTTGTCAAATTCCACAACTGCCCATCTTGCCCATGCTCTTTTCCCTCGCTCCTTTTTTTTTTTTTTTTTTTTACCAAAAGCCAAACAGACAAATAAATTGCCCGAACCCAAAGGGTTCTCCCCAACTCGCCTTGCTAACTTGTGATATGCTTAGTTGAGCTGTTGCCAATAAGTTGCGT
>Ga0307511_10003566_pt1 | contig 15948 bp, 18 predicted proteins | sample 13_EM_MG_FD_200266 | JGI IMG/M metagenome (GOLD analysis project Ga0307511, IMG submission 200266) | Populus trichocarpa ectomycorrhiza microbial communities from riparian zone in the Pacific Northwest, United States - 13_EM | ecosystem: Host-associated > Plants > Roots > Unclassified | place... | reverse complement strand
AGAAATATCCGAGTTGGGGGGTGACATCCCGTGATGGCTGGCTGATGCTGTCTCCGGCGAGCCATGCCTCGCAGACCCTCATTATTCCGCTTTTCTCGATATAAATGACCCTCCAGCTGCTCGCCTTTCGGTAAATTAACATCAGGATTTGGAAGACGAAAGAGACGAAGGAGTTCAAGTTCTTCCAGTGCAGCCTTATAAGAAATAACAGGTACATCAGGGACGTTGTCTGCATCAGAATCAGACTCATAGAGGGTAGGCTCATAGGTATCTAAAATTCGTTGCTCCTCCACCTCCACGGAATTACCCACCACTTCATCCACAGAATCAATAAACTCAGGAAGGCTAGCTCGAGGGAAATTTTCGGCCCATGCTTGCCGGGTTTGAACTGGCTTGGATGGGTGACTAGGTAGAAGCCGACAATTTATCTGAAGATAGCTGACTTGGGTGAGCAGAATAAGAGGTTATTCACTTGATTGCAGTGTAAACTCGTAGAGAAAACAATTCTCACGATGCAGAGTAACTGCTGCGGCTCATGGAACATCGACCTACCACAACTACGTTATAGGAAACTCTATGTATTACTAAGTCAAGACTTAAGAAACCTGCCTATAACGCGAGTTTCTTATTTTCCCATACAAATTTTGACGGGACCGAGGCACCGTTTCTTATAACGCGACGTTTCTTATATCAAGGTTTCTTATAACGCGACACCACTGTAGGTGTTTTTGGTGTTGGTGGGACTGGGTTGGTTGGCGATCAAGACATGGCATTGTGGGTTTGTCTTGAAGCGCGAGTCTAAGTTCGTGATCTTGAGGGCCTGTGGTGGGAGGTCGAGTTTTTTGGGTTTGGTAGGGCTGGCCTCAGATGTGTGACAAACGGGCGGTTGGCTAGATGATCGTTGGACATCCGCGTGTCTACCCGGGTGGTGGTGGGATCGTGCCCGTAGGTACGGGATGTGGGGAGGAAGGCTGTTGCTGAGCAGTGGAATGTTTGGTTGGCCCTCTATGTGGGTCGATAGGCCTCCGGTGTATCTAGACCCCATGGTCCCGGAGAGGGTAGGGTCGATTGGAACCCTATTGGGTTTGCTCTGCCCGTCGGGGAGCCATCGGTGGTGATCTGTAATGTTTCTTTGGCTGCCGGGTTGATGGTTGTTCGAGCGTCTCGTGGTCCGCGGACTCTTGTGATTCGTCTAGAATGACGAGGTTTATAATTTCAGGCGGTGTGATTAGGTCGACGCACTCTGGTGAGCGGATACGGGGCGGTGCCGGGCCATTGTGTTGGCTATTGCCCATAGGGGAGTCCTTGCCCAGTTCCGGAGAGATGAAACCCGCTGTTACGGGGATGCCAACTGCGATTGGGTGTTCTTGGTAGGTGCGCTCCCTGGCCTCGGGTTGTGCTTCCGAGATGAGGCCTCGGTCTAGGTGGTCTAGGTGGTCCGCTTTGAAGGAGATTATCTGGTGCTCGAATTGGTTTGGGTGGGGCTGAGGTTCGAGGGTTCCGTGATAGGAGTACCCTGGGTGGGAGGGGCTTTTGGAGCGTCGCATCAGGACCGATCTAGAACTGTCCTCGACCCGTAGGCTATATGTGGCGTAAGTGCTGCCGGGGGAAGGTCCTTTCCTTCTAGTCCGTGAGCCATGTCTAAGCTGACATTGGTTGGAATCTTCGCGGGGGGGGTGGGTCATATCTCCTTGTGCTTGGAAAAATTGGCTGCTAGAGTGTCCGGTTGTGGGAGGGATGCGTGCTTGGAGCTGTGAGTTTTGGCGTTAGTGGGGTTCCCCGTAGTTCCTTGTGCCGCCGCCTGACCGAGGTACTTGGATTTGGTTGCTGTGGTGTCTGGGTCTGGGAGGGATGCGTTTTTGGAGCTGTATAGACTCTCCGTGTCGGAGTAGGGAAGGCAGTTCTCGTCGAGGTGTCGTACACTGTTTTTCATCGCCGTGTATTCCGGTGCCGTGTGTCTGGAGGGGGGCCGGTTCGGAAGGCTGCCTTATGGATTCGTGGGATGTTGAGGCCCGGTGGGGCGCCATCGCTGCCTGATCCAGAGGCCGGTATATTTCGGTAGGGCACTTCGGGAAGGGATGAATGTCGGCCATCTGAGTCGAGCCCGATTCGTCCGAAGAGGGGGGGAAGGGTAGGAGGAGTGGTGTGGTGAAGAATGGGGGGACAGTGTGGGGAATCGAAAGCGGTTGAGTAGGATGCCGACCGCGTCGCTGAGCCCCCAGTTTGGTGTGTCTTGGTGTAACCTTGATTGACCTTGCTACGGGTCCCTATACACGCCTGTGCGTGTCTGATGTGTGTGTACAGCTTGTCCATTCTGGTTTGAAATGTCCGTGACCGTGCTCTCTAATTTTTGGAACGTTTCCTAGATAAGCTCGAGGCAGGCGTTCATCGATTGTCTATGTTCGTCCGCTTCATCTAGTTCCTTAGCTCTCTCCTTTCCCATGTTTCTGAATGCCGCCTCGCGCCATTTTCTGGTGTTCTCGGATAGATATTCCGCCTGAGGGTTGTCTACGGGGGTGATGTAATCGGTCTCAGTGTCCGTGTCCGTGTCTGCATCTGCACCTGTATCTGAATCTGTGAGCGCTGGGGCGGAGGATGAGGGACGGGTGGGAGTGGAATCGCAGCTGCCTGCTCTTGCTGATGCGGAGCTAACGATGATGGTATCGGCCATTTGTTCCGCTTCGGGTTGGTTGTGACTTGATTGTGTCGTTGTCATCTAGGTCGGGGGTCTTCTTGGATAGTGGAGAGAGGGTGATCTTCTTCCCTTTTCCTACGTTGACTGCTCCCCTGGGCGCGGCGTGGTCGAAGGTGTCGGGTCGGGGCATAGCGGTTAGGTCCCAGTCGTAAGATTCCAAGGTTCGGTAGGTGTGGCGGCCTATTACAACTAGGTGTTGGCCTAGGCGCCCATTGCGGACTAGGTAGCAGAGGGGTCCTTTCCTAGGGGCCGATTGGGTGGCATTGTGTTGTCGTGAAGGTGCTAGGTGGGTGTGGTGTGCGAGTTACGCTTGTATTGGATGTATCGATGGTCGGGCTGGTGTCGTCGGTCTGGTGATCGTGTTTTGAAATCGGGCGAGTGTTGTCTGGTTTGTCGGTAGTGGACTGGTGGTTGGGCCGTTTATGGGGAAACGGTTAATCGGTGGGTATGCCTGGGCACGAGCCGGCTCGTCATTTTTCAAGGAAGGCTCTAGCCTTCCCAGCCACCTGGCTCGAGCTTTCGGCTCGTGCCCAGGCGTAGTTGGTCGGGCAGAGATGTGGGAGTTTTGGTCGTTCTCGTAGGTCGCTGGTGTCGTGACAGTGCTGAGTTGGCAGCTTCGTGCAGGCTATCGTGAACTTTTCAAGCCTCAACGGTGGGGGAGAGGTGTGAGAAGAAGGGGGAAGTGGGGTTTAGAGGGGGGCTTTGATGGAGCTCGCGTTGGGATTTCTCGTGGTGCTGTTTATGTCTCTACCTGAGTCCTGGGTGGTGAGTTATTTCGAAATCCGCACTTTTTGGGTCCGTGGGTGTGTTAACCAGACTAGGTTGTATACTGAGTGCGTGTGGTTCCAGTTCATCGCCGTGGTCTGGCGAGTTCGAATGATACACTGTGTGTGCGGGAAGTCGTGCACGTGTGTTCTGAAACGAGCAGGTGTGGAAAATGGTAATTAGACTTCTTACGAGGGGCTTGTGCCAACCAGACTAGTAATTAGATAGGTATCCGATGTTCGTCTACGGCGTAACTGTGTCTTGTGATCTGGTCATGTGTGGGGTTTTCTGTTTTTCTCGTTGGCAGGTGATTTGATGTTGCTTACTTGGCTCTCCTACGGTGAGTGCAGGAAGTCGTGAAGGTTATCACGAAGTTTCGGAGCTTCAACGGAGGGGGAAGGGGTCTGAAAGTTAGAGAAACTTGGAATAAGATGGGCTTTGTTACAAGTCGCTCTGAACAATCTCGTGGTGTTGTCTATTTCTCTGTGGGTGCATCGGCTCTCGAGAAATTCGCTTCTGCGCCTCTTTTTTTTTTTTTGGATGTGGCTGTGATTAGGATTGACATGGTCGAATTCCCCCCGCTTTGCGCTAGCGCTCGTATATAATAACACTACAGATACCAAGAATCTTGACACGAATATCACTCATGTGAATTGATTTTGTAAGCGGGACCGTACACCTGAAGCCTCATAGCGAGTATAATTTCACAACAGAAGGCTTAGTATTTCCAGACCTACATTTCTCTACCGTGCGCATAGTTGGGAGTCTGTGAGATCCTTTGTTTCATGTTCATGCCGCTTCAACGCTTTGGGTACTCTTGGACTCCGTTGCTAGAGAGATTATGTAGGGTCGAGCCTGCCTTCTGCATGAAGACTGTGAGCACAAGCGTTTCTGCTTTCGGGGAGGTTATATTGGAGGAGGCTGGGCGGTGATACAATCGATAGGTCTAAAACACGGTAGAAGGTAGGGGAAGCCTAGTGGGCCCTCGGACTCGGGGACATACGGAGCCACAGCATAAAACGATCAATCCTACCGGGGATGATACCTGACATCAGTTACTGTAGAGCACAACGCAAAGTAATATCCATTTGTATATCCGCTCCTTCATTACTCCAATATCTGTGTTCCTGTAATTCCCAGAACATACTCGAACCGACACTTCCGACTCCCCTGAGCCTCCCGCCTAGTCCACATTTATCCCCACCCTCCCTCGGTGGCTCACCCGCGCTGTCATCAATGCAACCATCTCCAGGAACTCCTCCCAACCCTCTTGGTCACCGACAACCATACTATACTCTATACGGCCAGAACCTTTGTGATCGCACAACCAGCATTGGTACTCCATTGAGCTCACTGCTGCCAACCCCAGATACAATTGCGTAACGTTTGTGGGGGGCCTGAGGATTTCAACAAGGTGGCGGTAGCTCAGCGTATGGCGGTGGGGGAGCATGATGTACTTGTTCCGATAATGGAGTATTATGCGGGGGTAACGCAGGGGCGGCGGAATAGGAGGGATAAAACATACTGTTTCGTTCGTTTGGGTTGAGGAGAGCGTGGAAGGTGTTGAACAGCGAGATGGGGTAACCGTACCAGAGGGGTTTGTGTCCACTGTCGCCATGAGAGGCACACAGGTGTCCGGGATTGTGGTAGAAGCTGTACTGGTGCATGGGGGGTGGGCGTCTGTGTGTATAGGTCCTTGTCGCATATGCAAAGCGGAGGTGCTGCCATCGGCTGGGGTCAGGGTATCTGTAGGCTCGGCCACCTGTTCAGCGATGCTTCTAACTCCACGGTCAGGGACCCGTCCGCGGGCCAGGGTTACCCCTGCCTCGCTCTGAGGGTGTGCCGTACCATGTTTGCCTCTCCCCCCTACCTGCGGAGGTGTCTCACTTGCCATGTTCTCTGGCGGACCAACCGGAGAACAATTGTCATGCCAAACTCTGGCGGGGTGATTGTATTTCTTTGTGAATAATCTTCGCCACTGCATGCGTAGCCACGGGAGATGAAGGAATGCTGGCACCATGAGAGTCCTGGACTTCGCAGGTGTAGCCGCAGCTGGGGCGCAGTTACCACTGGCGGGGGTCCGGCTATAGATGGTCTCAAGGGCAGTGCACCTAGTACTCTATTGGGCTGATATTGTGTTACAGGAACAAAGTGCGTAGCGTGGGTTTTGGACGTGTGATAGGCAAACCGGGAGTGGTTGTGGGTTAGAGGGAGAAGCATACAGGGAGTGTTATTTGTTGACTGACTGCGTGCTTGCGCTAGTGACAGCAACGTTGGAGATGTGGCTGGTGGGGTTGGAGTATGTAGCTGGTTGGGTGAATTGTGCATTGCCCGGTGTGGCTGTTCACCGCTATCCAAGTGTAACGGGGTAGTCTGGTTGTAACGGGGCTTTGGCACTAGTCTGGTTCTTTGGCGCATCGGGTAAATAGTTGTTTTGCTGCATATGCATCAATGCAACCAGGCGGGGGCCATGTGACAATGTTGTTAACCAAGCGTAGAAATGCCTAGTCTGCTAAGAAATGACTAGTGCCCGAGTAGTCTGGTTGTGCCCAAGAGGCGGGGTCACGTGAGCTCAAGCTGACGTAACTGGCTATTTGGCTACGTGACACGCACCCCATCCGCGCCGCGGAAGCACTATGCATGAGGGTTCCTACATAAGCGAAAACACGTGAACACCGACGCCACCCGATCATCCGCGCCGCGGTGGCACATATTATATGGATCCGTAATGTATCATGAGGGCCACGTGACCTTGGGCTTACTCAGTGGGAACATAAATATGCAGTAGTATCTAGCCACCTGATAGTCTTGTTGGCACAAGCTCTCGTAGAGAGCCACCTGACACCCACCACATCCTCCAAGTATGTTAGTCGCAGGTAAGCAAAAAACACGTGATTACCGACGCCACCGGAGCATCCGCGCCGCGGTGGTACTAATTTAGTCTGATTGCCACATTTTATGGCGATAGGTAATGTGTCATGAGGACCACGTGACCTGGGCTGACTCGATGAAGAACATAAAGTGGAAGCACTGGCGATCTGGCCACGTGACACCCACCTCGCGTATCTGGATTCGTAGGTAAGTGAAGCACACGTGATGACCGACTGCTCCCGAGCTTCCGCGCCGCGGTGGCACATTATATAAGGATCGGTTATGTGTTATGAGGGCCCCGTGACCTAGGGCTGACCCATTGAGAACACAAAGTGGAACCACTGGCGATGTTACCACGTGGCACCCACCCTATTCGCTGCGGTGGCACATCTTTAAGGATCCGTTTTGTCATGAGAGCCACGTGACCGCTGACATCAACAACTGCCCAGCTAGCAACTCAGAAGTACGGCATGGATATAGATTCTTCTGATATCCGTCCAACCTCTCTGAAATCTAATACCCTGTGCTCTAGGTGATGCTTGTGTCGTTGGGGCCGGGGCGGTAGCATTAGAGAAGTTACGGTCAGCCTACTTTCCGACTCCAACCCCGGTACCAGCTGCCCATGATGCCCCACCCCTTTTTTTTTTTTGGTAAATCTGTATTTTGGGGGGGAATCATTACTCATATTCATACTATGGTAAATGACGAGGGTTGGTAAATAAGTACTCGACGGGAGCCTGCATCCCAGGATGAAGACTCCGCTAGATTATCCAACGCCTAGGCCATGCCGACCCGCTGACCAAAAACATGCATGTATGGGACCCCCTACCCTCTCGGAAAGAAAAAACAAATAACAACACCGCCCTCTCCCGCCCACCCGGAGGAAATCCACCACCTCCTCACAGAAATCCCGATCCGTCCAGATGTCCTCCCACTTCCGCCTCTTCCCCCCCAGGCATCCCGAGTGCAGGACGTGATTCCCAAAACCCAGATTTATTATGTACAAGTACTCTAATATAGCATGACTAGAGTATAGAATCAGGTTAAAATTTCTGATATTTTGTCGATCCTAGGCCTGCGTGAGAAGCTAAGTGGATGTATGGGCCGAAGATGCAGTTAGTTTATGTACCTATGTGCTAACTTATTATAAGGTGCCAGTTCCAGCGAATATCCGATTGATATTTCTTCCACCTGATACAACCTCGCATCTGCCATCTTGTGATCAAGGAATCATTGCAACCTGAAAGGCATACTGCCGATAGTTTTACTGTCAAGGTCTTCTAACCTGGTTAGACCCTCACCCAACTGCGGAATCCCGAGTTACTACCTCCTGCTGGCTGACAAAAAGCCCTACAATACCACTCTAATGTCCTTACCGAAATTCAAACGGTTCTGCAAGCATGGTCTGGAGACAATATGTCGTTGTTGGAATAAGGCACAGCTACGTTTGGAGGGTACGGTAGAGCCCTTTCGTCTGGCAAATGGAAATACCCACTATGAGCTAGGTCAAGTCTATGAATCTACCCGAGTCCAACTGGGTGCTATGCCACCCATTTCATTCCTCAATCAACAGGACTTGCAACATTTTGTAGCTCCTCATATTCCCGAACATCAAGCCAAGCTCACTATTGAAGAAATTCCTGCAGCTTACGCACCACCAGTACCTTCAAACCACGATAAACCATTCACCGCAAGCAGCCATTCTGGATGTCTTGATGACTCCGAACCTCGCCCGTTGATCGCTAGGCCCGGGCTCAACTAAGGATTAGAGGTTCCTCAACTCTACAAGATTTAGGCCGCACCCCAGAGTGCTAGTTCATAAGATACAGCATGCTCATGTCACTACTTTAAAGAACCGGATGTGGGAGTTGAATATTAAGCGCAAGCAGCAATCGCCCCCTGAGAAGTGGCTTGGAGCGGAGTGAGATATTTGGATGGAGTAGGGTCAGGGCATCAGGTATATAGTCGGGGTATCATATATCTAGTTGAATATAAGCTGTTTCTCACATTTTTGCCAGGACCGCATAACCTCCCTTATTGCATCAAAAGTCTCCAGACGGGCGTCATGCAGTAAGACAGGCTCGACAGTACCCCACCGCCTCTCCCCCCCCCCCCTCCCGTCTCCACGGGTGTATTTACCAAAGCCATCCATTACCAGCATTACGACTATCCTCCGTAGGTAGGACCCGAGTAATGTCCGTTAGATTGTGAGGCAGGCTACAAGCAATCTGGGATTCGGATGACCGTGAATTGATCAGTATTCGCAAGTAGAAGCGGCCCACGTGAGTTTCAGAGAAGAGATGCGGGTAGTGTCCCGCGATTCGATAACGGATGCAGCTGTGAAACAATTCATATCATGCGGTACGCCTGGGAATTAGTAGAGGTATCAGCAGGTTGTACAGCATTTTATGGGAGGAGCATTCGGAGACTGATCACGAGCGAATTCCATCTTTAAGATTTCACTTTTGCCCCCTCCAACAGAGGGATTGGATAATATGGGGCGTATTTTCTAAGTCCATGGCGAAAATTTGTATATCAGGGCCGAAACTGAGCATTTCGAGCCGATATCTCCACACCTAGATATCGGCCTACAATTGCTGACACTCCACGGTGGGATTGGACGATGGAAGGGGGAGAAATGGAATAACTAGCCTAGTTTTGTCATTTTTAGCGGGTCGAGAGTTGATACCCTTCTGGCTAAAGTTTGGGAATCTATTGCCCCAGTCCGGCGTCCTGGAAAATCAGGCGACGTGGATTGGCTTGCTATAGATACACTGGAATGCCGGTACAGCCTAACCTTGCTATGCCGGAAAGCCAACATCTGGCCTTATTGGTCAGGTATAGTCAAGAGGTTCTCCTACAATAGGTTCTCCATGCATCAACGATTGTAAACAATTGCTTTCAAATACTGCCAGTGCCTTCACTACTAGTATACGCAATACCTATGAAGTCTCCAACATAGTGTCAAGTCTGGAGACCATAGCGCTTTCCCTGCTTCGAACAAGCACAGACTTTGCATATATGGCTTCCAGCCCATATATGTGGTTTAGAAAGCTAGAGTGGGTTTTTTTTCTCGCCTACATATCTACTTAATAATTCTCTTTTAGCACGCGGAAAGTACAGGTAGAATTCCTCTGTATTCCCCTGTCCGATCCAGTTTAAGCAAGGCCTGAGTAACAAGGTATAACTAAAAATACCGAGCCCTGATGTGCATCACCCCCTCCTACTCCCCTCCCTTACCTACCCACGCCTTGACCGAGATCTCGCCTGCCAAAGGCACCGACGGCAAAATCTCCAACGACCACCCCACAAGCGAGGAAGGCGCCACTGCCCCAGCTGTTCCGAGGCACACCCCGAGCGACTCTCATGCCAACCCACCCCAGACAAGATGGAGGCAGAAACAACAGACCCCACCCTAAACCACACTCCCGATATGCGTCCCTGGCCCCCAATAGGCAGAGGATTGCAGGTCACGACGACCTCCAATAAGGATGGTTCAATGATTACAAGGACACCTTTCGGAATTCCTGATATTCTGCAGCTTAGTGCCTGTTGTTAAAATTATCCTGACTTGGAATGTTGCGGCAAATGCTATTTTCACGTGAGTATAGGAGCTTGGTAAAGGCCTTATAATTTTTTAACCTATGTTCATTTAAATAAAAGGTTTTTCAGAATGGAAAGGAAGAGAGAAGACAGAAAAAGATAGTGCTCATCACCTCACTTGCTGAAGGCTCGACGTCCCCATCCTCTAGAGCCAATCATCATCTCCCACAGCAGCCTGGTTTACACCTAGCCAAGAACATCATGCCACACAAGGGGAAAAGAATAAACATTCCGGGAAAGGAAGACTGCCTTTGCCGACCACTCAAGACACGGCTGGCTGTCCCTGGCCACCATGAGCAGCGGGCCGGAACTTAGATCTCGACAGGCTACATGGTGTGGAATTCAGGCAATGCATCTCCCAAGCTTCCCATGTGGGGCTATCGATATCGAGGAATGTTTTACAGAAGGTGCACAGGCTTACCGAGATGCACAGGCAGCTTCGGAGGCAGAACAACCGGCCATCATCGAAGAGCTACATGACGAACAAAGTAGGTCCGCCCGCCTGTTGGAAGTACATCGGAACGTTTTGGCTTCGGCGGCAAAGGCCCCGGAGGGCAAAAACGAGGACATAGCGAGACTGAAGACCTTTATTGCAATGACTCACGACGAAGAAACAAGAGCCGGCGATGATTTGGAAGAATATTGAAACGCGATGGTGATTCGCTGGTTGACAAGAGAGAAGGGGTGGAAAACTGGCGTCATCACTGGTTATCTGCTTGGAGGAGTAGATCAATCTCAACGGGGGAGTGCGCATGGGAAAATAGGTTGTCCGTATCACTGGGTATGAATGGAACAGATGAGAGGAAACTTGGATGTGAGTGAGGGTTTTTGATCCCTTCGCCTGGCGTACGAAGATTGTTCTGTTTCCAACTCGCACGTGGAGATTATCTGGAGACGCGGAAGTGTGTCACGGCGCATAGCCCCCAAGGGCTGGACGCACAGGATCGGGCGATACGAGGGCTGAGAATGCATGAAAGGACGAGTTCAGCTGGTACGGATGCAGAGGATCGAAGGATCGGACGGTTATCTCTATTGGCTACTTGGGCGGCGGAATCTCTATATAACTCTCCTGTATTTCCTTACTCTCCTGTTCTCCTTCCCTCCTCACGCAACGTCTTGTATATACTCTTAATACATACGTTCCTCTCATAGTCATAGACCACGAGCGCTCCCTGGAGCTTTATCCACAGTCCATAGGCCTTGCACCGTTACAAAGTGAGAGAGAATTTGTTCTGTTTTGTTTTGTTTCAACTCGAGCTTTGTCAAATAACATCACTGTTTTTGGCGGGGGTCGGTCAGATTCACTTGACCGTCCCTTGAATCCTCCCGACCTTCCGGGGGGGCGAATGTGGCTCCCATACTGGAGCCGAATATGAGAAATCAATATGTAAAAAAATAATTTAAAAGGAGAACCCAGGGTACGACACACCCGACCCCATCCAACTGGTGGCAATGTGTTCAGCACTCGCACGAATAGAACGGGTAATCAGCGAACTGGAGAAGCAAGGGCTGGACGTCGACGATTCCCCAGTTGGTAGGGCCCTGTGGAGTCTGGGCGGTTTGGGCAGGAGGCCCCTGTAAGGCCCCTGGGAACCGCTCCGGGTTTTGAATAGTGTGGGGGTTGTTGTACGCGGGGGTGGGGTCCTGTGATGCTCGGTGTTATTGGAGTGGTGAGGGGTTTTGGGCCTCTGGCAATCTTGCTGCCTCCTTGAGGTATTCGTTCAGCGCCCTTGGCTAGAAACTTTGTGGTCGGATGTTGTCCTCTACAGGCCCCACCCCATGCTCCACTCTTCGACCCAAAAGGTGCGGGTTTCGAGGTATCTCCCGACCCCGATCCCCTTTCGGGACACAAACAACACCACGAGAGAGACCGACCCGAGCTCTTTCATAGCCCCGCTCTAATACCCACTCTCCCCTTCGTCTACACCCTTGGGCCTTCCCCCATCGTTGAAGTTTAAAAGCTCCTGATAACCTGCACGGCTTCCCGCACACAGCTTAGCAACAGGAACCCGCCAACTCAGCACTATCACGACATCGACGACCAACGGGGGCAACCCAAACTCCCACACCTCGATAGGGCCAAGCGGGACCGCGGATCACTTATCAACAGACACACCCAGACGCACACTGGTCAAGTATTTCCTACACCCGCCCGATTCACGATCCCTCGGCTAAACCCTGATCGAACCAATAGAGGCGCTCGTAACTCCCACACCGACACACCTTCAAACTCCCACACCTCGACTGGACCAACCGGAACACGGAGTCACCTATCAATAGCCACACCCAGACGCGTAGAGACGCTCGTAATTCCACACCACGACCGACAATCCTCTAAGAAGGCAGGAAACCAGAGGCGACCGACCACCCACACACGGACCAGAGATGCCCCCAAAAAGGCCCCACGGCGGTCAATCCAGCCCCGACGATGGGCCCCCTCTATTATCCAGTACGCAACTGGCGGCTAGAAACACACCTTGTCGTCATAGGCCGCCACACTATTCGCACACTCGAATCATATGACTGGGAATCAGAGCCACATCATGCCGCCCTCGACCGTGCAGCTGCCAGAGGCGACATGAAAACCCAGGAAGGGGGAACCGGGATCTCGCTGCCCTCGACCACCCCCTCCGACACCACCCCGGACTTAGACGATCAAGACACATTCGTTGTAAGCAAACAGGCCAGACCCTAACAGATGGCCCACACAATACGCGTACGCATGACTTCCGCTGAAACACCATACCGCAACAAGGCGAGAAACGGACGCCCTGCTTCCCCTGCCTCCCCTGCCCTACAAGCGGAGATGCAAATTATCGAGGATGAGGTGGTGCACCCATCCGAGTCCCTAACCATTCCGGACTATGACTTCAAATCCGACCTCGATTCCGACCCGGAGTACGAGCCCGACGGCGGCCATCCAACACCCTTTCCCCCCGGATACCCCGACCAGGACCCAGACGCCGACGAATCGACTTCAGGGTAGACAGTGTTCCTTTCGAAGAATACATGCAAATGGCTCACGGCGGAATTGCGGGACATGGACAAGGAAAGAGCCAAAGAACTAGATAAGGCAGACACCATCCGACGAACGATGACGACCTGCCTCGAACTGATCTTGCCCGGCTCTCACCCTATCGAGAGATAGACGCTCAGTCCCATCTTACCTTTCCCCACATGCATCACACCCGGGCAACAAATATTACAGGCTCTTATCAGACTCTCCGGAGCCCCACCCCCTAGACGACGGGATCAAGCCTTTACTACTCGATCTGAAGACCGAACTACACGACTGTACCATCACAGAGACAGAGGGCTTCGCCAGAGAACGGAACTTCCTACACAACATCTTCACTACATATGGCGCCAAGGAGCTCGCCCCCCTAATGACCGATATCGCACGCTCCCAATCGGTGCGGTTTCCACGAAAGTCGGCCATGACGCACACATAGGGAACAACACCCACAACGACCCCCCATCCCACTCCCAACGTCCGGAGGTAGTCAACCTAATAACACCAGAACTCGTTGACCTATCTACACCCCGAGAATCAATATCTGAAACCGCACACCTCCCCGCTTGTGCGGTTTCACCAGAAATAGGCCAGGATGCCCAGATAGCAAACAACTTTCACAACGACCAAACACCGGCCGCCGCGAGAGACTCCGCCACACCCGCACCCGCCAAGCCCACATGCCCACCAGGGAGGGAGGCGAAAGCGACAACGTGCGGCGCCTTGGTAGATCGAAATGGAACCAAACAACTGTGCACAAGGAGGCTCCCCCTTACACCCCGAAATGACGGTAGTGGCACAAAACACACCGGGCCAAGGCTACTTCGGGCGATATACAGACGAAGGCGATGCTACATAATCACTGAAGAGCGAGAATACCAAAGCCGAAATAACGCGGACATCGCAATTGACTGATGTCCCCTCGCCGATGGCACCGAGAGGGTTCGGGGACATCTCTCCTCAATATGATAGAGACGCCTAATTCACCAACACTGACCCAGCCAACCGGGAATCCGCCCTACAGCGTAGTTAGGAACCCTCACAACTCAACCCATTAACCCGACAAGACCAGATCTCGCAGCCAAATAAAACCTTGAAAGTCTCGGATCTACAGGCCCACTTCAAGACCAACCCAGACTGAGAAGCCTCAATCCTAAAGCGACACCCCAGAGGATGTAACAAACAACAATTCCCAGACGCCAGAAACACATCTTGGACAGGCCCAAACCAGATCAGAACATGCAACCAAAGCATGTCCAGGGACAGACGAACTAAAAAAATCAAACGATTACAATACTCCAACATATCCCTGCTCAGCATTAACGTACATGGGATGAGGCCTGATATATGCCCCAACCAGAATGACGACCAAACCTAGGCGATAGTAGAACTAACGGAACATTTAGAAGAGGAAGTATACCAGGTCTCAGTATAAGGCCTCCGGCTCCCTGAGAATAGGAAGCGCAGTTATAAACCAAGAAAGAGATCCAATCAGGGCCTCCTTTGAGACTGGGCCTGCAACGGACAAGAGGGCAAAAATATCCCAACCAACCTCCCCCTCAACCAACCTCTAACCAGGATCCTTAAGGAGCGGCTCAGAAGGCTGGCATCTCATAAAGGAGTACCAATCACACCCGATCTATCCCACCCCTAACTAAAGACAATGTGCTGCCACTGAGACAGGCGGCGGGAGGCCAACCAGGGGCACCTATATCTGCAAAGCTAGCTTGCCCCTGCTGACTTAGGCGCCAACGGCGCAACCCAGAGGCATCACAACGAACACAACTTTGAGGAAACGAGTGATTATGAGACCTCCACAACCACAAGGACTCCAACGTCGACTACTGCTTTATATTGCTCAAGGCGCTCTTCCGAGCTCTTTAATTCAATCTAATTTTTCTATCAGTGAAACTACAGAATCCTCCAAGGGTAAATTCTTCTGAACTTGCCCATGCAGTAGTGGGCGATTCTCCTAGTTGCCATAGGCTCTTTTCATTTTCTGACCCAGTCACGAAATCCAAGTGAGCCTAGCACGCGTCAAGTTTTAACAAGTCCCTGCCCACTGCACAGCAAAGGTTGCTACACAACCCAGATCCTTGCGTTAACCCTTGTTCTTAACAACCAATCACTAGCTCTCACTCTCGGAGAATTATTTAAATTTTTGGAGTGAGTCTCATTGGTTGAGATTAACATGGCACCAGACCCATGGGGTGTTCACTTTGGCCCCATAGAGGATTGGGGTCAGGGTACCTCAAAGCTACTCTCGGAATTTGATGGTGAAGGCGACGCCAAGATTAGAGGCCAGCTAACCTAGGAAAATATTACTAACTGGCTAACAATTCCCACGTTCCAGGAACTTGGACTTGAGGTGGCACTTGGTGTTGCGGTATCCAAAGTGACGAGAGATAGAGAACAGACAACAGGTGAGTATCCATTCGAGGAGTGAGTCACCATTATGGAGAGAGAGGGAAGAGCAGATGAAGAGAAGTTAGAAGTAGTGGATGACACAACAGCAGAAGGAGTTATCGAGCTTTTATAGAGAGGTTTGGTGATTCAAGATGTGGCAGCGAGTGGCAGCCTTGAGGATCTCCATGTTCAATACTATGTTGAGGAGAAAGGAGATGAGGTGTTGGAGTACATCATCTTGAGGCCGATGAACTCAAACGGAGAAGTGATAGAACATATTGGTCACCAGAGCCCGATTCTCCACTCCCAAGGGACGATTCTGGAAGTCAACAGAGCCACCAGTGGTGCAGTTGGCTAAAATCGAGTAATCTCGAGAAGGCCAGGAGGATGATGAAATAGTCTCAGACAAGGAGACCATGAGGAAGCACACAGGGAGGTAAGGGAAAGGGAAATTAACTGATGGTGCGGCCACCCTTGACCAGCTGAATGCAAACATGGATATCTTTAAGCAGGGATCCAAGAGGAGGAACTTTGAGGAGGTGAGAGGGAACTTGTTCGTCACCTACCCACCAAGTTGGTAGTTGGAGGATAGCCT
>Ga0307511_10003565_pt1 | contig 15950 bp, 12 predicted proteins | sample 13_EM_MG_FD_200266 | JGI IMG/M metagenome (GOLD analysis project Ga0307511, IMG submission 200266) | Populus trichocarpa ectomycorrhiza microbial communities from riparian zone in the Pacific Northwest, United States - 13_EM | ecosystem: Host-associated > Plants > Roots > Unclassified | place... | reverse complement strand
TTCGGTTATTTTATATTAAAAATAAAAAACTATATTATTTTTTGGGTTTTTTTTTAATTTCCAATGGGTTGGGTTTGGGTTTGACTCGGTTTTTTTCGGTTCGGTTTGGTTTTTTGGTTTCATGATTTATGAAACTGAAATCAAACTGGTTGATTTTTTAAATATTTTAATTGGTTTTTTTTCACAACTCGATTTTTTTAATTATATTTTTTTTTTAATTTTTTTGATTTAATTGATTTTTCAAATTTTTTCTTACCCTTAACCCGTAGGTCGCAAATGTGTCCATGGCAATGCATTGTTTCTTGATACCAATTTCTTGTAAATACATTGAGATTCTTTCACGTTTTGGTCATGTGTTTTAAATCTAAATACTTAAATTTAAGTTAAACTGACATAATTTAATGAATGGTAAGAAATAATAATAACTTGATTTATTTTTATTTATCTAACCTAATATAGATAAATAAAATTAAAAATTAAAAATCACATCAAACTTGGCTTAGGTTATTGGATTTTCGGATTAATCAATGATTTTTTAATCATAAAACTAAAAATAAAAATAAAAGAAACCATAATACCAAACAATCTTTTCAAGTTAGCAAGCTGACCAGTCAATTACATTAATAACTATGCTTATGTAAGGATCTTTTAATATTTAAAACAGAAAAATAAAAACAACATTTTAACTATTTTCAGTTTTCACATTTTAACTGCTGTAACGTTTTTTCTTTTTTCTTTTTGATTTTTGAAGTTTTAACACCCTAATGATCAAATTTTACCTTTTTACTAACCGAACGCGTTACTCCCCTCCCTTGTTTTAAACGGATCCGTTACACCAACTGCGACTCAAATCCCTATTATAAAACCTAACCGCCTAACCCCCTCACTCCGTCACCCATCCCTCTAACGTCGTCTCCCCTAACATCTTCTACCCCACCCCCGAATCGAAATCTTAACCCTAACCCTATTTTCCGATGTCCACCGACGATTTCCCCCTCCTCGACGCGCCGCCTCCTCACCCTACAACGCGCCACCCAGATGCCGCCTCCGTCACGACAACCGGCGATTACTACTACTCCGATCACGACAAATCGTCCGCCACACCCTCCTCGAAACGCAACCACCAAAACCACTACTACAACAACAACAATAAGAGATCGAAATCAAACAGCAACACAGAGTTAGAATCCAGCGATTACCGAGATTACAGGAAGGATAGAGAGGAATGGAGCGATACGGCGATATCGTGTTTGCTGGAGGCGTACACGGAGAAATTTAATCAGTTGAATAGAGGGAATTTGAGAGGGAGAGATTGGGAGGAAGTAGCGGAAGCTGTGAGTGAGAGAGGAGGGAGTAATAATAAGAAGAGTGTGGAGCAGTGTAAGAATAAGATTGATAATTTGAAGAAGAGGTATAAAGTGGAGTTACAGAGGATTAGTGGGAGTGGGAGTAGTTGGCATTGGTTTAAACATATCGAGGTGATCATGGGGAATGCGTGCAATGGGAAGAGTAGTGGTGGTGGTGCTGCTGCTGCTGCTGGGGGAGATAGTGAGGGTGGTGGTGGAGGGAGTTGTGGGAATGCTAATGTGGTGGTTAAGCAAGTTAAAAGGTAGTGTTTTTGGATGAGTGAGGGTTTGGATTTTTATTGATGTTTTTGGTTGGTTTTTTGTTTTGATTTTCTGTGATTATTCTAAATTGATGCAAATTTGAAATTGATTAGTGGATTTTGGTTAAACAGAAGAATTGTCAGGTGGTTGTGGAATGGTTTAAGATGGCTAATTTGATGATTTTGCTATGTGTGACTGATTGCATATCCCAACGTCTACGTGCAGGTATACATCTGGCAGTGCTGCCTTTGCTAATAGTCTCAAAACTAAACCGGTGACGAATTTAAAATGGCGGAGAGTAGTGTTTAAAATCAGCGGTTCTGCATTGGCTGGGAATTGCCAGAATATTGACCCCAAGGTGCAAGATTCAGTATTTGGATGATTCTTTTATCTTTGGAATGATGATACATGAAAAATGCAAGCTAAGCTGCTTTCTTCTGTTTCTAGGTAGCTATGCAGATTGCTCAGGAAGTAGCAACAGCTAGCCGTGTTGGACTGGAGGTATTTGCCCAAATCCTTTTTCTTGCTGGTGTCCTGCAATGCAGACTCAAATTACAAGATGCTTACTCTTGTGTGCTTTTTATAGATAGCGATTGTTCTTGGAGGTCGTAATTTCTTTTGTGGAGAATCGTGGATTTCTGCTACTGGCTTAGAGAGGCCTACTGCATGCCAGATTGGGTGATGCACCGTCCTCTTAGAATTTGCATTGAAGTATCTATTTCAGTCATCGAATCCTGAATGTTGTCCTGTTAACTATGTTTGCCTTTCCCAGTAGCATGTATAATAGCTTAAAATCTCTTTGTACTGTCTTAATCCTAAACTTGCCTGTTGCTAGTTTGTGATGATGTGCTAACTTGTGATGTAATGATGTCAGCATGATGGCAACAGTTATGAATTCAGTTTTGCTTCAATCAGCCTTGGAGAAGCACGGTGTTCAAGCTCGTGTGCAAAGTGCATTTGCAATGCCAGAGTTAGCTGAACCCTATAGCAGGCAACGGGCCATCCGACATCTCGAGAAAGGAAGAGTTGTCATATTTGGTGGTGTTGGTGCTGGTGCTGGTGCTGGGAATCCTCTATTTACTACTGACACGGCAGCTGCTTTGAGAGCTTCTGAGAGTATTGCCCTCTGCCTGCTTTTACTTTATTTTCTGCCCTTGCCTTTGTTTGGGATGAAATCTTGATGCCTGTTTTTTTTTTTCTTTGATTAGTCAATGCAGATGCACTCCTTAAAGGTACCATTGTTAATGGCGTCTATGATAGCCATGCTGGTAGCAGCAATATAATACTGGATCACATATCATTCAGAGACGTGGTTTCGAGGGGGGCTACCTCAATGGACATGATGGCAATTACGTACTGTGAAGAGAATGGGATTCCTGGTTTGTAATGACTTTCTTATACTGATTTGCGCTTCCTGTATCAACAACTCCTCTCTCATCCTCCCAAACCCACTTACGTTGCTAATGCTTATGTGCTCTCTGTCGTGTGTAGTGGTGGTCTTTAATTTGCTCGAGCCTGGGAACATCTCAAGAGCATTATGTGGAGACCAAGTTGGCACTTTAATTGATCAAGCAGGAAGGATTAGTTAAACGCATATGGATTCTTTTTTACGCCGACGCTTCGAAGACTTCGAAGACTAGTGCTAGTTATATATGGCAGCAAACCAATGCGTTATTACTATTTGGACCGTAATCTAATTATCGGCACCAGCCCGTGAGCATTGGAGACTGGCATTGGCAACTCCATTTGGCATTCGAATTTAGAGCTGCTGCCTGCAATACATGAGGTGGGCAGGGGTTGCTTTACTCTTACGGTCATACCCGTGAATGATCAAGCTGGCAGGTGGTGATTGGTGAATAAATTCTGAGAAATGTGGGATTTCCCAATGCTGCTTCATTGTGACAGGAATAATTTTCGCCCCAGTGTTGTATCCTGTGTAAAATGTTATCTGTTATCCTAAAGTTACATATACAGCAGGAGGGGTGGCATCGATGTAACCCATGATGTACATAAAGATTCTTCATTTTATAGTGAATATAAAAAAAAAGGGAAGAGATGTTTCAGCGAAATAGCCATGGAAGCGTGATAATCCATTTCGGTTCTCTTTCTATGCCCAAAGGAAAGGAAGAAAAGGAACATGGATAAAACATAAAATTGTGGGATCTTTATTACGGACAAAGAAAAAAATCCCATGTTATGAATATTGCTCTATACATTTATGGTGATAGAAAAAAGAATGGGAATGTTTAAATTGTTTGAAATCTGTACAGCAAACAGTTATTGAGGGAGAAAACGAAGCTACCGTGATGACTTCGATATACATCTGCCCTTCACTGCATCACCACCTCAAGCTTTGCTTGTCTTTTCTTTTGTGAGGGAACAAGCTTGCTTGTTTTGTTCCCAAAGAACGACTACGCTAAATGATAGTGTGGTACTAACTCTATGTTCTCTGTATGAACAGTCCCGATTTCAAAATCTGAGGGTTCTGCACTGACCCTACGCTTGAGTTGCTTGAGAGCTATAATATCAAACTTCTCTTTAAACTCTATTTCCCTTCTTCTCTCTATGAAAACAACTCAACCAATTATTACGGAGAATTTAAGTCTAAATCAATGCATGGATAATAGAGTTATAAGGTACTTACTGTGTCAAAATAAGTTTCGTATATAGAGAGACTATCAATTGCGTCGTAGTTTGCCTTCACCCCAATAAACTGACTACATAATTGAGCACAACCAGCCTCTGGCCACCGGCAGCCTCCATCTCTTGCGCGTGAAGGGCATATAGCACCACACACTCGATCGAGTGGATTGTTGGAAACAACATCATCTGCCACTGCTGAAATGGAAATCGATAGATCTGAATTGTATTGATGCTGGACAATACCATCAGATTCTCTTTTTGAGTGAGAAAACACAGATTCCTGTGTAATTCCCATAGGGTTGGTCTCGATATCAACAGTAGTGTCACCACCGCCAGCAAAATGAACTTTGCATCCCAATGACTGTATGGCTCGCTTTATGGCTGCACTTTCCTTGCTCGCCCTCTTAGCCAATGCCATAGCAGAGCTACTGAGTCGCTTCTCATTCTGTAGTTCTGCAGATAATGATTCCATGGCATTTGTGGTTTCTTTAGCTTTCTTCTCTGCTCCTTCTTTTGCCTGGTCAGGTAAGTGACAGAGTCAATGAAAAAGCAGACTAAGGTGCAAACCAAATAGAAAAAAGAAAGAAGAAGAAAAAGAATAGAAAAGAAAAAAAAAGAAATTGAAAGAATATATTATACCCTGATCAGTCAGACGAGGGCAAACCAATAGGACTACATTACTCCAAAGGATCGTGTTTTTATGAGAACATTGTATTGGTTCAGTAGCAAGAAAGTAGTTCATTACCTTCTGTAGTTCAGAGAATTTTAAAGACATATTCCGGCATTGAGCTTCAAGCTCCCCAGCTTGGGCTTCTGAAGGACAAGCCCACCGAAGATGGAACTGGGGCCATAGAGTCGGGGCTAAAGCTGCTGCTGGAGGTAACAATGGGCCCTTATGTTTCAGAGGACTATAGAAAAGGTTATAGTGCACATGAGACCTTCCCTCTGAAGAACGCAAATCAGCCAAATAAGCCCACAAGCATCCACAAGATTCAGAGACACCAACTAGCTGCCTTTCCTTCTCACTGAAAAATTTAGACTAACACTAAGAAAGAGAAATTTTAATGTTTCCACAATAATTGGAGTTGACAGGACAGGTCCCATTATGTGCTAGAGTGATTAGAGTAAACAGGACACAGTGAGGGTTCTCTGCAAGCAATATCCTAATGTTCAGCATTTATGCATAAAGTTGCCCCTTGGGCTGTCTTCAACAGGAACCAAGTTTTAGTCCAACCTAAGAGGTAGTCAATAAGTACAATGAACGGGCTGACAAGAAAACATGCACGATCAAAAAGATGATAAATTTGGGGGTCATCACTTTTTACACTGAGGAACTGCCACTTTTATGAGAAGGAGAAGAATTGACTGCTTGAACTTCACTTAGGAAAGAAGAAACTGCATGCTCTAATGAACTGTTCTAAAACCAAATGCCACAAATACGACAAATTCCTACACAGATGCACTACCATGCTTCAGACAAAGCTACATGATTGTCTCTTTATTTCTAGGAAGATGAAGGGATTTCTACCAGAAATCATCCAACGGATGACACTGCATTGCCACAAATATGCAACAAACAGATGTCATATATGCATCTGAGAAGATGCAACAATGTCATTAATCATTTTGGTAGAATAAATCAGTATGGTGCCTCTATGGGAATTATATTTGCTGTAACCCATTTCAGGACATTGATACCACTTTCATTTTTTAAATTTATCAAACTTCTCTATATCCAAAGAAGATGATCAAACTACAGATGATCTGTTAAACTTTAAGATTAAAGGAAATGAAGCAGCTCTTCTTTATTCTAGTTTCTGGTTCATGCAAAGATTTGCTGAATCCATGTTTGTCTTGAGATATTCTGAATTTTCAGCTTCCAATCCAGTATTGAGTTTGAAATTAAAATTTCTTGATTCTAAATTACTTATATCACCTTCTAATCCATGTAGTACGGACAGATCAAGTAAAGGCATGCCAGAAGCCACAGGCCTTAATCTATTTAAGATATCCCTATGCAGAAGTTAAAAAGTAATTAGAGAAAAGGAATCACCTATTGCAGAAGAAGTTACCAAAACGACATGAAAGCACACAGTCCAATAAGTCCACCAGGAAAGCCTAAGCCATCAAACAATACACTAGTCAGAAAAAAGTGAGATGAGGAAACAAAACCAGTTTCTTCAACTCATTTGATCTCAACAGCTAACTTCTAATGCATGCAAGGATGAGTATCATAAGAGAAGAAAATCACACATACCGAGGAGAACTCAAAAGCAAAGGGATACATCCGCAATAATTGTGAAACACAATCAATCCACTGCAGAACACATTAACTATTTTTAGAACTTAGCAAAGACCATCTTACACAACAGATTATCAAGTTCACTTGGATTGAAATATAATATTGGACATTCAAACAAATAGGGTGTTGTCACTATTATCACTATTATTTAGGCTTTTTTAAGTGGACTTCCTTAACAATACCCCTACCATCCTCACCTTCAAACCAATCCTTCTAGTAGATTCTACAATTGCTTGAAGATCCTATGCATTATACTCTTGCCTTCACATCTCTAGCTTACAACCCCAGTATAAGGTAAAAAAAAATTTGAACACATTTGGCACATAAATGCAGCGTTAAACCTAAGTATCCAAAATTTCTCTCTTCACATAGAGGAAGGGAAAAGGAGGGGATCTTGAGCAATTATTTATCTTTTTCACAAGATCAATACTATCTATTCATGTATTTAGATCTTCAAAACAATCTCAATATGCGTCAGGCTCAATGCAAATCATATGGTAATCCCTAATCCCCTATGATTTTGCGTTGCCAAAATAATCATGATAACCAGTTGGTACCTAATTCCTAAAATTCAGTGTATTAGGGCATGCATAAAATAACAGTAACCTGCAAAAATATAGGAGAATATTGGTTCTGTGCATGAGAAGAACTAGGAGCTTGAGGTGCGAATGATCCTGATGACTGTCGCATGGGTGATGATGGAAAACTCCCAACTGAAGATTGCCTAGATAAATCAAGAGGCTTATCACTGCATCCAGATACAGTTGGCATTCCCATTCGCTCTTCAAATGGATGACCAAATGCTAGCCAGTCTTTTTCAATGAGCGCCTGCATTGAATTAAGATATTCCAGAAAGTAAAATTTCACATCCAGGGAAAAAGAAAGCTATTTTATCTGTAGGGGTATAAAAATCCTTTTCATATTATAGTAACAGTAACATAAGAGTAACATGAGAGAAATATGTGTACATTCGTAAGTGCAACAGCTTAAGCATATACAAAGCAATACACAACCAACAAAGGAGTCTTACAGTGGAAGAAAATACCTGAAACCCAGTGAATGTCCGATAGTAAGGGTCAAGCAACAAATTAGCAAGTGAAATCAGCTGACTAGTTCTATCCCATCCATCGCTAGACAAAAGAATGAAAGACAAGAACTCAGCTCATGCAGAAGCTCTAAAAGCAAGCACGAAATTGAAAACAGAAACGAAAGGTAGCTTTTTTCTGATAGCAAATTTTGCTAATTAATGAAAATATGTATAATGACAAATTATTCAACTGAAATGCTTGCTAGATGATTCAGCTATGCAATTTTTTCTGCTCTGTTGAAAAGCAGAACAAATGTGGGCCAGGAGTCTGGTAGTAGGCAGATGACTCGCCAAGTTCACAAATAAAACCATGATCTGCTGGGCAATGAGACCCAGGTTTTTCTGCTAATCAGTATGTGAAGCTCAATCCATGTGATTACACAAAGAAGAAAGGTAGATGCAAGATCTATTGGTAGAGCGCCTGATTCAGATTTGAAGTTGATGTATGGAATTAACAAGTAAGAAAGCTTGATTTAGATTTGAAGTCCATGTATGGAATTAATAAGCGCTTTTCTTTTAGATTATGCATAATGAATAGAAACTAAAATAGATTGACAGCATATGAAATAGAATTTACAAACCAAAAGGACAAAAAGAGGATATGTAGCATGCAGAACATTAAAAATCTTCAGATTTCATCACTGTGGCAACAGAAAAGAAAAGATTCTGCCAGTTGTTACAAAGATAAATATAACGGATAAAGTCAAGATATCTGACCTGCAATGTACAAGTACTGATGCTGATTCCAAAGCAACACGAGCAGCAATCCAAGCTGAACCAGCCAAGACACTTTGGACATGTATTAACCAACCACTGTCACCGAGGGTTGCCACAGAAGCAGACATACTGCTGAGATTGCCTCCACCCCAGGTCCAGCCACCATGTCTCTGTAAATGAAAAATGGCATGAACAAATAGAGATATTAACACCTACTACAAACACTGCATTTCTGCTGAAGTTCAGTAAGAAAGCATAGGAAACATAACAAATGCAAAACTTGTGAACCCATATTGTGAAAATATCTTTACTCAGCCTTCAAAGTGTTTTAGAGCTATTAGCTAATTAGCCAGAGATCAATGCCGTGAATTAACTGAAAAAATCCCAACTAAAGATGAGGAGCATATTTAAGTACCTTTTTTACTATAGATAAAATCATTGATGCACCAATGTCAAGATAAAGGTTTACATTGGCTCATGCGCATCATTAGACAAGCACACAAGGCATGAGGATGTCAGCGCATTGAATAAGAGTTGTATTGTGAACAGGATGGTGTCTCCGATATATGTTGCCATATAGATAGCTGAATACAATCGATGCTTTTCCAATTGAGGATGCATTCACAATAGCACAGGAAATGAACATGAAAACTCTAGTCACAGGAAATGAACATGAAAACTCTAGTCTTTAACCCAGAGCCTCAAACAACAGCCCATTCACGAGGGTTATTCCAATCATTTGGTAATGGTAAAATAGGGAACTGTACTGCACAGTCATGCATTACATCTGATTATTTGTTTATATATCTGATGTTATTCAAGGACAGGTTACTCAATTATGTTTACATGTAACTCGAAAAATGGATAGATGCATGTTTCACTTGCACAAAATAATACATCATCATTTTCTTAAATTGTATTTAAGAGAGAGAAAAAAAATAACTGCTTATTACCACTGATGTTAATTTACTAGTTTTCCACAGGTGAAGGTGCCTGATTTTAAATTCTTAATGTTTATAAACTAACCAAGAGTGATAATGTTCCGTCTGATGAAGTGGAGCCATGAGTATCCAAGTAGTCCCTAAGCCGAGAAAGACTCTCACGCATAGCATGTATGTTGTCTATCCCAAAGAAAACTACCTGATACCAGATTAAAAATAAAATTAAAAAAAAAAGGAATATGACATCAATGAAAATGAGGTATCAAAGCTGATGACTACTAGAGATACATATCTAAACAGCTCAAACCTCGGATTGAAAATAGTGTGATGGTGATTCTGAGCCACCTCCCATAGCCACATTTGCTAAAGCATTTTTTCTAGGTCTTGCGTCAGCAATATATAACTTCCTGAAAAGAAAACACAAGATTTGGCATTTTCTAGAGGCCTTGCTTCAGCAATATATAACTTCCTGAAATGAGGGGAAAGCAAAAGCAGGGAGAGGACAAGTAGGAAAAAAAATTATATATATATTTTACAAACATTCATTTACAAAAGCCACAACGCGATAAAGAATAAGCCACTAAAAGAAATGCAAACATCAAATCTAAAATGGGCTTATTTCTTAGCATAACTTGTATGTCACAATGTCAAGCAATGAACATAGGTGTGTCATTGTGGATTAACAAAATTACAGTTCTCATTTTTATCAAAAGAGAAATTAGAGTTACAGGACAATAAAGACCCCAGAGAAAAGTGCTCATTCATCCAGACATGCAGTGTGGAAATTTTGCAACATTGACAACAAATAATGAATAAAAATAACAAAAAGTATGGCCACTCCATTTCAACAAAAGACCTGTAACCAAGTTTCAATGATTCAAGTCCAGTACATTGATTAGGATTTCCCATCTCAAGAAGGAAATGTATGTCCCATCATACCCGACAGCAAGTAATGAGTGGTCAAAGTTTAAACACTAGGCTGGGTAGTCACCTGCTTTAACCATCTAAGCTATGGGGCCCACCTCTCTCCACCAAATCTATTCTAGTGGGTACCTTAAAAGAAAACATTTCTTTTCTCCAGACATTTTCAGATAAGACACGAACTGGAACCTTGCAACTGTCTGGACAGTGCATTTCAAGATGTACAGCAAAAGAAAAGCAATTTCATGATTCAGGCTGTGACGACCTTTTCTTTTTTCATGTTGAAAAGGTAATGAAATAGGATTTAGTTAATAGCTGAGAATGAGTTTTATTGCTTCAAAACTAGGTAGACTGATACATAATTACATTTCAAACTAAGGTATCATACAAGGTATAAAGAATAATACGAGTAAGTCAAGTTAATGCATAAAATAAGGAAACAGCACACACATGAAATATCCAAAACAAAGAGACAACTCGACCAAAACAAAAGGGAAATGATTTGAATAACCCTACCTCCGCCCCTTTTTATCACCACCAAGTTGAGAGCAAAGTGCTGCGACAAGCTTTTCATCTGTGTTGCTGCAGACAAATACATTGATGTGAATCTGACATTATATCGAGCAACAGATGGCAAACGAAAAATTTAGTTCACATTCCAAAACCTCTACAGATAAGATATCAATGGATCCCAGTAACAGAAAAAAATAACAGGTGTTACATAAAAGAATCAAAATGGACTGGAACGTTTTTGGAATTATTGGGCTCATGATTCAATAATCATGCCTGTAAAGGATTCTATGACAGTAATTGCAGCCATCATGGCAGTTGCACTTCAAAAAAAAAATTTGTTTTAGCTTGGCAAAATATTGTTAAGCATCAAGTTTAGGAAGTTTAATGCTAAAATTTTGACCATCTAAAAGGATAATAAGACATATCTTTCATGAAGCTTAATATATCTCTATTCATGTTAAATATTAGAAATTCCATCAGTACTGAAATTATTTGGAATTTCACTGAATAAAAACACATTGCTAAAATTGTCATCAATTGTGCATGTGATGGCCGTCACTGTTTCTTAATACCAGTGAAGGCATGCATGCAACACAGCAACCACAATAAAAAATGTCACTTCAATTTCAGACCATAATCCTGGCATGTGTCTACAATGAGCATAATTTTTGTGGAGCAACGTGTTTGAGTTCATTGAAGGGAAATTAAGCAGGCAGATCAACCTACCTCCTCATATTCATCATTAGACCAACTAAGGGTTGAGATGAACGTGCAAGGACTGCTCCAGTTCCTATAATGCCACATATGTAGAGGCATCAGAATGGAAATCAAGATAGACAAAATAACTAAAATTTCACCTTTTTCATACCAGGATGACACCAAGAAACTACAGGCAAGCGACCCTTGGAACGAAAGCTGGATGCATGGACCACTTCTTCATCACTAGCAACCAGACAGTTATTAGTTTTAGAGTTCAGGCTAGAGTAAGCCCAAACAAAAATTATTTTCGAGTCAAACTAGAAGGATTCCAACATGTTCTCATCCCCCCAGCCCTCCCTTTTCCACTTTAAAGTGCAGTAAGAATCTAAATGTTTTTACCTGATGGATTTTGGAACAATTAAGGCAAAAGGGTAACTCGGGGACATTATGTAGTCGGAATTTACATTACTGATTCTCCACAACTCATTAGACAGTGTATATGACCCTTTGTCGATCATATCTATTGATGCACTACAAAAGCCTTTTCCAAGAAGACGGAAGCACTCATTCAACAAGCGCACTTTTGGGTTAGCATTAGTAAATTTGGACGGTCCACAGTTAAAAGCATAAAGATCCCAGGGTCTTGATGGTTTTGTGCACCTTAATAACCCATCATATATAGCCCGTCTCTGCATAATAAAAAAAAAAAACTTATAACAAATATCTACTCATGGCAGGTGTGATGACCCTGTTCACCATTTTGAACTCATTCAATCAACAAAAGCTATATCTTTCCCCGGTTAATTTATAATTTAAACCCTCAAAATCATGAACTTCATATTTTTTTACAACATATATCTTACAAGTGAAAGAAATTTCAATTTGTAAGTGATCATAGTTAGCAAATAAAGAGCTGAAGAAAGAAGAGTTAACCTGCTTTGTTTTGGGCCGGAAACCAAAAACAATAATTCTCATATCTCTCCCTGCAAAATATAAGAACCAATAATTCCATGAGAATTCTAAAGAGAGTATCATCAAAATAACAGTCAGCAACAATACACAAGACAAAGAAAGCAAAAGCAACCAATAGCAGATAGCAATACTCCGTGACATTGTTCCAGTAATTATGCATAACTTCAAAAAAATCTACCTGTTCAGAAACAAAGAGATTGCAAACCCCGTGCCTTAATGCAATCCATATGCTCAAAGTTAATCTATCAAACTAGACAACATCTATAAACTTCCTTTCTGGCAACTACCATCACCTTAACAGCTGAGTTACCCTTGCTCCAGAATCTGCCATCGTCTCCCGAGTATTATTATCATAAATTTAATTTATTACTTGAATTTGAATCATCAAAGCCAAAGAAGAGTAATTTTATAACTCAACACGAATGTAAAATCTGTTCCAAAGTTCTATCTTTCAAACACAAACTACAAATCGATTGTAAATCCCACAAAAAGAGTAAGCTGGTGAAGAAGTTAAGAGATGGTAAAACAAACACATCAAAGGTGTTACGCATACCAATGACTTGGAGAAGACGCTGCGATGGAGTCTTCTCAGATTGACGAGGGGCTGATTGACTTTTTACAACCTGCATACATTCCATAGGGCAACAAATAAAAACATGCAAAAACTCCATTACCAATAAACATGTATTATGGGTGGGCAAGCCAAAACAATCTCATATCCATTAACCTAACCAAATGTTAATCAAAACAAAAGAATAATAATAGAGAAGATTTTCTGGCACGGAGAAAGTTTAGCGCATGCTAAAACAGAATGGTGTGATGGATCCATGTTGCTGACTCCAAGTAGTTTGGGGTTAAGGCTTAAATTGAATTATAAAAGATAAGAGTTGAGACAGGTTGTCATTTCAGATAATTTGTGTGAAATCTGTCAATCTATATGATTCCTGCACAAAATGAACCAAGGTAGCAGACAACCTATTATCCTAGCATTGTTTTGCCCCCATTTTCTGTTTGCATGCCATTGCATGGTCTGCATATAACAGATAAAGAATATCTTTCAGAGGCATACTGTCAAGGATCAGATCACCTTTGCATACAAAGTGAAGCACGTGACATGTATATATGCAAATTGATCTGACCAAGAGCATTGTTCTGGCGTTCCCATATGACTGTAGCATGACATATTGACATGTGATCGACATCAGCTGAATATATACAAACAAGAACTCGGAAATACGATTTAGAAATTAGTCAGCCTCCTATTCACCTGTTCTTGATCTCTCCTCCACAAGTCCACATGCCTAGCTGTTCTCTTTCTCTCCCCCCCACCCCACCCAATCATTGTGTTACTTTACCAATCACAGCAAAATGGAAAAACTTTTATTGGAACAGGTTTTCTATGCCTAAACTTAACAAAACTTGACAAAACATTATTGCCTCAGTGCAAACATTTAAATCAGGAATAATAGACATTTATAAAGAGATGAATAGCTAAAGAAAATATGCCGCAAAATCAGAAACAGGAATTCTGCATTCCATTTGGGACAGGACAGTATTCAATTGCAAGGGTGAAGATGTTGAAATACATACATGAATTGATGGAGCAGTTCCACTCGGTTAACAGAGGAGAATGACAGCAGAGAATTTGAATAATTTCACCAAATAACATAGTTTGTATGACACACAAACAGTAACAAAATCTGTATCAACCCAGAATTTTAGATAAAAGAAATTTTGTGTAGCAACAATTAAGATCCCACATACACCAACAAGAATGAACTATCGTCCAAGAAATTGCATGCATCAACAAGAAGAATTTTCCATACATAAATGTATCTTACAGGCTACAGAAATAAACAACTTTCTCACCAACAGTTACCATAAATAAGTGGAAGGAGTAGGAAAAAAGAATCCATAAGTTCAAGAAAAATAATTTACCATTTTGCTGAACTTCTCAATTGTTGCTAGCGGAATTGTTCCGAGTGCAATGATATTTTCTGTTCCCTCACTCTTGTACAACAGAAGAACACATAAAGTGAGTATAATATTTGTGCATACAGAACATCATTTTCAGTGAAGCAATAACAATTCCTTAGCTCTTCAAACATGCTTACATAAACTGGGGCATGATACCAAACTATGAATACAACACAAATTGAATACAGTACCATTCCGTCATCTTACCATAGAATAAAGAAAAGGAGAGAACACTTTACTCACCAAGAAAATAAGACGAAAATTAGTGACTATCAAGGTACCTGCCTCATCAGTGTTGATAAGAACAACACCATATCCCTGAAATCAAGATTCAATCCATTTAACAATAAGCAGAAAACGAAAGAGCTAAACAGTTAGAACCTGAGCAGAAGATTCACGTAAATAAACCTAGCCACTTACATTGTTCTAGTTTTATTTTTTTTATCCAATAGTAGTAATTTAACTATCAGAAGAAAAAAAATGCAATCAAATTAGGGTTAGCTATAACGAATCAAATTCCTCGATTCCTCTTCTTTACGCGTAATGTACATTCTAATTCCTAAAAAAAATGACTCTAAACAAGAATTAGAAATCAAGACTTTAAAGAAATAAAAAAAAGAAATCAAGGTTATAAAGAAATCACAAGAAAAGAAAATCAAGTTTTTAATGAAATCGCAAAGAATAAAGAAGGAAACTTACCTCGACTACAACACGCTCTGCCTCAAGCAAGCACTTGTAATTAGCGTGATGCGAAACCGAGCGTGACGCTGGATGCTGCACCTAAAAAAGATAGAACATAGTGAGTAATTTAAATCAAGAAAACAAATTTTAAGTTATCTGTATTGAAATTTGAGAGCGAGAAAATTTTGGACCTCCAGTTTGAACCAGTCGAGAGCGTCATCCCAGCTACCGGTGCTTTCCATCCTCTCGATCTCGGCGGAGGAGTCACTTAGCGACGTTGATCGCCGTGACGCGGACATGCGGTGAGCCGTTAAGAAAGCGAGAATGCGTGTTGGAGAGAGAGAGTTGTTGAAAGAGACGTGGAAGTTTGGGCGTACTTACTGTTCAAAGTGAAATGTATTATCTCTGTTTGTTTTAGGTTTTTGGCTTTCTTGGAAAAAAAGAATTGATATATATGTAAGAAACAGATACTATACACTTTTTCTTTGGTTTATTTGAGAAATAATTAAAAAACATTTAGCGTTTTAGCTGTGAGGTGATCAAAATGATTGAGTTTTTTTTAGTAACTTTTTGTTATTTTCTCAAGATATATTTTTTTATTTTTTAAAGAACTAAAATTCACTTAAAAACTATTATTTATTTTCATATAAGTGTTTTTTATTTACTACCCAAGCTCAACTATGAAGTCGTCACCTTTTCTCTTCTTTTTTTTGACAAATAATTAATTTTTTTAGTGTTTTAATTATTAGGGGATTATCTGATAATTGTTAAAAATGATTGAGTATTTTTTAATAAACAGACTCTCAATTAAATGACTACATAAACAAGATCCACAATTGAGTGCATGAATTATAAATATAAAATAAAGAAAGTGTATGCAAAAATTCTAA
>Ga0307511_10003564_pt1 | contig 15951 bp, 24 predicted proteins | sample 13_EM_MG_FD_200266 | JGI IMG/M metagenome (GOLD analysis project Ga0307511, IMG submission 200266) | Populus trichocarpa ectomycorrhiza microbial communities from riparian zone in the Pacific Northwest, United States - 13_EM | ecosystem: Host-associated > Plants > Roots > Unclassified | place... | reverse complement strand
AGTTTCGATGAACGCGAATTACCTCGAAAAATCAATATCTTATTTGTACAACACTCTCAAAGTAAACCGTCTGGTAGAACTACTCAGATAGACGTATCAAAGGTTTCTTCAAGCCAGATTCTTAGCGGCTGCGTCACACGCCGAGATTTTGAGACGGGAGTGCCACGTGGAACCCATCGAAACTGATTGAGCCCTACCTTACTAGTAGAACTTCTAGGTTTGTTGGCGAAAGTCAGATTCCTCAAGGCGTCGGCGGAGAACTCGGTAGGCGCTCCCTTAGGATCCCTGGCCAAAGTTAGCGCTGGGGTTTGCGGTGAGCCGTTCCAGCCATTAGATGAGCTTTCTATCGGCCCTTTGCCCACATTTCCTCCCGAGATCAGACCCCTGGTGTTCAAGGGACACCGGGTCCGGCAAGTAGAGGGGTTCAAACTTCAAAGTGGTTGGCGCCGGAAGCGGAGTTGCCGTCGGATGTGGACCGATATGGGTTGGTATTTATTCCCAGTGACTGGTGATCGGGAGTGAACGACTTCCATGACCATCAACTCAATCGCGACGCCTCTCACCTAGTAAGTGGCCCCATCATTTTTCGAGTCCGCGACGAGGGCGGGGTGGACGTGCGCGGAGTGTCGCCTCTCGAGATCTGGAGGAAATGCAGGGCGGTGGCGAAATCCCTTCCGACCCGTGTCTGGAGCGCCCCCGCGAGCGGAATCGGGTCCGGAGTCCTCCAACTCAATAATTGGGAAGGTCGAGCACGGATCACGCTAGTCGATTATTCTGCGTAGCGCGCCCCCATGCCGTTGCGAACGCGAGCGATCATTTCAGTGTTCATGGTATTTCTACCGTGTACATAAACTCCGCGCGTTCGGACATATTATTTCTTTTGTCCCTCTTTCTCCTGCCCCCCTCCCCGCCGTCCCCACCTCCACCAACGGATATCTCCCTTTCCCCCACCGTTGGACACAATGGAAGAGGAGAAGCGCTGTGGGTTACCATTCTTGGGCTGTTCATCACGTGTGACCGATGTTCATATTTTCCCAGCTTTGGGTTCCTCAGCTTCCTCCACTGACGAGCGGCCGCCCACCCAGGTCAGATACGGCGAAAAGGTCTCCATCAAGGAGATGTACTCAGACGTCAACGAGTCGGCGCTGATCAGGAAGATTGATCTCCGGGTCCTTCCCGTCATCTGCCTGATTTACTTCCTGGCTTGGTTGGACCGGGTCAACATAGCCAACGCTTCCGTCTATGGAATGGGGGCGGATCTTGGGTTGGTCGGTAACCAGTACAACGTTTCTCTCACCATTTTGTGAGTTGTTGAAGTACTCGGCACCTTGTGTGATCCAAAACGCCCTAAACATCACCCTTATCCTTTCGCATACAGTTTCGTGCCCTTCATATTGTTTGAAACCCTGGGCAATTTGGGGATCATGCGCTTCCGCCCCCGTCTCTGGCGTAAGCTAAACTCGCCGCCGGTACTCTTCGACCTGTGGGGGCGCTGACACTCCGTTTCCTTCCAGTCCCCGGATGGGTGTTTCTCTTTGGATGTATCACTATCGCTCAAGGTTTCGTGAAGAATTGGTCCGGGCTCCTTGCTACTCGTTTCTTTTTGGGTCTGGTTGAGGCCTGCGTCTCGCCAGGGTGCTTCTATATCATTGCCATGTTCGTCTTCCATCTCTTGCACAGGAGGTTCAGCAGCTCTGACCTTTTCGATCAGGTGGTACAGGCGTGAGGAGGCCCAGAAGCGTTTCACCATCTTCTACGGCTCTACGAGTCTCGCTGGTGCCTTCGGTGGTCTTTTGGCCTATGCTATCTCCAGGTTGGATGGTAAGGCTGGGTTGGCCGACTGGCGATGGGTGTTCATCATTGGTGCGTCTATTTTTCTTCCCATCGCGGCCGTCCACAGGACTAACTTTGTAATTTTAGAGGGTCTCTTGACTGTTGGATGTGCCGTTGTCGTGTTCTTTCTCGCCGCGGACTTCCCTGAGGAAGCCAAGTGGCTGTCTGAGAAAGAGAGGGCCTTCGTCAAGGCCAGGCTCGCTCAGGATGTTGGTGACTCCCAACTCGACACTCGGCCGACTTGGAGGGATGTCCTCGGTGTCTTCAAGGATTTCAAGATCCTCCTCGGTGGTTTCATGTACTTCGGCCTCATCGTTTCTGGGTATGGCTATGCCTTCTTCGCCCCCACCATCATCCGATCTTTCGGCTACAGTCCGGTCAAGACTCAACTCTATTCTGTCCCTCCTTGGGCCGTCACGTTTGGGCTGAGTATGATCGTCGCTATCGCCTCCGATTATTACAAGAGGAGGTACATCTTCATTCTCCCCCTTCTCCTCGTCTCCGTCGTTGGGATTATCATCCTTTTGAACGTCCACAAAGACGTGAAAGTGAAATATGGAGCGTTGTTCTTGGTTGTTATGGGCCAGTTCAGTGCCAATCCTATCGTTGCTTGTTGGACCACCTCCAATCGTGAGTCAACCAAAGTTTCCTTCCGATTCCATCATCTGACATGCCTTTTCAACAGTCGGCGGGCACTTGAGGCGCGCCGTTGGTGTCGCCTTCCTGGTTGGTTTCGGTAACTGCGGTGCAATCATCGCGACCTTCAGCTACTTGGCCAAGGATGCTCCAAAATTCTCCATAGGTTACCGCCTCGCCCTTGGATTCATCGGGCTATCCGCCGTCTCCTCCACCCTCTACTTCTTCGCCCTCATTTACGAGAACCGCAAGCGTGCTCGGGGTCTGAGCGAGCACTCTGGCAAGAGCGAAGAGGAGAAAGCGAAGCTAGGGGACTTGAACCCGGACTATCGTTATATGCTTTAAACATCTCCATTACACACCTGGCACATTCTGGTATGCTTTCATTCAATGTAACATTTATTAGTACTGCTATATGTTATCGTTATTCTAATCATTTAACTCCGTAAGTAGGGGCCGGGTAGGGCAGTCCGTTGGAAGAACGTTACGCGCTGTGCAGTATCGCATTTCTTATTACAGTCAAGGTTTTCCGGAACAGCTGTGACTTGAGTCGGCAAATTGGCGTTGGGCGTTGGGGAATTTGACTGGGTCGCACTGGTTGCCGGCGCGATTGTGACTGGGCGCGACACCTATTTTGGAAACGTGACTCGCTGTGTTGAGCTTCGCACGTGACGAATGAATCCTGACGCGTCCGACCGGAGAATGAAATCAAGCGCCCTCACTTTCCTCTTAACCACGTCGGTCTGCCGCAACGCCCCTGATATCGCTCTTTCGGCTCCGTCCCTTCACTTTCCGCTCATCCTACGTTCCCCGGCGATCACCCTCGAACCGGGTCGGCTGTTGTACCGATGATGGACATCAAGGAGACGGTTTCTAAGCACTCGGTGTCCCTGGATCGGCGGGGATGGAGAACCCCTTGGCTGGATATTAATATCCTCAACGAATTTCTCGGTCGCCTTATCGAGGAAGACAACACCCCCGCCGTCGGGAAGAAACGCCGCGCGGAGAACATAGACACTCACGATGGTCCCTCAAAACGCCAGAAGTTCACCAACCTCACGAATGGGACCTCAGTGAAGATAGAGGATGAGGAAAGTGGAAGGCTCAAAGTCCCTGCATTCAAACATACCTACGATTTCGCTTTTACGTTGTCTCCGCGCAATCCTGGCAACGGAGACGTAGGTGTAACGGAGGCTTATAGGAAGGAGGTGGAGGTTTTGAAGAAAACGCTCATTTTGTGTTCTCAATCTTCGGTAATCTCGGATCGAGGCGATATCACACTCCCCGCAATTGTCAAAAAGTATCAAACGGACGACAGTTCTCTGGATGTGAACCTTCCTGGTTTCAAAGACGAGCTTTTGCATCTCTATTTGGATCGTGGGCCGAGGCGCCAGGGTCTCGGGGATCGCCACCCACTCGACCCCATCGGTGCTGCACATCTCCTCGGAGCCCATCATGGCGTTGATCTCACATTCTCTGTTCGCCTTTGGCCAACAGTGGATCCCGATCACTCTCCAGAACACGCTCTCCCGCTAAAGATTTCGATCGACATGGAGGGTTCCCTTCTCTTCCCTGAGATTACACACGCTCCCAAACACACTGGAGGGAGGAATCACGGCAACGCCTGGAATGCCCTCATCAAGTACCTGTTCCCTCCCCGGTCCGCAGACTTTTCCAATTATCGTGGAGAGACAGATATCACGTTCCTCTACTCCATTCTCGAGCCTGCTCCATCTCTCCCTTCCTCCATCTCGCCTACAGATATCCAACGGAAGGAACTCCTACCAAGTTTGCTCCCGTTCCAGCGTCGAAGTGTCATGTGGATGCTCCAACGTGAGGGGAAGATACTCGACGAGAGGGGCCAGGTTGTTCCGTTCGTGCCAGACTACCTCCCACTGTTCTGGGAGGATGTCGAACTTGGAGAGCAGAGGATGTACCTGAATCGAGTGAAGGATATCCTCTCACTCGAACCCCCTCCGCCCGATGTCGAGCACCCGGGAGGGTCCCTTAACGAGGCTCCCGGTTTGGGGAAGACCGTTGAGTGTATGGCGTTGATTTTGTTGAATCCAGATATTCGGAGAAACCCTTCCGTGAAACGATGGGATGCAAATGCAAAAGTCCACGTTCGGGAAGTTCACGTAAGTTGATATATGCTGTTTATTCCCGGTGTTAGGATCCTTTTGACCTACCAAACCCTCAATAGACGACGCTCGTGATCACCCCTGCCACCCTGGCATCACAGTGGCAAGACGAACTGAAACGACACGCACCATCTCTGAAAGTGTTCTTCTATGAAGGCTGGTCGAAGTTCAATTCCATGCGTTCCAAGTCCCTCGCAACGACTTCACGAAACAGGTCGAAATCTGCAGCCACCACACGCGGGAAGAGCAAAGTCCGTTCCGACGGGGGCGAGACTCCCGCTCCAGAAGACAACAACGAAGAATGGTGTTCGTACATCAATGAATATGACGTGTGTATCACCACGTATAACGTCCTAACGAACGATCTGCACGTTGCGCGACCGCCTGCGAGACGACCAAGGAGAGACGGCGTATCGTACGTGAATATCGAGAGACAACGGAGTCCTTTGGTGACGTGCGAATGGTATCGGGTGATCATGGATGAGGTGCAGATGGTCGGAGGTGGCAAGACGGAGTGAGTTTTCTCGGTTTCCCTCGTCCCTGAACGAACTCTAATATCACTGTTGCTAGGGAGATGGTTTCATTGATTCCCCGGTTGTCTTCATTCGCTGTATCCGGTACACCGGCGCGATCTCAAGTCCCCGACCTTATTCACGTCCTTAAGTGAGATAACCACCCTGTGTCGTTCCGTCTGATACCCTTGACGATCCTCGAAATTGTAGGTTCTTACGCGTTGAAGGAATTCCCGCGACAACATGGAGCAAATTACAAAGGCCAGAGTTCGTCAGTGATTTTGTGTCACTGTTTAGGAGGCTTGCGATCAGGTCCGATCTCACGCCCCCCAAGCTTCGAAATGGTTCCTGATTAACCCCCACCGGTTTTAGGACGACGAAAGCGATGGTGCGCGATGAGCTTGGAATTCCGGAACAAACGAGGTATCTCGTTCCCATTGACTTGGGTAGAGTGGAGAAACATGTGCGCGTGTCCCTCCCGCTGCTCCCCACTTATTTTTTAATGGCGGAGCGTTTTAGTTCTACGACCAGAACATGGAGCAAGCTCTCCTCGCTCTTGGTTTCGATGCTCGAGGCGTAACCGTCGATGAGAGGCTGCTGGACCCTGTTTTGCTAAGGTCGTGGATCAGAAAACTCCGAGGTATCTGTACGCACCCCCAAGTCGGTCAACTTCAGAACAGCGCGGAAAAGAAGGGCACTTTCAAGAGTATTGAAGAAGTATTGGATGTGGGTTCATCTCTTTATTTTGTCCCTTTGTATGTACGTTAATGACCTCGGCGCAGAGCATGCGCGAGAACAATTGGAAGTCCTACATGGAAGAGAGACGAAGTAGAGTAGGTGTCTCATCTTCCGCAGGAAGATTCGGCTGATCACTGGCGACCCACAGATTAACCACCTGGCTTTTTATGCGCAACTCCAACAGAGGAATCAAGGGGACCTTGCCCGTTACCAACATGCTTTGGAGACCCTGCTCACGGCGGAGATCGAAGCCACCGCGTTAATCGAAGACCTCAACGCGGCGCTGGAAAAACTCATTTTACAATCCTCAAAGTCAAATCCTCCAGAACAGGACGCTTCTGATGACGATGCTACAGGTGACGACGCTAAAGGGAAAGGAAAAGAGAAGGAGTCCTCCCCCGACACCCGGGAAGACGACGATGCCGGAAAGCGGAGTGGTATCACGAACAGGCTGCGAGAAGCTGAACTCCTCTTGCACAAGGTTACGTTCTTAATGGGGGACATATACCATACCCTTGGTGTCAAGTATTCGAAGGAAGAGGAGTCGGCGTACGAAAAGGCAGAGCTGATTCGGAGGAAGTTGCTGAAAGGTGAATAACATGTTTCCGCTTAAATCATCCTGTCCTAATTTCGTGCATTCAGTGACCGAGGAGAATGCTGTTCGGGCGATGGATACTATGGCGGAACAAACGGTGGGATTGGAAGCGGAGGCACTTCTCTTGCCGGAGGACTACCTCGAGGAGTATAAGGATCCCAGGCCCGCGAAGGAGAGGGAAGAAGACCCGGAGGAGATGGAAGTTGATGAGCTGACCGAAGACGAGACCGAGGAAGAAGTCGTGGAGTCCGATGACGGGTCTGACTACGATGGTAGTGAAGGGAACGGGAAGAAAACAAAGGGGAAAGGAAAAGCACGAGAGAAGGTCAAGAAACCAACGAAACCTAAGAACGGCGAGAAGAAGACAAAGCCAAAGAAGAAACCAAAGCCGGCTGGACAAGTCTTAAACGAACTCGTCAGTTGCTCTCGTTCGCGTTCGCGCATTTGACTCACTGTCCTGTAGATCCAAGAAGGGAATTCCATGATCACCGATTTGCTCAACGCCCAAACGGACCTTCTTTGGCAATGGAGGGTTCGCTTGGTCGAGCTTTTGACAAGAGGTATCAGCTCTGATTCAGGAGACGCCGATGGGAAGGAGTACGCTCGGTCCCTCGAAACTCAAGGAGAAGCAGAAACCTTCCTACACGCCTACACCGTCCTGCTCAACGATCGACGGGAGGCCTTATTCGCGGAGAAATCGCTACTAGCTGCCCACGACGGGCGAGGAAAGTTCAAGCGTGCAACTGCGGCCGCGATGAAAGCTCTTGACGGGGTAGCGGATGCTGATGCTGAGGCGATAAATGAGCTTTACGAGACCCGACCAGAGGACCAGGTACTCCGACGAGACCTGATGGAAGAACGGTTATCCTTGCTCGATCCGTTCCAGGGACGCGCGCTCAAGTCGATTATGATCGACTTGACAAACTTCGCCTCAAACCATGGCAAGAAGTTGAAGACTGTTGCGACGGATGCGGCCTCGTCGCTCCGTGATTTGATCGCTTCGCAGAGTATGTCTTCATTATTTTCAACCGGCCGGCAAAGTTGTAATAAATTGATCCCTAGTGAAACACAACGATAAGCTTGACGCTGATTTGGCTCATTTCCGGCGGGCCTTTAATGAGCGCGTTCTGTGAGTGCGCCCTACCTTGGTCTGAGACACCTTTCATTGACCCCTTGAAAGTTACTTCCGACAGCTCCAAGAAATCTCCGATTCGGTCATCGAGGCAGAGTGGGAAGGGAGCCTCGCTGACGCAGTTACTGAGTCGAAGGCGACCGTCGACAGTCTTGGGGTTAAGATCAACAGCCTACAATCACACCAACGATACCTCGACAACCTTTCGGGTGCGAACGTAACTGGTGAAGAAGATGATACCTGTATTGTTTGCAGGTTTGTCTTGGTCGTCTCCCAGCATTTTCCGATATTCATATCACGACTACAGATGCGAATTCTTGACTGGCTTCGTCACACGATGGTGAGTTAGCACGCAGGGTTGACGTTCCGGGTCTAATCGCCACGCCATCCAGCGCGCACGTTTTCTGCGAGGTATAATTCATCTTTCAAAATATATGGGTCTATGTTGAGTGCCCGTGTCAGGATTGTCTAAAAGCTTGGATTTCGCGAAAAGAAGGAAAAGTCTGTCCCGTTTGCCGGTATGCTCACCATATCCTCTTTGTAGTTTGCTTGACCTGAAGACCATCTCTAGTGTTCCCATCGACCAAGACCAGCTACAGAAGTTCTGCGTTCAAGATAATGCCCCCAACCACGCTGGTGTTCAGGATGCGCGACTGGATGAATCAGCTCCCAAGTCCCGACGTGTCATCAGGTACAACAATATCAACGCGGATCTCTTCAAAGCCATCGGCGAAGTGCAATGTTTCGGGAGTTATGGAACAAAGATCGAGATGTTGATCCGTCATTTGCTGTACCTTCAGAAACATGAGCCAGACGCTAAGAGTATCGTCTTCAGCGCCTGGGCGGATTCTCTTCACAGTGAGCCCATTGTCATTCATCGTCGACCCTTGGCTGACGGCCACAGTCGTCGACCATGCTCTCAAGGCCAACGGCATCCCTTCAATCAGGATTGATAAAGGTGGAAAAGGGAGTGCTGCGAAGTTGTTCGATCAGGACCGTAGACTTCGTGTCATGTTGTTGCATGGCGAACGCGAGAACGCCGGGCTCAATATCGTTTGTGCCTCTCGTGTGTTCCTTCTGGAGAGCGTCGTGAACCATGGGTTTGAAGTGCAAGGTATGTCGGTAGGGCAGGTTTAGTTCGTCTTTCTTTACTAAGGGCTGCACCAGCCATCGCTCGTATTGACCGCTTGTCCCAAACGCGGTCGACCCAAGGTGAGCTCCCCCAGCCCCTATCGTTGGTGCGTTACTCATCGCTTTCCTCTAGTATTCTGCTATTACGCGAAGGGTAGGACCAACCTCCATGTCAGATGTCGTCGCGCTCACCACCAGCTCATAGATACCATCGAGAAGAACATCCTCGACCTCGCTGCCCGTCAAGGACTTTCGTTGTATACCAAAGAAAACTCCGCCGGCAACCTCACGAACGCCGCCCTGGCGTCTACGACCAAAGGCAAGAGCGGGCAGAAGGGCGATTTTATCTCAAGGTATGTAACCTCGCCGATCGAAGGGGCCAGCGACTGAATGTTGACTCTTTGGTCGGATAGCGCCGAGGATATGTTGGCGATTCTCTTCCCACACTTGGTCGAGGACTTGGAGTTTTTAGTCCCACCCGATGACGACGTGACGATGGATGAAGCGTTCGTTGCGGATGTCGCTGAGGGGATGTCCCAGATGTACGTGAACGCTGAAGCGGGACCATCTAGACTTAGATAGTGATCCGGTAGATTATTTGTTCCATTTTTTCGTTTAGTTAGTACGAGGACGCCGAATTCGAGGCGAATGTATATATTCTGTTGGGACTTGCCTCATTGCCTCTGCGTCTCTCGAGGCGGGTCCAGTGCTGCCAGTTACTCCCGTAGAGTATCCTACAAGTGGGTGACTCTTGATGGTGGGTGTTGGGTTATGGTGCTGGGCAGTATCGTTCAACTGCTCAAGTATGAGCTCATTTCTGGCTCACTCACCAATTTCCCCTCTTGTTGTGGCGTACGATAGGGTGGGGGTGAGTGGGGACGAATACGGGACGCCATGTTTAGTCCTGGAACGCTACCCCAAAGGACGCTATTCACGATTAGGACCGGTTGTTGGTATTTCGATAGGTGACATTTTCAGTGTGCTATGGGGCCGGGATATTGTCGACGGCGGGAAGCACAGGCACAAGCGTCTTCGATACTCTGAATCGAGCAACTCTGGCCGTTGATATTCGTAGGTGCAAACTTAGCATGCCTCATTAAGGCGCGAGAAGGCACTGGGAACTGGTATTTGAGCGGTTTGGTAAAATTGTACAACATTTGTTATTGGAGAAACGGATCACAAGGAGAACCTGGAGGGAAAGAAGAATTCTAGAGGGAGAGAAAAGAGGAAGAAGAAGCAGAAAAAGCACAGCGGATCGAGTGGATGGGGGTGCGGGAGCGCTGTAATTGGAGGTTAGTTGTGGGTAGATCGTGATCAAGGGCAAGCACTCACGGAGGGCGGGAAGGGAGCAAGGTGGTGGGGGGTGAGTGGCCGGATGGAAATCCGGGGAAGGGGAGGGATGGGCGGCCGGATCAACCGATGGAGGTGTCCGGACGGTGCGGAGGGGGGGTAATGGGCCTGGGTGCCATTAATAGCACCCAGGCAGGATGGGGGCCTTAAAATTCGAATCTATTTCCTGTTACGAGTGGCTCTCCTGGCGGGAGTCTTCGGGAGGGCGGGGACTTCGGGCTGAACGGATGTGGACCTACCCCTCCTGAGCTTCGAGGGGGGCTTGCCGGTAGAGGCGGATGGGAGTCCGCTCTCAGGGTTGATGGTGGGCTCGGCATCAGTGAAGGGGTTTGATTTAGGCTTGCGAGCCCGAGCACTGGTAGTTCGCTTCTTCTTAGGTGATTGGAGAGGCTTCAGCATATCCTGACTCTCAGCTTCAGCTTCAACGGCGAGTGCGCGTTCGGCTTCGATCGCCCTCAACGAAGTCCTGGGCCGGAGGGGAGTTTTTCGGAAGACCTTGTGCGCCTCTTTCTCAGCCTTGGCGTCGAAGCTGAATCGAGTGGACTTTGAAGAAACGTTGGCGGGTCCAGAGTCGGACATGATGGAGTCTCCGTCGCCATCCTCCTCGAAGGTTCCTGAGATTCTCTTTGTCTCGACGCTGAGGACGACTGGTCCGAAGACATCTTCTGGAATTGAGACCGGGACCTTGGTGGGTGCCTGAGATTCATCGGGAGTCCCTACTTCGGGTTGGGAGTTAACGCCGGTGGAAGATTGGGTGTTGTCGGCAGTCAAGGCGGGCAAAGAACGTCGTGACCCGTTGAGACCGCCAAGGATGTTTTCAGTTGATTCTTCATCCTCCGACCCTCCTTGCTCAACCTCCTGGCTGAGCATCTCGATGACTTGAGACTTCTCGAGTTCGGAGTCCTCCTTCTGTAATTGTGACGCGGCGATAGATGGGGGGGAAGCATGTCTGTGCGCGGGTTGAGAGGAGGGCTCTGGGGAGTTTTCGCGTGTCGGGGGATCGTCTTGTGGGGGGGTGGGGACGAAGCCGGCGTTCTCGAACGTTTGGAAGTCCCAAGTTGGTTGGCGAGAGATGAGCCTTCGTCTCTTGGGAGATACTCTGTCTTCGTTGCCCCTTGCTTCGATCTGACTGGGAGCGTCAACAACCGGGCGCACAATAGCGGTGGAGGGACCGGCAGGATTCCCGGCGTCGTTATCCTCCTCCTCTGGAGTGGGGGCACGCTTGCGCTTGCCAGCCAAAACGGTACGAGGGGGAGAAGGTGTGCGGGGTACCGGATGGGGAGCCACAAGGTGTTGAGGTTCGGGTCGGTGGGCGGGGTCTGGAGAGGGTGGAACATATGACTGTGCCAACGGGTGGCGGGGGCGGGGAGGGTTGTTTTGCGGTCGTCCGGTAAAGTCCATGGCCTCACGCCTGAACCTCTTGGGGAGAGTAGCATGTGCCTCGCCCGAACGAGGGAAGGGTACGTCGGTATCCGACGCGACTCTGAGGTCGACTTCAGAGCGACCGAGTATGGGATTGTCGGGGGCGAGTGAAGCGTGGTCGGGGGGAGCAGGGTAGTCGGAGCGGACCTCTATCTCATCCTCAACGTACTCGAGCACGTTTTCGTCCTCATGGCCAGGAGGAAGTGATGGTTGCCTGGCAGGGGGAGTCTCAGGTCTGGAGAAGTCTTCCTCATCGCTGTCATTGTTGGAGGGCCGAGGAGCCGATTCCCCAAGCAAGTTTTGAGCGTAGTCGTGGGGGAAGTCAGGATGATCGACATTCCTAAAAATCGTGTGTCAGCAAGTGCTCAGCGGTGTGGGAATACGAACTGAGCGCACTTGGAAAGGTGTTCTCCGACCGTGGGGAAAGCTCCATTCTCGTTGCGAGTCAGGGTGGGGAATAGGTCTGGGTTCCTGTTGGGTGTAAGGTCAGATGCGTATAAAAGAGGCGACGCTTTCTACATACGGAGTATCTTCTTCGTCGTCATCGTCGGAGGACTCGTCAGAAGCTAACACCTGCATCTTACCGTCCACCCATTTCGCTCTAAAATTGCCACCTCCGAAAAGCTCTTGATGAGTCCACTGGTCATCCATCTTTTGCCAGTGGCCCATAAAGAACCCTATCCTCCCCATCACGCCCTTGCACGCACGCAACTGGGACTCTGCCCGGTTCACGTGTTCTAACATAGCGGCTGTACGACGCCTGAGGATTTCGACGTACTCGAGCACTTCACGGTCGTTTTTGTAAAGTTTCTTGGCAGTCGCGTCGAGTGTCTCGAGGTCTTCTGGGTCAGCGGGGAGAGCGGCTTCTCGCTCTGGGGTCGGGTCGGCCCTACGGTAGGGCACATATCGGTCGCGGGGTCGCTTGGGGGCAGGAGGATCAGCCGGTTCGGCTGTCTTTGTCCGTTTGGATGTCTTTCTCTTCAATGTCTTTTTCTTGCTACCGGTCTTAGTCGGAGGGAGGTCGCCGAGAGAGTTTGAAGGGGAGGGGACCCGCTCCTGAGCGGGAGCGATGGAGGAGCGTGGCGGGGTGCGGGTAGAAGGCTCTTGGACAGACATCAGTTTAGTCTAGTGATGGCGATGAGTCTGTGGGTCGTTAAACAGCACCGCGAGGAATGAGTTCGCTGGTCGATGAGGTGGGGACGAAAGTCAAGGGGAATGGTTGTGGTTCGAGGTCAAGGGGAGTGAGGGCGTGTGGACTTGAGGTTCCGCCTAGATATATGGGAGAACAATGGGAGATGGGCCATGGCTGATCGCCACGGTCACGGCCACGGCCCCGGTTCCAGTTTTTGGTTTGTTCGGCCGTGTCCCAATTTATCGTCCGAAAGATCCGACCAGCATCCAAGCACATATACAGGTTGCATCCAATGCGAGTACGGGGCAAGCGTCGCACCCGGGGAGTCCTGTAGGAGAATCCGGGGAATGGAGAACAAGGCTGTGGCGGAAGCGCCCATTTCCAGATGAGGAAAGCATGGCAAAGATCAAACCGGTTGAGTCAAACCGCCACACGCGCGCTCGCTTCCTCCTCACCATGCCCAAGCTCCGCTTGAAGCGTACCCCCGCAGAAGAGGAGGAACGCGCTCAACGCAAAGCCAGGAAAGCCAAACGCAAGGGCGACAAACGCCTTGGCCAAAAGTACGATCTTCACGGCTCATCCTCTACCCCGACACACGATAATCACCATCGATCCAAACGCCGCGCTACAGACACCGGAGAAGATCCCAACTATGATACAGACTACGAGTCTGATGACCGCTTGGGGTGGTTAGAGGAACAGCAACGCCGGAAGCGGGAGGAAGAGGAGTTCCAGCAGAGGCTGTGGGACGAGCTTGGTCAACAGGAGAGGCTGGATAACCTCACGAGCAACCTGAACTCGTACACTCACATCCCACGGCGTTGGAAGTCTGGGGGAACGGCAGACTTGGAGGATGCTGTCTACAACGATCCCAACTCGATGGACGACGAACGTTACGCGGAGTGGATGAGGGAAGGGATGTGGAAGTACGTAACGTTCGCTGTTTGTGAATCCTGCTTTCCCTCACGAGAAGCCTTGGCTAGGAAACGAAACGCTGAAGCATACCAAGAACAACTCAGGAAGGTCGCTGAAGAGGAGGCTCGGAAGAAGCGTGCCGAGCAGCTTGCTTCCGAACATGCTCGCCGAGAGGCTCGTGAAGCTGACGAGCGAAGGCGACGCAAACGATCGAGCGAAGGCAGAGCGAGGCAGAACGCTCGCGATGACTACGAGACACGCTGGGATACGCTTCTATCTTCGAACGAAACTAGTGGCCAGCCCCTCACGTTCCGAGATATCCCCTGGCCCTGTCATGCTGCATATTCTACTTCCGATGATCAAGACTTCTCTCTGGACGATCTCACCATCGATTCCATATCGGAATTCCTGTTCCGTCCTGTGAAGGAATCCACAGAGTCTACGCAGAAGATCAAGACGATCAGGGAGACTCTCCTTCGCTTCCACCCCGACAAGTTTGAGGGTCGGGTCATGAGCAGGGTTTCCGAGGTAGACAGGGCGAGGGTTCAGGAAGGGATTGGAGTTGTGGTACGGACGCTGAACGAGCTGATGAGGACCGCCAAGTGACCCCCTTGACTCTACGGTTTCGTGTATAACCTGTAATTCCCGCGACCGTGAACGAGGGATTCTCTTAGTTCTTTCGTCAACTTTTGGGAAAACGACCTTGACCTCGTGGAAGTTCGAACCCGGGTTTACCCACAAAAGTGAACCTGTCGGTGGTTCGGTTCGACCCCGTGCTTGTAGTGCGACCCCCGGACCGGGTGTCTACGAGTATCTAACCGTCCAGAAATCCGTCGTCGGCAGGACACTCGGTAGGATCCTCGCATTCGTCCTCTCAATGTCGACCCTGGATTATCGGAGGGGAATTGCATCCTTCGGATAAGTGTCCTGAACGTTCACACACCCATAAACGGCGTGTGTGTGTGTGTGTATTTCTATTATACACCATTCAGCTCGGTGGCCAGAGGTGTCCCCTATATACTACATCGTCACGTCCTACTACGTTAACAAGTGTGGTGTTCTTCCTGGCTGCCAGGATATCCGTCCCGACACCTGTACCGGCGCAGTTACCTGTACTGTACTCGCATCCGCGTTTCGCGTGGCGTCCAAGTCGTAGGGATCCAGTTCCGGTCAGTGCATGGCTTCTGTCGGAAGGCTTCACCCCCTCCCATTGACGAAATGTCAAAGGTACTCCACCATGCTTTTGATAAGGTTACGTTTTCGGGATAATGTCGGGAGTTAAGGCCTCGACTCCCTCCCATCACGTGAAACACGTGAAGGTGTGTAACCTCACCCCCGGCGCTGAACCCCCATTTCCCTTCCGCTCCAATGCTACCCACAGGCAAGCCCGTTTGCTGTAGAACCATAAGAACCGACTTTCGAAGGCCTAGACCACAGAGGGCGCATTGACCAGATGCGTACCCTCCTTGTTAACTTGTTTGCTCCTTAAGCCAAAAACCTCACTGGACTTAGCACGAGGCCTACGGCAGGCCAAGAAGGGCCATGCCATCGTCTGCGGCCTCAAGGTCCTGGGTAACACCATCGAGGGGATCTCGCCGGCAAACCTACGACTCCTGTACAAAACCGTAGTGGTCCCGGCCATAACCTACGGATGCCAACTATGGTTCAACCCCGACAAACCCTCCCGTCGACTACTTCGGCCCCTCGAACGGGTTCAGCACAAGGCGCTCCTAGCCATCGGGGGAGCATTCTGGGACTCCCAAGAGGAGGCGCTCCAAATACTGACGTACGTACCCAACCTAGAGTCCACCATCCGCAAGCTGTACCGGTCAGCGGCACTCCGCATACCCCGACTACCGATATCCTCCGAGATCTCACGGCGACTTCCGGTCCACTTCATCCCGAACGACCTCCCCTTGGAACAACGCGTCATCCCTCCACGGCACGTGCCTTTCCCCCGTCCAACCAGCACCGGCAAACACGCCAACAAGGGGTCGCCACTCATCCGCTTGGCCGACACCATTGACGTCAACATGGAACGATCTTCCCCCTTCCACACACAGAATGCGCCACACTCCTACCGCCTTTCATCACAACCCTTCACAGGCCGCTTCTTCATCGACAAGGAAGCCTGCAAACCAGACGATCGTAAGTCTCTGGTAGCTAACCAACGGATGTGGTTACTCTCATCACAGACGGATCGAAGACTGACAAGGCAGCGGGCTGGGCCGTGAGGGGCATCCACGCCGGCCGAGTCCTGTTCCAATTCAACGTCCCTTTCGCCAGGCGCGCATCCAGCCACGACGCTGAGATGATGGCCCTGGCCCACGCTTCCAAGCTAGTTGCCGAGACTATGCTTGGGAAGCGCTCCATAAGGGAGTTCCGTTTCTTTTCTGATTCCACCTCCGCGCTCA
>Ga0307511_10003563_pt1 | contig 15960 bp, 6 predicted proteins | sample 13_EM_MG_FD_200266 | JGI IMG/M metagenome (GOLD analysis project Ga0307511, IMG submission 200266) | Populus trichocarpa ectomycorrhiza microbial communities from riparian zone in the Pacific Northwest, United States - 13_EM | ecosystem: Host-associated > Plants > Roots > Unclassified | place... | reverse complement strand
ATTAAAATTTTTTTTTTTAAAAAAAAAATCTAGGTTTTGATCAAGTCGACCAAGTCACAGGTGTACCCGTCAAGTTGGTTAGGTCATACTAGGTCAACCCCCACCTAATTTACTTTTAAATCTAGTCTAGCCTAGAGGTTGGGTTGACATGAAATGCCCATCATATTTTGGTATTTTCAAACACGCAAGCAATCATTTAAGGTAAAAAAAAAGTGGTATTTTTTTAACCTAACTTGTGCTTGATTTACTTCATCATATTTTATTCAGAATAATCTAAACATAACTTTTAACATTTGTGGTACACTTGACATACATATCTAACATACAAGAGATTTTCCATTTAAAATAAAAAATTTATTCAATCTAACAAGTTTTTAGCAAAACCTCCCCTACACAAGGGCCCTACCTAAAAATTTTATCCTGCATTAACACCTACAAACACAACAGCAACAATTTAAACCACATTTGGCACACACAACAATACTTAGGTCGCCTATGACATACCACCCAAATAATTTTATCAATTACATAATTAAACGCATTACATAAACATAGTATAAGATCACAACATTCTTTGAAATATTTATATACAATCATTCTCAAACAATAAAGAGTCATCTCTTCTTCTTTTTCTTTTTTTCTTATAATGTATGTATTACCTTTACTTAAATACAAATATTAAATACATTTACATAACATAAGCTAGTTATTACAAGATACCACCTTACAAAAAGACTAAGTCAAGCGAGCACAATATATTAAGATGGCTGTGTCAAATGGACAAGTACATGCAAAACATATAGAGTTGTGAGATAAATATTAAGCATAATATATAATCATTTTCATACTAATGGTCACAAAAATATATAAGTAAACACAACATCATTAGATCTTTTATAAGCATATTTAATCTCTCCCAAATCTTCAATTCATTGCATCCTCGTCATTAACCGATAAACTATCATTTTTTATATTACGCATATTAGGCTATCACCTTCATGAATGCATCAAGACCTTGTCAACTATATGTTCATTATTCCATTTCAATTAATTATAGCTCATACTTTAAGTTAATTGTATTCGTCAAATCGTTTCAATACCCTTAACTTGTGGTTTATATTAATTATGCATTCATTTACTCATTCTAATGATCATAACTCATGCTTTATTTTAACCACATTCATCTAATCATCCCAATACCTTTAGTACATGGTTTATTTCAATTTTATCCAATATTTATAGTTCATGTTTTGACCCAAATATGGATTCATTAATCTCGTTCAATACATTTAACTCTTACTTATCTATAAATATAGGTTTATTAACCCTATTCAACACATTTATCTCATATTTCACTTCGATCATGGGTTTATTAACCTCATTCAATACATTTAACTCATACTTTACTTTGGTTATGGCTTCATTAACCCCATTCAATAATTATGGTTTATGTCTAAGGATGATCATATTCATTCACTCAAAGTAATGCCCTTTTTTAATTATAGTATTCATTGACCCATTTTTTTAATCATGATTCATGCTTTAAGATGTCTGAATTTACTAATCCATTCCAACCATCATAGGGCCTGTGTTTCCTCTCAATTGTATTCATTGTTTCATTTTAGTACTCATGACTCATACTTTATATCTACTATGCATTTATCAATCTATTGCAATGCCTATAGCCTATGCTTATATCAACCTTACACTTATTGATCAATTTTGATAATGTATAGTCCATGTTTTACATCAACCATATTTATTTACTCGTTTTAATAGTTGTGATCTTATGCTTCAAGATATTTATTAGTCCTATTATTATGTTTGGCTTAATCTCCTTAATAACCTCCACCATTTTAGCCAACTCAGATTTCCAAAATACCCATCTTCATGCGACTAGCTCAAATGTTCAGAATTAGTCTTCGTCAGTGCGGCCGATATTAATTTACATAATTAACTTTTGCTAGTGTGGCCAACTTTAATTTACACAATTAGTCTTCATTCATACGACTAACTTTAACTTATATAATTAGTCTATGTTCATACAGCTGACTTTAATTTTCTCATCATATTCAAATTCCCTTAATGTACTTCATTTACACACTTTGACATCGTATTCGTGTTCTTGTGACAAACTTTATTTGTATACTCTTGCATCATATTCGTGTTCTCGTAGTACATTTAATTTACAAGCAATTAAATGAAACATTTCTTTTACTAAAAAAAAAGAGTGAACAACACCTATCTAGAGCTTCTATGAAGTATGCTCCTCCTGTTGTGAGTCTTACTTCCAATGTCTCTCTAGAAATTTACAATAACACATCTTGAATGTAATGACCCAGGAATCTATAGTCATTTCACATGATATAGTCATGATTTCAGCATCAATTTGTTTTTTTTTTTTGTAAAAGAATCTTTCACTCCATCATCTTAAGTTATTTGGTTACATTTTTTTATTTTTTTTATCATACAATACAATTTTCAAGAAAACTCGACAACATTTCTTTACAATATTAGTCTTTCCTATTATTTCATATTTTCCTGTAAAATATAATTGTACCTTGACACATATTATTGATATTATCATTATATCAAAAATCATAATTTCATGATTATAGTATATTACACATCACGTAAACACAATTGTTCAAATTAAGATAATAAAATTCAAAACATGCATACATCATAAATGACATATGTATATGGATAATGTAAAAATGATCACCTAAAATTTTATACCTAAATATAAGGTGAACCATTAATACATCATTGATAAGTTTTTAAAATATTCAAAACTATTCGATACCTAGCTAATTCCTGTTACAAAACGATATAAACAAAATAGATAAGTTTAAGGATGATTGGTTTTGAGATTAGGACCCGCAACAATTAATAATTATACAAGTTAATACTTAATTACACAGGGAACAAGGGTCATCATTAATTTAATTGACTCTTTACACATTTACATTATTATGTCATATCGTAAATCATTACTCGTTCATTCATCAATCAATATAATGAATTTGCTTAATTGCTGACACCCGGATAATTTAGTGTCGAGTTACATTTATTCCTTAGTCATCAATTATATGGCAAATAAACATCCTTTTTATCATATCTTTAATTACCCTTTTCTGGTATTTAGTATCCTGCTTGTGTTATATCTTTAGTTACTAAAATATTATGGTGACTAAGTATCAAGATCATAGTATAACATTAACCACCATTACTAAGGTTGCTAAGTATCATATTGACATATCCTTAGTCACCGACATCACAATTCTTAAGTATTCATCCTTTATATTTTTTTCACTTTCCATGTAACATCCTTTATTTCCACAATCAATGTTCTATCGTATATTGAACATGTATTACGTCTATTAAAACATCCTTTATTTAGGCATTTTTTCACTTATATACGGGATTTATATCTTTAGGTCATGTTTGGTTATATCTTAATTAGCTTTCAGTATTTTTTTTGTACAACTTATGGCCAAATATTTAGCATTTTTATGTCAACTTCCGGAACAATTTTTATAATAATTATTATTGGTCCAATACACATTAATAATATTTTCTCGTTCCTCATCATTAAATTTTTCTTGATAAAATTTCCTATCAGGTTTTCAAATATCTTAGTTAAATTTCTTCCTAAGTCGGGTTTTACATTGAATCAATACCCAAAACATTTTAGTCCATTTAACACACTTACTCATCCATATCATCATACATCTTCACATTAACTTTAAATTTCTAAACGTTTCATCATTCATTTATATAAATACAAGTTAATGTCCACTACTCTCACCTATTAATCATGCTCTAGGAAATTCAATATCTTATATTATAACTTCTCAATCTATCATTGAAAGTTTAGTAACTAGTTTATATATCCTTCATTGACATTTAGTTAACCATCAACAAGATTGTCAATCTTTTGTTTAACAAGTCTACTTTTATTCATACAGTTTATCAACACATGATGCTCATTTAAACTAAACCATCATTTACATATAGATTATACATACCCAACCTTTCAAAACACATCAATAATGGATTAACACAACATAAATCAATTTACAATGATCATAATTAAAATTGTATATACAATTCTTTATCAAAACATGCAATTTACATAACTCATGCCCTAGTTTTAAAAACCATGATGGAGTGAGCTTTGCCTCACTTTGCCACCACTATGGACGACCTCTATGGCTTGAAATCCATTGTTTATTTATTAATGCATCAAATGTGATAAAACAAGTTGAATTGTTTTTAAACACTATTATTCCATAAACTTTCATGTATTGATTTTACACAACATAAGCTAAGCAAACCAAATTATAAGTTCTCTAAAATATGTCTGCATGAATATTTTCTATCTAAAGTTATCCAAGGCAAGCTGCATATTAAGAGAGATTTCATCAGAATCAAGACCAGACACTAATTTATAAGATTAATTTTGTACCTAAACTTTTAATACATGTATGCATGTAAAGATTGAATAAGGGATTAGGGTTTGAGGGGAAATGACAATAGAGCTAAGAGCAAAAGCCAATTTTAGATTAACATCTTTGCATATTCATTTTCACGATCATCAATATTAGTTAGTCGATCTTCACTCTAAAATCAAATGTAAACATGTTCCCAGACCATTCCATATACTTATTTTCAATAAGGAATTTAGGACAGGCCAATTGAGAATTTGAAAACCATGAACCAAACCTCGTGCGATGTGATCCAAACTACACCAAAGGTTCCATTACAAGTTTCAAATGAGACAATTACAAGATCAAGGGTAAATAAGCTTAAAGATGCATTTAATAGGCTTATTCAGAGTATATAGACCAATATGAATTTCAATGAGGCTACATCTTCAAAAAGTGATGATCAAACCTTAGTTAATTTAATCTATGTTCAAGATGGGCAAGATCCATCTACTTCATGGGCTAATTAATTTTGATAGTTGGAGGCTTATTTGTTTCCATGTGTTTTATGAATTCCAAACTATGAGAGGATTTTTTATTGTGTATAGAAACATGAAAAGCTAAGGAAAAAATATTTTCTTGTTTATTTTGGATCCAAATGAGTAGCACTATAGGCTGCTTGGCCAAGGGTCTATTTTTAGCAAGGATTTTATTCAATAATTTTTTTTATTAATTCATAGAATGGAGGAGTATAGTAATATTTTTTTAGAATTATTATTTTTCATATTTTGGGCCTTATATTGATATACTTTTAACCTTATTTTAATTTGGGTTAATGTTAGTCCATTAGGTTAACTAGGGTTTATTTTATTTAAAGTATAAATATTATTTTGTAAGACATTGTTTTTTTTAAAAGAAGTTGAATACATTATTGTTGTTTATGTTGTGTGTTTATATGAGAAGACTCTCTTGTTTTGGTTCTTCATTGAACTATTATAACTTATAAAAGAATTAACCAAGCTTCATAGCATCTTTCATACTTGTTGTTTGTGCCTCTTCATAGGTGTTAGGTAGGGTTTGGTTTTTATATTCTTGGTGCTTTGATACAGGTTATCATAGCCAAAGTCCAAACTACACCAAATGATCCATTAGAAGTTCCAGTTGGACCAATTACAAGATTAAGAGCAAAGAAGCTCAAAGATACATCCATAGGCTTATTCATAGTATTTGGGTCAAGGTGAATTTTAAGGAGGTTACAGTTTCAACACGTGATGATCAGATCTTAGTCGATTTAATCTATATGCAAGAGGGGCTTGATCCATCTACAACATGGGCTTAATTATTTTGCAATGGTGGGATAATTAATTTTGGCATTAGAGGCGGTTTTGAGCTTATTTTTCCTAATGCATGGTTTTACTGCAACAAGCATAATGTTTTATCCGATCGTTAGATCGGGTTGAAACTCCACCGTAAGTTCTTAGAGGTTTTTTTCTATATTAGGTTAAACTCTCAAGGCAGTTAGATATTGCCAAGGCCCAAAATCTATTATGCATGAATTATATTAGTTTTCTTGTTGATTTAAGATTCTTTTTCCTATTTTATTTAGAACTATTTTATTAGTTATCTAGAATTTTTAGGAAATTTCTTACCTATTATAATTTGGGTTATTTAGCTTGTATTTAGGGTTTTTTTTTTTTTGCACACTTTGATTTTAACAATTATTAGTGTGTGTGTGAGGCTTTGCTTATATTTTTTGGTTCATCATTAAACTACTCTAGCATATCAAATAATTAACCAAGGTTCATAACATTTTCTATACTTCTTATTCATGTCTCTTTACAGGTGTTGAGTCGGGGTTCAATTACTTATAGTATTGGTTTCTAGGTACAAGTTAGCTTTATGTCAAGCTCAATTCCAAACTAAATCTTAACTTTCTTGGAAAGAGTCAATTTCACTATAAGTTTCTGGATCTTTATTTCTATGGAGTTCATATAATTTGGTATTAGAGTAAGGCTCTAAATCAGTTTATATTCCTTTTATCTTGAAGTTTTTGCATACTTTATTATTTTCAGGTTCTTTATCTTTTATAAAACTAGTTACGACATCAAGTTAAAAAAAAAAGTTATTTACAATCTTGATTAAAAAAAGGTCTTAAAAAGAACAAAGAAAAATTTCAAAAAAAGAAATTTTTAGGGTTCGTCGTAAAACTTGATTCAAGAAAAATAGAATGTAACCACTTTTGCTTTAAGTACGAGAGAAATTAGCTTCACAATGTCCAAATAAAAGAATTATGGTTATTAAAGAGTATGAGAATATTGAACCCAAAAAGTGACAAATATAAGGAGGATGAGATGCCACCACTTGAGAACTATAGTGATGTTGAATATCTAGTTGATAAAGAGGTTTTGGTGATTAGAAAATCATTTAATGTTCAGATTAAGAAGGATGATAAATAGTAACATAGGGATAACATATTTCATGATATATATCACATAAATAATAAGGTATGTAGTATGATTATTAATAGTAGGAGTTGTGCTAATGTTCCTAGTACTATACTTGTTTTGGGGTTTTTCATTAGGAATCATAGGGTTTATATGATGAGTCACTATGCTGACCCGTCAGACTTGATTAGGCTTAATAACTTTGTTAAAAAGTTCTTTGTAATAACACACGAGTAATTGGTTGGTTGATGTTTAAACTACCTATATCATTGTCAATTTAGATAGCATGTCTATAGTTTTTAGAGTTTTTTTTTCAAGTAGCACAGTAGGAATAAAATATTAGGAAAATAGCATAGCTGAAAACTTAATTAGAGAATTGGCATTGTTTATGAAGTTGCATGTGACATATGCAACTTCAATAGATTAAATGTTAGATGCTTCTTTTCTTTCCTTTTCTTTTATCATTTCTCCTCTTCTTCCACCACTATCATTGATCTAGTTTCTCTCTATCAATCACAATTGTCTCCCATTCTCTATTATGACAAACAACCTATCTCTCTCTCTCTCTCTCTCTTCACCATGACAATCTCTTTATTTACTCTCACTCGCGCAGCTTTGCACAAATCTAGCTACCATTGCTACCCACTTTCAATAATTTTAGGTATATTACACACTTCTCACTCTATTAATTTGGTGTTTTGTATGCTAATTTTTAATTTTGGTTATGTTAGGGTTTAAGCTTAGAGTTTTTAGGTTAATTTAGGATTTTGTTGAATTAGGTATAAATTATGTTAATTATCTATAAAACACATCAATTGAGTTAATAAATTATGTTATTTATAGAGGAAAATGATGAATTAGGTTTTTGTCAATTATGTTAGGGTTAAGGTTTTTTTAGTTAGTTTAGAGTTTTGTTGAATTAATTATATATTTGGTTAATTAACTTTAAATTACACTAAATAAGTTGATAGATTACATTATTTAGTGATAAATATGATGAATTAGGGTTTGGTTGATGATGTTAGGGTTTAAGGTTTCATTGATCAAAGTTTTTTTAAAAAAATCATGTACCTTGATTAATTTGTGTTATTGTTAAATTAGGTTTGGATTTGTTATATTGTTTCACAAAATGTCTTATAGTATCGGATTACTATGCTTTTATAATGGTATTATAATCAATATTGATAACGGTTATTACTTACAATGGAGAAATAACAAGTTCCTAACTACTAGTTTAGACATGTCTCTTACCGAGGTAAAAAGATGTATATGTGGTCGAATCTTGTTGAGCTTAGGGGAAATTAAAGTTAATATTACTTAGAGGAAGCAAGCTAGGGTACATCCAATTCGTTATGTTGGTGTACTAATTTTTAGTGATGACAATTTGCATTCGATGTTGAGGTGGTCACCGAAAATTATAAATTTTAGAGTTCTACTCAAATAGAAGACCTAGACAAGGAAAGTCTTATAGTATGGAGTTTATTTGGATCCCAAGTTATATTCAAAAGAGCATACAAGCATCATCAGTTGGGGCATCTAGTTTTGGTGGTGATACAATGAACCTAACATCGGTACTATAAATTATGGATATGAAAGCTTAGTTAGGTATGGCAAATGCTCCATATTATTATGGAGAATCTGAACCAAGTGATGATCAAGATAACCTTTATGTTGATATAGTTGAGAAAATGAGTTAGTTGGGCTACTAAGCTAATTAATAGGACCTCTCATTCTTAAATTTGAGGATGTGAGTGGGTATGCCTAAAGGACATGCAATGATTAGGCTTTAAATCATAAAAACTCAACCTTATCGAGCAATGAATTAGAGGGTGGTATATAAATAATTTATTACAATACAAGGTGCAACGTTCAACCAAAACTTATATGCAATTGCAATGTATTTATGAATCATTCTGGAAATGGTATTTCCATAAAGGTGCCACCAGAGGTCTAATTCATTTTAGATCTCAAAATTGAAAGGGTCATACTCATGTCAAAACTTACTGGTTATGTAAAGCCACCATCAGATTGACTTATATCTAATTGTTGAGGTGATGTTGAAAATTATAAAAACCAATATAAGTATACAATTTAGAAATATTAAAGCTGTTATACATCTATTGAGATGCATGCCTTCATCAATTGGTTTTAAAGGTGATAATATCAAGTAAATGTGGTTGTCTGGTAATTTTAAGAACCCCTAGATGATATGATAGAGGTGTATTTTACTATGTATGCTTAAGCATAAATAATGCACATGTTTAGGAGTATAATATTCACAAGTTTGACTAGCAATGCAATTTTAGTTTACTTTCTGACATTCCTTAAGGACTTTCAGGACATCCCATGGCTAGGGGAAGAACATGCTTTCATATTTGCACTAGCAGGTATGTAAAACATGCATGAAATAAAATAAACAAATAGATGATTATTTACTATTCCTTTCAATACAATTATTTTAAATATTCTCAGTTAATAATTTCTTTTTAAAATTTTAATTATTTTTTAAACATTAAGTAATAGTTTTAATCTAAATATATCTAGATTTGGTCGTAGGAGCACATATTTACATCGGTCATCTAAAAGTTAGAAGGACATAATGTTCAAAGTTGAAACGGGGAGGCAACTTTAAATGGGAACTGAATAATAATAATTTTTAATAACTAAAAATGCACTAACTTTTTGGCTTGTCGTATCAAATGATGTGACTCTAGATATTTTACTGTAAATCTTACCCACTTTTATGAGTTCTACCAAGACAAGTTAGATGCACAATAGACTCATCAAGTATGCATCACATAATTATTTTTATTTCTTATTTCTTATTTGTGACTTTATTTTTTGGTGTCAAATTATTTTCTTATATATGTATTATATTTCTTAATAAGTCATTTATGATTTGATATTAGCAGCTTCTCTAATGTGCTAGGAGGGGGATGATTAATGGCTAGTAGTGGTCCCAATACACTACTTTGATATTGTTAAGATACATTGTCTTGATCAGATAATGCGACAGTTTGGTTTATCTCAACACATCACAGATTATGTTGATACAAGTGATGAATTGCATAATGGCCGTCACTAAGGCAGAAGAGAAAATAATTGTTTCGTAATTCCTGTAACTTATCTAAATCCTTAGCATGCTAAGAGAAATAAGATATTTGTAGAGCGACACTCGACAATTGATTTAGAGAGTTGCATGAGATGATATATAAGTATAACACAACGAATTATTACATTAACATGAATGTATTTTTCAAGGTGTCCACAAAATCTAATGCATTACGAGGCTTGTTTTTTGAGACAGAATCAATTGATATGCATTAGTTTCTTTTATAACATTTATTAAATATCTTGTTTATATATTATAGATGATGATAATGATAATTATATATATTAGATACATTATTTAATATGGAAATGAGACATGTCATGACCAATACTACGCTATCTTTATGTTGTGATGGATTTTAGAAAGTTAAAGAGGCTAAGCATCTTAAAAGATACTTTTTGATGAACAATGACATTTAGTTGGGAATGTCATCATCCATGGGTCGTTTAAGCTCGTCCACAAGCTAGGATAATTTTTAGATATAGGTTAATGTTATACTTGTTATGGGAATTGATTTTATTTAATTACAAATTTAGTTAATATTAAATTAAATTAAAGGTTATGGAAATTATGATTGTGTTGAATTATATAGAACTTTGAAATATTAACCTGATTGTTTTTTATAGCATGGAGTTAAAAAGCTCGAGAAATGATCTCTAACAAATTATTTTTGAATGGAGTCATATCACATTTAATTTTCCAAACTATGCTATTTTTTAATTAAACATTTGTTTTGCATAAAATATTTTTCATGAAGATATTATCCAGATTTTCTGTGTTTGATTTCTAAAAATGTTTTTCTACCTTCGTTTCCATAAAATATTTTATAAAAAAACTATTGATTAAAAAATATTTTATAAACCCTCAAACTTAATTTATTTGCTAAAAAATATTTTTAAATTGTAAATTTCATAAAATATTTTATAAATAATAATCCATTTACAATATTATCCACCAACTATTTCAATCACCAACACCATCTTACCATCACCCCATCTCTTCCACCATTAGAACTACCTCACCATTATCTCATCTACCACTATCACTACCATTGAAAAATACTTTACATGTAAACTAGAAAACATTTTCAACCAAACATTAAAAAATATTTTACATGTAAAATTTTATGAGAAAACACTTCACATGTAAACTATTTTTCATTTATAAAATATATTACACAACAAACAGAACCTAGGGTTACTCGGGGAAAAAAAAACAAAACTATTCCTTCTAGCCATGGCTTGGGTGAGGAAGAGAGTCTGAAAATACCACAATTATTACAATATAACAACAATTAAATTGTAACTGCGATTACCTGCTACAGAACATTGGCTATTTATTAGTGATATCTGAAAAGCTGATGAATTAACAACCAGAGCTCACTCTTTTGGTTCCTAAATAAGTTGATTCATGCCTGTTTACCCTCACAAGATTATCTTTTACTCCAATTTTGCACTCATTCTTATGAATCCTTTTTCACTTCCAAAAACATGGATTGCTCTAAGCCAAAACCTAAATTAAAAACTGCACGCCTAATCCAACTGTTGTAAGTTGTAACCCGAAATCATAACAAATATGCACCTTCATATTTGGCTACCACATCAATCAAAAGCAGATGAAAGCTGGAGCATACTCATACTGTGAAATTTATACACGATACAGCATTTCCCCGAAGAGAAGCACTGTTTATTGAGTGTTTCAGACACACAAAGCACATTGAAGGAAGTTTCATCATCCTAACAAACCAAAGATACAAGATACAAGGTCCATTTATCAAGCATGATGTGGCACTAGACATGCCCTATGCATATGTAGCTTTTCATAGTTACCCCCAACGGTCCTTAAGATTTTTTCCAAACGACATGTTAATATAATTTCTTAAATTAGACATTTATCTCCCACGGTGTAAGAGAATATAACCATCTAACTTGTCACACAAGCTGGCTAAGCACCATCATCTTCCAGGCTGTTGACCCTTTCACATTCATCAATCCATTCGCTATATCTACAGTAAAAAACAGTTAGAAAAGTAAATATCTTGAGATTCTTGTCTTATTCTGAGCAAATATGAAATATGCATGTCAACTTACATGTCTATGGGCTCAGTCAAAGCTGCAAAAACACGACAGAAAAGGAAGGTTAGTTCATCTCTGTTCTCACACATCAAAGAGGGGAGCAAAAAAATGGGTGGGAACAGAAGTTCAAAGACATACATTAAAAATTGCAGACTAAACAATCATGACTTAAACTGGTATAATAGTTAATGTACAAGGCCTAATCATACTTGTCAAACCTCACAGAGATAGATCATATGAAGCATCACAACCTCTGGTGGAAAAAACAAACCAGTAATGCAAGCATATTGAAAGTTCTTGACAACATCACAGAAACCAGTAATTAACTGCAGAAGAACACAGAACTAGCTATTTCCAATGGATTCTTAATTGAAATGATCTGTCTGCAGGCTAGGAAGTCCCGATGGGCTAAAAAAAATTGCATATCCAATATCTCAAAATAAAAGGTCAAAAGATATTAGGGGAAATTGCCATAGAACTAAAAATGTTGTTAGGCTCCTCCTATTTGCAAATCTAAAATTGCCTATAATGCTTGACCACATCTACATGCACTCCAACCACCAGGCACAAGTGACAGCATATTGTCTTCTGATCTAGCTACATGAAATCATAAATTTTCAAACAGATTAACACCAATGCACTCCTGAAGCACTTATAACACAGGAAAACAGAAAATCCTGTCACATCCCAACATCCTTAACTATCAAGGGTATAGGAAATTCTGGAAAGTCTCTAGATAATGGGTTTTCAATCCTGAATTTATGCATTTTCTCGTTAATGTTCAGGCAAAAGTCATTCCATAAATTAATGAAAGTCTTCTCTAAAACTCCATTTTCTACACAGAAGTAGTTCTCTTTATTCTAGGGAAAGCTTTTAATCCTTGGGATTCCACGGGATAACTTGCGAATTCAATCAGCAAAGACTGTGATTCATATTGAGCATGCTTTGCCACAAGATTTTAGTTGGGGTTTTGGGTGGTTGTCAGATGTCATGTCCTATTTCGTTAGGTCTTTCTGTTTTTGATGTTTTAGTTTTGTTGCTACTATCCTTATGGTATCTTTGGAATAAAAAGTGAATGGACATGTGCAAAATTTGGCTTGTTTCTGCAAATCGAAGAGATGGTGGTTATTGGATGGTTTTCACACCGAGACTTGACGTCATGTGCACTTTATGCTGTCAAATCCTCAACAGCCTAGACTAAAAAGTGTTGGTGATTCCAACAAGACGAAAAATATGGTTCAAGGAATCTAAATTGAGGATTTAAAGATACAGGGCTAATCTCAAATTAAGCAAAGCATGGGACGCAGAGGTGCAAGTATGTTTTATCCTTTGTTTTTTAACTCAGATTCAGAGGCTGCCTAAATAAGCTCAAGTGTCACTCACATGCTAGTCACATTCACAGTACTAAGGTGTGGCAACTTCTAACTCGTAAGATGGCGACTCAGGGCTGGAGGAGAAAGACTACAACCTTAGATATTATTTTAGAACATCAAATAAGAACTCAAAATTCTTTGGCAGTCACCATCTAACAAGTGAAGATATACTTCACTGCTTCTCTTTCCCACTTTCTCATTCTCTCCTTTGGACTCCAACCTTACCATCCCTTCTTGTTTCTCATTCCTAATCATTTCCTTCTACGTATATCTCCACTCTCCAATCTTAGTTCACTTTTTTTTCAAGTTCTCTTCAATTTCCAAAGCATTAAAATGTGTTTCATGGCACATAACTTGAAGCTGGATTAATCAAATCATAATGATACCATCATGACATTATTCAGGTCTATTTTTACACATCATGGAGTGATATGGTTGTTTATAAGTTAAGTTTCAGTATTTATTTCAGATTGCTACATAAATTGATTTTTAACTTCTCAAACTGCAGTGGATTGATATAAATAAACTAGAGTTCACCAAATTGAATTAAGCATGACCCAAAACGAGCTACCAAGTACTCCAAGCCGAGGCAGCGCACAAAACCACCAGATCCTACACATCTGGCTCAATATCAAAAATTAAAGTTAACTTTCTTCTTCCAAATTATAAAACGATTAAGTGACCCTGCTTTGAACTTTTGCATTATCATCCCCTGAACTAGCAGCATATAAGCATACACCTATTATTTAAAGAACTTTGATGTTCTGATTCCCATTAACTTTTTTTGACAAGCAAAATCTACCTTCACGTGTAAATTTGGAAAGCCCCTACTTCTAGTTAAGGAGTATCAATTTCTTCTACTTTTGGCATTCATAATTTACAGAGCAAAATACCTGTGATGGTCATGCTGAAGTTCTCCTGGCAAATCCCACACACAGCCTCACCAATCAAGTTCTTCATATCACTGAAGCAAAAATTAAGAAAAGGAAATTAATGATAGCTTCAATACACAGTAACAAGTGGCATAGATCCACCTCAATTAATGATAGCAAATGTCCCTCAAAAGTGGAAGCGCAACATCCCAAAAATTCTTAAAAATGATTTTCCACTAAGACAAAAATGATAAAAATCAGATGAAAAAGAAAGTGATTGAGAACTTACATGCGACATTCAACACTTGTACCATGGTTGCAGAAGGGGCAACTAAAAACAGTATCAAGCTTGTCCATCCGCTTCTTTGGTGGTGGCTTTGCTCTTGACTTTCTTTTCCCCATTTCTAAATTCAAACCTGCACCACACCAATCATGCATCTAATTAGAACACACCCTTAACCCATATTGCACACGAAAAACACAGCCAGGATAATAAGAATTAACTGAAATTATATATATATATATATAAAGCATTAGAAATCGAAGTTTTTTTTACTTTCTCTTTGCTAACTTCAATTCATTCTCACACACAGAAGGCATTTAACACCCCAAATGGACAGTACCCTTCTTTAAACGTTCCAGTTTTTATATAAAAATCAAAGCCCATTCTTTTGAATAAAAAAAAATACCCAAAAACAACATAAAGAAGCCTCACATAAGGATTTCTCTCTTCTTCTTTTTTTCCATAAAATTTGGCAGTAACAAAACACAGAATAATGGTAACATAAAAGCAAGCACTGTTTTGCTTCAAAGGAAAAGAAGTATCAGAAGCAGAGAAAAAAGATGGGAGTAAACGAGACCACAAACCCTAGAAATGAAAAGAAACAGAATAATAATGAAAGAAAAGAAAAGCGAACCTGAATCAGAAGAGAAGAATGGGTGGGTGTGTGAAGAGGGAGAGCGAGGTAGAGGAGAAACACCAAGACAGAAGAAAAAGTGGAATTCTCGGGCACTCTGTTCTGTTGACACCTCACAACAAGATATTTGAGTCTTTGACCCCTTTCTATTTCTAATTTATGTTTTAATTAAAAGAAGACGCCATCATCAGCCAACTTCTCCTGTATAATCATAGTTATCGAACGGGATTGACTCGTTCAAGAGACCGGGTTTTGAATTATCCGAGTAAATTAGAAAAAATTAAAAAATATATTTAAAATTTTAATATTTTATAATCATAGTTATCGAACGGGATTGACTCGTTCAAGATACCGAGTTTTGGATTATATGAGTCAACTAGAAAAAATTAAAAAATATATTTAAAATTTTAATATTTTATATAAAAAAATTAAAAATAATTCATGTGAATATAAATTATACATGTTGTAAATAATAAAGTTTAAAAAATTATTTTAAAAGATTTTTTTTTCTCCCACATTGAAAAGATACTATGTTATCCTTTTAAGTTGAAGTATTTAAACAAAAAAAAAATTTATTCTATATTCAAAAAACATAACTTTTTTCTTATGAGCATATAGTATATATACTAAAAGGTTTTAAATCCCACATTGAAAATATAATTTTTTTTCTTGTGAATATAGAGTATATATATACTAAAAGGCTTCAAATCCCACATTGAAAATATAATTTTTTTTTC
>Ga0307511_10003561_pt1 | contig 15965 bp, 12 predicted proteins | sample 13_EM_MG_FD_200266 | JGI IMG/M metagenome (GOLD analysis project Ga0307511, IMG submission 200266) | Populus trichocarpa ectomycorrhiza microbial communities from riparian zone in the Pacific Northwest, United States - 13_EM | ecosystem: Host-associated > Plants > Roots > Unclassified | place... | reverse complement strand
TTCCTTGGAACAGGACGTCATAGAGGGTGAGACCCCCGTTAGCGGCCTTTGTCTTATGCTCATGTGAATCTCCTTCAATGAGTCGAGTTGTTTGGGAATGCAGCTCTAAATGAGTCTTATTCACCAGTTTTCCCGGTACTGGATCTAGATAGGCGCTAAACCACAAATAGGTCCTTATCGATAAGAAATTACCCTGAATAGCATTCACTTCCGGCAGAGCTATACCTCCTCAACAATAGTATCTTCTACCACATCTTCTGCTCACCGGCGCCAGTCCTGGTCAGAGCTAGAGCGTCAAGCTATAAAGAAATATGCGGAAGCAAACCCCAAGGCAGCAAGAACACCGTAGTGGAATTGGTATCGGCCATATTTCAACATAATTGAACCGTTGCCGAATGTGCTAAATTCTCCATTAGAACCAACTAGGGTTGGTTTGTGACTCTGATCTGCAAAGGACAGAAGGAGAGCCTGGTCGGGACTGGACAGTAATATAAGTACCCCGCATTGATCAATCGGAAGCAATCACCAAAAGGTATTTTCTGTACTCAACTCCCCGCCCCAGAAGATGGCCTCTCAATTGTCAATTTTCGGAGGTTAGTCTCGCTACAAAGGCGCGACTTGCACCTGCGCTAGGCTCTGAGCTGTTCACAAAATCTAATAAAAACGCCTGTAGCGGGGGTGTTCAGAGGGTGCTTCACACACATTTACCTCTAATATTATTACAATTGCAATGGAGTGTGTATGCGGGCCTGAATGGAATTGCGTCGGATGCCCCATTCTACTAAGTATAAAAGCATGTATCAATACCACATCAATCGGATTACCGAGTCTCTTGGAGGGAATATTTGCCAGCCTGGATATATAATCCAACGGCAAATCATTGCGTAATCTGCATGATTTATAGCGATATCGTAACAAGCACAATGTTTGTTTGCCCCCACACAACGTTTGGGATACATCGATAATCAAGTATTTGAATGTACACGCATTCAAGGGGAAGGGGCTGCTAGCTTATTGGAGATCGTCTAGTCGGGAGCGAAGATTGGTCCTATACAAAATCCTCAGTGAGATGCACGCTTACGCGGGTGGTACCGGTCATATGCCTGAACTCATAATCACGATCCACAGCACTAGCAATTGGTTTCCCATTAGTACATATGGTTTTGGAGGCCATGAAGGGTCGAAGGTTCAACATATGTCGTGCTCTTGCGAGATAATTCAAAATATTGAACAATTCCAAGCTGACCTGTCAAATCAGGACATCAGTAACAGATTACATACGTACTCGTCTATGAAACCTAGGGACAGTGTCCTCCATCTATATGTCACTTCCAGACCCGGAGATCTTTATCCTCATCACAGGCTCGAATGCTAGAGCGCCACCAGGCCAGCTGCATATGCCTGAGTGTCACAAGCCCCGGCCCTGGCAGCTAGCTGACACATGGGGTTAAAGAGGGCAGCCAGAACGCCACCGCAGGGGATCGCTGCCTATCGTTCGTCAGGGCATTGAGATTGATACCCTTCTCTTGCCCTCTTTTGTTTTGTTTTTGGAAGCCGTAAACAAACATACGCGCCGCTTTACCTCAAGGGCTATGGGTGGGTTTCCCTTGGGCATTGTCATTCATATGAAGGATATTAATTACCTACGCTACATCATTTACCGTATGTTGTTACCAGACTCACCTCCATTCTTTCTTTGGGATCGTTCTTAACCTGATCTGGGCTACAGCTAGAATCATGCCACCTAAATTTAGCTTCTGATTTCTCACCACCGGCACTGAGTGGGATGGCCAATACCGTGATTGGCCGGGGTTGCTATCTTTCAGCCAGGTATGGCCCCATGCATATGAGCCTGTACATGATTAACTGCATGGAACCTCAATCCTCCAAACAAATTGCAAGGGAACCACACGTTCTTCAGGCTAGCTATGGATGCCAACAACAATGTAATCAAAAAACAAGGCTGGAATTTTCTATAAAGTCCGGTAGCCAACTCCTATCACTACACCCCCTCTTGCTCCCTCTAACTTAACCACATACCTCGTCTCGAATTCACGCCCACAACGACTAAGTGCTAATACATCCAATCCCTCCCTACCTTTATTCTACTTCACCATGCCTGGCACACACACCGTTCCAGTCTATAATGATGACACAATGCCCCTAGTTGTCCGTTCGAGAAATAATATTTCCCGGGCGAACCAGGGTCGACAGCTCCTGCCCAACGAGTCTAGTTCCATCGAGTTGCCCAGGGACGACCCTTATCTCGTGGTTGTTAGGACTGCGGCTGGGAAGCCAGACGTTACCAGGCAGTAAGTATACCCGTGTTCAGTAAACTAGTATAACGCTGCGAGAAGTGTAGCTGATTCTACTTTCAATATCAGCTGGGATAATACTAACGAATTCCGCCCCAAACGAGATGCCCCAGTGCAGTAAGCGGCTGGCCTCGACCAAGGTGTGCCTACTTGTAAGGCAGTCCACGTTGGATATGAATTCTGCCCATAGGAGGGGCAATCGAGGAGCTGAAGAAACGAGGATTGTAATTTCATTTGTATGTACACGGGGCGGAGAGTATGTTTTGTTTTGCGAAAGGTCAGGAGAACCAGGGATGTTTTGTCTTGTGAAATGTCAGGGGGCTGAACCTTGATTTAAATTTATCAATAAAATGCCAAAAACGAGGCAATGACATCCACATTGTTGACATGCGGGAATCAATCGACCCGCATCATGAGTCGTGACAATGTGCTACCTAGTGTGTGTACACAATTTTAGCAGCAGGTTTATAACTTATTTTCCTCACGTAAACAAGCAAAACCCCCGTAAATAGCCCAGGCTGCCGCCCCACCTGCACTTAATCTAGGCTAAGTAGTTCTTTGAGTTCAGCACTGTTAATTTGCATTGATATTTATTCGTGGTACTACTGTATATGGCATAGACGTTATTTCCGGATGCGCACACTAGCACCATTCTGCAAGGGTTTGGCCCCAGAACTAAATACAAGACTAATCCCTGAAACAAGTACCTATTCTTCTTCCAAGAGTGGCATAAGCTATACCTGTGTAGTATACTACTGCGAATATTCTTTCGCCCAGATTTGATGCTCTCATCCAATCCGATACCCCCTATAGCATGAAAGAGATCAATCAGTTAATTATAATCATGTCACTCGTTAGTTTCTACTTTCATTCAAACTATGTAAGCGGCCGCTCCCCAATTACCTCTTAATTCCAATCAACCTAAAACAGTGCGTTCCTATTTACCGGTTTATGTACCTTCTCCTGTGATATATGTTGCCTCGCTTGCCTGTATTGCTGTGATAAAAAGAGCCATCGAGCGATTGGTTACGTTTGGCCACTTGTTTCTGGGACAGCTCTAAGATTCCAAGTTGGTGATACAGGTACTAGGTAGGCCGCTTCCCGAGGGATGTCCGTGCATACTTAATTCCTATTTAACTAACTTAGTGTCGGGGGAAAGCAACTGCCAACTGTTGGATATCAGGCTTGCTACACTACAGAGATTCTTGTGTGGACATGAACTCAGAAAATCAAATGAAAACGTCTGTACCGGGAGTGATTAGGAATGCTTTAGACACATGCACATACCAGCTTGCAATTGAGTGTGTATGCGGGCCTGAATGGAATTGAATTTCATGCGTCGGACATCCTGTAAGGCCCCCATCGTACTAACCAAATTTGAAAAAAGTATTTATAATACCACATCAGTCGAACGCCCGAGTCTTGGGAATATTTTCCAACCCAATCCTGTATATAATGCAACCGCAATCATTGCGTAATCCAAACGATCCCTAGGACTAACTATGTATCTATCGCTCTAAGTGGGCCGCAAGTACGATGTTTGTGTTACCCACACTACGTTTGGGATGCTATATCGGTAATCAAGTATTTGAATACACACGCACACACGGCAAAGGGGTTACTAGTCTGGTGGATATTGAGAAGAAGGTTGGTTAACGTTCCATATATACAAAATCATAAATTCGGACACACGTGCGCACGTGTATGGTCTTTTTTTAATATTTTTAATATTTTTAAAATACTCCGTACTCATATGCGGTCGCAGTGTAGGGTCCACGATGAGCCCCCGTAATTCTGGGAGGATTCAGGGTGAGCCAGGTTAATTAGGCCCTCCCGCGCACTATGTACAGAATCCGAAACAGAGCAAGAAGAAAAACACAATGTAATGGACGGGCTTGTGAAAACTCTCTGTAAACGGGGCTTATGAAATTTCTCTGTAAAGGAAACAGAAATACGTCTCTATTGCATCGTGTGGGTCCTTGTCCCCTTCCTTTCTCCCAAATGATTTATCTAGCTCTTCCCGCCGGGGCGTGTATGGTCAATGCAGCTAGACTCATGATCATGATCAGTTGACATTAGCTGTATCAGTCTACAACACTCGCAATAATATTTCCCTGTATGCCATGTGAAGTGGAGTGTTCAAGCTCTGTCGCTGTTGCCATTGATCGTGGCTTTGCGGGACACTGGGGGCCTGCCCAGGCCACCCTTCGAAATACATTGAACAATTGTAAACTGACCCGTCAAATCAGCACACCAGCAACAAATTACGTATTCGTCTTTTCAATCTCGCGACAGCGCTCTCTATCTGTGTGCAACGTTGCTTTTGGAAATCCTTACAGGTTCGAATGCGAGAACGCCAGGCTGCCTGCGCATAAATGCCTGAGTGTCATATATACATGCACTAGTCTCCGGCCCTGCTCCTACCGCAGCTGAAAAACGTCTAGGTGGTACTACTGAATATCAGAGCAGCGGTGGGAAGGGTACCACTATGCATCGCCTACCCACCGAGAGGCTTTCCCTCAAGGGCAGGTTTGGCATGCGTTTAAGCCGGGGGTTTGGGTATGTTTAATCATATTGAAGTGTTGATTACCTATGCTATACCACCACCGATGCTCCGACCACAGGCTCTGGCCAAACTCACTTCGTTAATGATACACCAAGGCGTCGAGCTCTATCTGAGCCAAAATCGTGTTTCTACATTTTGTTTGTGATTCCGCGCGCACCAAGTGGGGTGGCTATTCCAGTCATTGCTTGAAAGGAGTGTACGCAATTCATCTCTATAGGCACTATGTGGGGGTGTGGGGTCGACATGTTTCAATTACGATTGGTAATGGCTCCATTGGTTCATGCACGACCGCATGTAACGTCAATCGACCATACAAACGACGAGAAAACGACTGTATTGAAAGAATAGTGGCGGTGTACGACAAAAAAACAAGGCTGGGATTGTCTATAAAGGCCACTGCCCATGGCCAACTTGTATCAAGCTCACCAACCAGCTTCCTCCCTCGAAATCAATCACAAATCTCGGTCAAATCCACCTGAACAGCGACTACAAGCCTCCAAATCCATACCTCCATTCTATTTCGAATTCATCATGTCTGGCACTCTCAACGTTCCAGTCTATAATGACGATACTGTGGCCCTTGTTGTCCGTTCGAGAGATAACTCAGCCCAGGCGAACCAGGGTCGGCAGCTTCAGCCCAGAGAGTCCACTACTATAGCGTTGCCCAGGAATGACCCTTATCTCATAGTTGTTAGGACCGGGCAGCGGGACTCTGCTCCCAAGCAGTGAGTATACACATGCTCTGATCAACCCACTACAATATTGGCTGCAAGATGCGGTGCTGATTCTACCTTCGATATTAGCTGGAATAGCACTAACGAATTCCGCCCCAAGCGAGATGCCCCGGCGCAGTAAGCTGGTTCAACCAAGGTGTGGCCCAATATTTCTGCTTTTGTATGGTTACCGCCGAGTGTGACACTAATATATACCAGTTGCAAGGCAGCCGATGTTGGATATGGATCCAGTTTATAGGGGATGTTAGTGTATTGAGGAGCTGAAGAGGGGAGGATCTTTGACTTAATTTTATGTAAACGCGGGCGGGGAATATGTTGTGTCTTGCGAAATGTGAGGATGCGGGTTCAAAATGTCAAGAAAGTGAACCTTGATCTATGGATAAAATACAAAAGAAAGGGGAAATTGACATCAATATACCCTGTGTGTTTAATTCTCTCTATGAATCAATTGACCCGAACTATAACTTCTCCCTGGTGCGTGTATGCTGTTTTAGCAATAAATAGGTAAGTCCTTTTCCACATACAAGGGGAAAAAAGCAATCTTATGGGCAGTCCACTCCACCAACACTCAATCCAGCTGAGTTCGTTTGCGCGGCCGCATATGAGTACATGTATCTGAGTATATAAGAGAAATTTTAAAAAAGGCTTAGCTGAATTCAACACTCGCGATATTACTTCGGGTGGCATAGGACGTTGCTTCCGCATACGTACACTAGGCAAGGATATACTGTAGCCCCGGATCCGCGTAACTAAATACAAGGCTTAACTATTATTACCATAAACTTACAGGCAAACCTGGCTATAATGAACCTTGCTGTAGTGGAAACCTGGCTATAGTGAAGAGATTGGCCGGATTGTTTCTGCACGCACGTATTCCGCCCTGGCTATAGTGAAAAAAGGGCTGTAGTGATAGTGAAGGCCTTCGTGCGACTTATTAATTCAGCTTCAGCAAAAGTACACTTGATATAATGAAGTGCAGGGGCGTCGTCAATCACCTTGGCACTATAACACAAAGCTAGATACAGGACGCAGTAAAAAACATAGGAATAAAAAACTTAAGATGAGTGTGGATGAAGCCAACTATCAAGACTGGATTGCTTCTTCTGTGTCGCTACATACTGATTGAGGGACCGATATGTATTACACAAAGGTTTTGCAAGATCAGAAATATTGATAGAAGAAGATCTGGGTACTGGTGGACGAGAAGAAACTGGGAGTGGGTGAAAGTAATGCGTAAGATCTTGAAGAAAAGTAAGGGCTGTAGAACCGCTAATAAGAGGTGGTGGTGTAGATGTGATATCGGCTTCAAACAGAGACAAGATCATTTTCCATACCAGCCGAGGAAGTAAGGCCTACAGTAATACACTCAGAGACGTGCTCAGACAGAAATAATGCCAGATTCAGTAATTCTTTTTCACCCCGCTTATCTCGGCTCACGTGATCCCTCTCGATAGTGAAACCTGGCTATAGTGAAGAGATTGGTCAGATCTGTATATGCCCGATACATCTGTGTGCCAACCCAAATAATGTTCCATCCCAGAGTGGCACTAAGCTATATAAGCTATATATACCCTAAGCCATCAGCCCCAGATTGGTACTCTGGTCAAATTGGGTGCCAACCAGACCACAAGATTGGAAACGTCTGTGGCTAGCCTAATTCTGTATGTACCCCACTGTTAGTCTGGTCCCCCTACGTCGCATGACATTCGGTCAAACCGACGTACAGACTTTAAAATAAAATAAAAAGTCTGGTTCCCTACTACAGGCCAGTGTACGATTCCGTATCAAATTTTTGAGACTAGTTTTCTTGCACATTATTAATCCGTGCCACCCATGTTCATTAAGCATCGGGACGCTGCTGGTATAAAAGTCTTGGTGATCTAGTATCACCTACTGCGTAAAGATCGGCGATCAGCATGGGCTCCCCTGCCACGTGCAGTATGCCCATCAATATACACAAGATCGATGCAGTAAGAAAAATGAATATAGGCTAAAAATAATCAAAAAATCCAAATTCAATATCTCCAGCCCACCTCGATTTACCCTGAACCCTCTATAGCACCTGAACTCTCAGTACTCCTCACGACTACCCCTCTGCCGTGACCACTCCCCCCACCTCTTCTACACCGCCTACCACAACCACTACTAGCAGCCATAGGCTCCCACTCTATAAGCCTTATTAGTATAGACTCAGGCTGCTCACTATGTATAGAATTGCGTGCACTGCAAACTGAGAAATGTCATTGCTCTATATAAGCTTCGCAAATGAGACTCCTTGGCATCGGATTATATTTGCAGCACTGTAATCTTGGCATCTTAGAGTACCCCTCTATATAGTTTTTTTAGCCTAGCATGCTTCGTAGCTTCTGCATCATACAAATCTTTATTCAAGCTCCATATATCTCGATTTGCAAGCTGTTCGGTCTCAAGGGCCTTAGCACCTATAACATTAACTCCGTTGGGTTTAGTACAGGCTTGGTCGAGAGTTTTGAGGGCCCTTGATCTATTTCGATGACTGAGTCTTCAATTCTGTGTCATTGTTAAGTACTTTGAGGGTTTGGGTACATTTTACAACCTCCGCTGGATGCTTTTTAATATAGGAACTTGCGACCTGTGTAGGATTGCTTGCGATTTGGGGGATACAGATGCAGAACTCTAGGGAAGATTAAGACGCCTTGAGTGGGTTGAAAGAGGTTCAGCGTAGCTGGGATGTTTTTTTTTGGGGGGGTCTGGGTACTGCTAAGGCTGGTAGTACTAGTACCACAGACTTGCGAAAGCACCACAGCACCACAGCACCAGCACCGGTACTGGTTACAATTATGCAGCCACCCTGTGCTTGGGCAAATATGGCTCAATCAAAGCTCGTAAAATTGAAATTGATCCCAGAGTCCGGTATAATGCGCACAAACTCCCAAACCTCAAAGTGCTTAACAATAGCACAGAGGTGAAGCCCCAGTCATAGAAGCAGATCAAGGGCCTTCAACACTCTCAGGTAAGCCTATATTGAATCCGAGGGTTGGTATTATGGTTGCTAGTGCCATTGAGGCCAAACAGGTTAAAAATCGCGATATCCCTTAAGCCGTCGGAAAATGTAAAAGTTCTGCCATGCAGTAGCGCTGCGAGCGATACTATTTTTTGCATGGAGCACTCGCTAGCGCAATATCAAAATGTCAAAGTACAGATGTGTACAAAGGTCATATATTCTCAACTTCTAAGGTACAAGCTGGTTATGCATATACAATATGGTGTGCAGCAGGTGATAGAGTGGAGATAGGTAGAACAATGGGGGCGTGGAATGAATAACTATGTGGTCGGCCTAGATCTACCAAGATAGTAGAAGCCAAAGCAAGTGAGACAGAGGTGCACAAGGCATGCAGAGCAAGACCAGTAGGACCGAGGGGTTGTGGTGGGGGGGTCAGTGGGATGAAAGCGACAAGTATAAGCACTGTCGCCGATTGGCAACCCTCATTGGAGAATGCCTTGCAGGTCCAGAAGCCGGTGGAGGCATTTGCATAGATGTTGTAAAATAGGTTGAAGAAACAAGCTTTTTAAGCTTCGGACGTGCGGGGTTCTGTTGTAGTAGCTTGCTAGCAAGCTCTCGTCGGAATGCTAGTTGGGGACTATGCGTAACATGAGGTAACTTCCAGGTAGTCTCATAGCCAGTGTCGGTATTGCCTGCACGCTTATAAAGAAGATAGCTATTGACAACGGAGATATCTAAAAGCCAGTTGAATAGTGGGATCGTGACCACTCTCGAGCATGTGGAGGAATATTGGGATGCATGTTGTAGTACCGAAGAGCATATTGGTTGGTTGCAAAACAAATTGTTGCCAGGAGGCCATCGTCCCAAAAGTAGGAGAAAATCTTGAGTGGGTCCAGAGTATCATCGGGTAAGTCACATAATTCTTCATGCGCTTCTTGTTGGTGTTGAAAAGGCGTATAAGGCACCTGAACGTACTCATCTGCCATGGCCGACATGCTGGATGGAGTGAGATGTCGTAGAAAAATTCCTCACTGAGTGTAATATCACATTTTTTAGTGGTAAGACCTTTCCTATTTTTATCGCGCTACTGCATGGCAGAACTTTTACATTTTCCGACGGCTTAAGGGATATGGAAAGATTTGCATGATTTAGAGGCTTCAGAACATACTGGGCTTAAAAGACCACATAGGGGAGTGCTCCAAGATGTCAAGATTGCAGTGCCGAAAATATAGCTTCATTGGGGTGCTCAAAATGGCTGAAATTTGATACCGAGGAGGCTAATTTGCGAAGATTATATAGAACAATAACATTTCTCATAGTTTGCAGTGCGTATAGTTTTATATATAGTAAGTAGCTTGGGTTTATGCTAATAGGTTTTATAGAGTGGGCCTATGGGAAGCCTATGGCTGCCAGTAGTGGTTGTGGTAGGCAGTGTGGAAGGGGTGGGGGGGGTGGTCATCATAGAGGAGTGGTTGTATTGAGGATACAAGTGTTATAGAGGGTTCAGGGTAAATCCGGAGTGGGCTGGAAATATTAAATTTGAATTTTTCAAGTATTTTTAGCCTATATTCATTGTTCTTAACTGAATCGATATTGTGTGTATTGATGGGTATATTGTGATGTGACTGCACGTGGCAGAGGAGCCCATGCTGATCGTCACGTGAGTATCAATAATTACACATGTGATACGGTACTTGGAGATACAGTGCCATGCGGAAAGTCTTCGAGATTCAGCCGCGCAGGGATCAGCACACGTGCAGGCCGCGGCTAAATAGCTATTTTGATGACTATTCCAGCCAGGTATACCGACATATGCTACATTTTAATAACACTTTAGTAGATACAGACAGGGAGAATCTTGGTGTTTGAGCACTCAGCTACACTCAGCTAGCTGGGGCGTAATAGATTAGCCGCGGCCTGAAGACTTTCCGCATGGCACTGTATGTATGTACTGTATTTACCTAGAGCCCCCACCTTACTTAAACTAACCATGAGCATATCTAGATTTCTAGTATAGCCAGCCTTCGTTGCATAACATTAGGTCGAATCGACGTACAAGCTGTAAAGAAAAAGAAAAAAAAATTTGGCCAGACTAGCTAAGTTTTATGCTGATTTCAATAATTCTATCGATGAATAGATGACCGCAGAAAGAATTCATAAGCTTTTTGAGGCTTCTTCTTTTTCTATTCCCTCTACCTTTTCAGAAGCCTTGGTAACCAGTCTATAACCTTGGCAAGATAACATCACGGCAACCGCCAAGAACACATTCGCATGTTCGTTTCCCGCATATGTAGATGTAGAAACATCACCTTTCCCCTGCAATAAGTTCTATGAATCAAATTCAAGGTTAATCCGCAGCCAGTATTTCATCAAGGCCATACATAACCCCCCCCCTCAATGTGTATACACCCAAGTGCCAACTCTGGAAACAGCGACGACTTTGAACTCTCCCACATGTGTTTCACTCTCCAAGACCCCTTTTCTTCACCATCGACCCCCGGCCCCTCAACATCCTGACTAGTCTATATGCAAAGGTGTGACTTTGCCCCGATAACCAGAGATACTTTAATAAAGCGACATGGAACAAGTATGTTATATAGCCCAACACATAATCCACTTGCCAAAATGCAGGTTTAGTATCGGAAGTGCTTAGCCGACAGCCCTCTGCGTCCTCGGCTCCAGTCGGGATTTTTCACTGTCTCATGATTGTCTTTTAGAATCCTATCTATGCAATGATCATAGGCACTGAGTCGACCACGGATTCACTCTCGATATAGAGAGGTGCATATGTATGCCTTTATGAGAATTCACTAATCTCCTCCGACATCGCAATTATATACGTCACCATTACCATTTGAGCACAATACACCAAGTCAAAGAAAATCGATTTCCTGTCGATCGCGTTGCCCGGGATATCGGTCTCTGCCTCAATTAGAGTCAAGACACTCTGCTTGGATAGTGTACTTATTACGATCATTTTATTAATATAGGATAATCTGGTGTGGCGAACCGTACAAGGAGTGTATAAAAGAAGGTTACTGCCGCCAGTACGCGGAGGCTGGGGAGTCGGTGTAGAATGCGGTTTGGGTGGGTACGTTGAGGTAGATATGGGGAGTGATGGCGGGGGCTGGGGAAACAGAAGCGGAAGACAGGAGGATTTTTTTTTTATCAACTCATTACTCGCATGCATACTATCTAGTATATGGCCAGGGGACGCATCCCCAGGTGGCGACCCGGCAGGATGATTCAACCTCTCGGCCGTCCCAGCCACTTTCAAGATAGAGGAGGTTGATAGAGGAGAGGGTGGAATGAAGGGTTGACTCGAAGGAAGAGAAGAAGCAGAAGAAAAAATGGAAAGAAACACCAAGGGAAAGGGATTGGAAGGGGAAGGGAGAGTATGACTAGGACCGAGAGTTTAAGTGGGATACCGGTGTCGCTGAGGAGGGCTATTGAGTCCCCATTCCCTTCTCTCTAGATCCGCCCTCACCCTATGGGTAGTGCGGGAGGTGGCTCGGGTGCAGAATTTTCATTCTCAGCTGGTGTGAAAGCAGTAATTAATCAGTACTCAATATTCTCATCTCCAACACCTTACATGGACCATATTGACGGCAAATGAGAGTACTAACGTTGGTTTCATTCGGCCAAGACCACCCCGCATAGTAATTGTGCTTGTTATAAGCACTGTATGTATGTGGCTAAGCTAAGCAAAAGAAGGGTATGAATAAGAGGTTTAATTAGAACGGGTGTGTACTGTAATTACTTGGTATTAACAACTACCGATATACCGTATCGCAATAGCCTCAACCTACTAGTACACTGCTGTGATAAAAGCTTCGAACTTCCTAATAGAGTATATTTAGTTTATGATTACTCAAAGCAACCTTTACGGATTGGCCCTCAGTTGAATAATCGTCCGCTTATAGCATAATTATACAATACTACCCATTTTTATAAAATAACTGGTTTACTAGTTTATGGCTAATTCCGTTGCAGTCAAGGTACATGATATATTAAGTACATGTATATTATCTTTTGGGCGGTTAAGCAAGACATCGACAGATCTTGCATGAATGGTATTATTCAGTTGTTTGACCCCTGTTACTTCTATTGTTCGTCAGAATAACCAACCATTCATGTATGATATGTCGATGTCTCAGAGGCCCAAGGCATACAGTCAACTCTTGCTATAACGGATCTCGCTATAGCGGGACCCTTGCTATACCGGACGGACCAGAGGCTATAACATTTCTTACCACCAAATTGCCTCTCGCTATACCGGGCGGCCATACAATACCAGACCGGATAGCATCCAAAGGTTTTCTTATCCCTGTCCCCATACATTTCTCCCTTGCTATAACAGACAACGCATGTCCGAGTGCTGAATAATCTACTCATTTAGGCCTAATGTGACTGGAAATACCCCTATTTCGGGGTTCTCAGGAACCACGTGACTGCTCAACCCCCTGCCTGGGCTAGCGCCATTCTATACCGGAACCCTTGCTGTACCGGACAGGATGCGCTGAATTTATGCCGTCCGTTATAGCAAGAGTTGACTGTACTGATCACAGTGGTGTGAGACGGTGTCAGCTGCACTTCCTATTCAAGCATTGGTGTGTGGTACAACATATGCACCTACGAGCTGCGATTTAATAGCGCTGCCACATTTTCATCGCACAGTATTAATTGTGCATGTTGCAAGCGCAAAGCGATTCATGATATGTACAACCCTTGGTACGAGGTTTACAATATACATATGTACAGATAAGCTGTATACTACATAGAACCCAGACTCAAAAACCACCCGTGCCATCAGGTTTCCCAGAGGTTTGCACCAAAAGTCGCCAAAAGTGCCTCTACAACAAAAGCTCCCAGAATTCCCAAAAAGCTACAAATCATTTATGGACCTGGAAGTTTTGCATTTTTGCGGTTGCCATATTCCGTTGACTGGCATGGGATGCACCGCCCCCATACAGATTTGTGTGGTAGCACTATCAATCTAGGGATCGATGAATTTAATTTTCGCAACATAGCCTCGCAACATAGCCTTGCCTGCATATTATGAAAGCGTCTTTAATAATCTTGGAAAAGTGGCTGTTTTGGTGCATTAACATCTTTGGGAGAAGACTAATGTCCTAGAACTAGACGTAACAGCTGAAGAAGAACTAGATTGCTTAATGGGTCACTAAGGGGGTCATAGCTCAATACACTTACATATATCTTTCGATTAGGTTGAGGGCAGTAGAGACTGTTGGGGCTGCTAATGCTATAATAAACATGCGATGGTATACTTAGAGGCCTCAAGGACGTAATTGCACGGAATTACCACGGTCAGAGCTCTTACAATACAGCAAATACCATTGCGAGGGAGAAGCTTAAGCATATACAGTTATTTTTGACCCCTTGAAACGCATCTAGCAAACTAATAAAGGCGTCTTATGCCCTATGCGTATGATAATTATATAAGAGACCTATAGGGAGTCTATCAATAATGTGAACAGCCATATATGGTGGAGAGTGGTCATGAGCTAGGAGCTTTACAGTAGGGGGGGGTGGCAGGCGCTGCTCAGGCTGTGAGTGCTATAGCGAGTTCAGGGCCACACTGAGAGAGCTGCCGATGGGTTAATCGAATTAGCGACTGCAATTACCCTATAGGCATTGCCGTTTTATAATATAGTAGCATACCGTGAAGACTTCACTCTATGCAATGGATGCGCCATCTCTTGTTGCTATCGGTCTCTACTATGTAACCGATCTTTACTTAGTTAGTGATAGTACCACTAGGCTACTCTGGTAAGTTTGCCCGAGGTACCCAGACTTATACTGTCTTAGACCAGCACAGAGCCACAAAGACCATAGTCTGGTTGCTAACTACCGGATGATTACCGCCTCATCTAAGAAGTCACTATTGCGCATGCAACGCTTCCAGTAAAACGTGCTAATACCTTTGTCCCCAACTCCACCCCAAGCAACAACATCTTTGCCTTCATCTGACACCATTCTACTCAAAAAGCAAGTGCGCAATTTCTTGACCAGCAAACTGCTTTGGACTTGACTTCATATTAATCACCGCTTGTCCTTGTGCGGCTAGATCACAAAGAATTTTGACCCGTGCTGTACGCGGACACTCGCTAGTAATCGACTGCGTATGAGAATCAAGGGATCCGAATTACAGGCGCTGCAGGAGTAAGCAGCAGTAAGTTGCACCAATATAAATCTATATCCGAGCAGCTTTAGGCTCGAGGTATATGATCACGAATAATCGCTAACTAGTCACCCGAAAGGAACAAACCAGCGCGAAACCTAAAGAAAAGAAGAGCTGCGCATGTAATAAACGTCACAACTCCTCCAAGCCGACGAATCCGACAAACCCAAGCTTAAGCAAGAAAACGCTATGACGTGGCTGACCCCATTCCGTAGTGCCGTGATTGCTGGGGCGGACCGGACACTAATCGCATCGCTTGTGTCTGCACACCTCGCCAGGGGGGAGGATATCAATGAAGTTAATGAGATCTATGGTACTGCGTTGATCCAAGCTGTGCTGCAGAGGCGTAGCGAAATAGTCGAGCTTCTGCTCGAGAAGGGGGCAGATGTTAACACCGCTAGTCCAGTGTTTGGGACTGCTTTGAGTCTAGCTACAGGGGCGGGGGACTTGCGCCTGGTTGAGCTGCTGCTTGAGAAGGGGGCAGATGCTAACATCATTGGCGGCCGCTACCGGACTGTATTGGCTGCAGCGGTGAAGGCGGATAGCTGGCTCCTGGTGGGATTGCTGCTTGAGAAGGGGGTTAATGTTAGCGTTGTTAATTATAATATTGAAGGCTTCGATGGGACTGTGTTCACTGCAGCCGTAAGGATGGGCAACATGGACGTGGTGAAGCTGCTGCTTAAGAAGGGGGCAGATGTTAACATGATTGGTGGCCACTATGGGACTGCTTTGACTGCAGCATCAATAACCGGCAACGTGTACTCGGTGGAGCTGCTGCTAAGGCAGGGGGCGGATGTTAACATCATTGGCAGCAACTACGGGACTGCGTTGGCTGCAGCTGCAGGGGCGTCCAAAACAGCTGTGGTAAAGCTACTACTTAAAAAGGGGGCAGATGTTAACATCACTAGCGGCTACTATGGCACTGCGTTGGCTGCCGCTGCAGGGGTAGGCAACGCAGGCCTGGTAGAGCTGCTGCTTGGCAACGGGGCAGATATTAACAGTATTAATATCAGTGGCAAGTATGGGACTGCATTGGCTGCAGCTGTAGGGGCGGGCAAAACGGAGATGGTGAAGCTACTGCTTAAGAAGGGGGCAGATTCACCCGGGGATGCACCCCCTCGTCATGTACCTTAGTATAAATACGAGTAATGATTTACAAAAAAAA
>Ga0307511_10003560_pt1 | contig 15967 bp, 13 predicted proteins | sample 13_EM_MG_FD_200266 | JGI IMG/M metagenome (GOLD analysis project Ga0307511, IMG submission 200266) | Populus trichocarpa ectomycorrhiza microbial communities from riparian zone in the Pacific Northwest, United States - 13_EM | ecosystem: Host-associated > Plants > Roots > Unclassified | place... | reverse complement strand
CCTCTCTCCATCGCTAAAATCCATCGCCTTATTCAAGCCGCGTTGCACTCCACGGCAACTATCCTATTTCCTCTCCCTTTTCCCAAACATAGACGACATTGAGATCCAGCACACTTACACATACACACCCGACCCAACCATCCCCGATATGGAGCTCGTACCGTTCTCCACACCGAAACTGCGAGGGCGGTTGGTGCTTCGCTACTTCCGTTGGGTCGAGACTTGGACACATCTCATCACTTCAAATTGTAGTCCACAGTTTCGCCACGCGGACCTACGTGGGAGTGCAGGCTGTGCGCCCCTCCTGTTGGAGGCGTGTGCCAAGACCATCGAGACGCTACGATTCAACGCAACCGATGGCTCGGCTGGTAAGTGGTTCTACGTGAATCCATCTAAGGGCCCGAGCTGATGATGAACGGAATTTTGTTCCTTCCCGCTTCCAGAACTCGATCTGTCGCGGCTCGAAGCCCTCCGATCTCTACAGGTTGGGGCTTGGGCCGGCGGTCACGGCCTCCCAGCAGGTCACCATCATACCAATGTCACAGAGGTGTTCTCGACCATCTCATCTCCGGTGTTCTCCGAACTTGTTCTCGTCATCGCGGGGCACACGGTGACTTATTTGCCCCAGGATGTAACGTTATTCGAGACATTAAGCAAGATGCACGAAGTCAAGCTTTTCAAGTTAGTATTTTTGCCCGAGCCGTCTGAATTATACCAGGAGGAGGTACGACGGGGGTTAGCAGTAGCCCTAGATTCTGTGGTTGCGGAAGGTCTCCTAGATTTTCTCGGTTCCCCGCCCACTATTCGTTGAGCGCTATCTCTATCCACTACGGACGATACTGTGAAGTCGTGAATACCCCTCCCCCTCGCTCTAAATCAGGTGGTGGTGGCGTTCTACGAACATCTATACAGACATAACAGGATATATGCATGGGAAAAGTGACGAGTAAGAATAGGATCACCATCATGCATACCGTTCGGTTGCCGTATCACGAGCTAGAACGCTACGGCATCATTTGAACGGGAAAGAATATCCCCCACACCGGACCGTGCATTTCGGTCCTCCAGCCAATTCGCCCGGTAGGGGGAGAACGTGATGGCGGGAAGGGGAGCAAGTATGGGCTGGCGTACAGGTTACCGAACGTGGCCAAGTATGGAGTTGGTACCAACGCCGCCAATCAGATCATCCTACTAGAGGGATCAATTTCCTCCCTTTCCCCCCATTCCGAGGTCGTCATCTTCACAAGGCTTTCGACTCCGTTCTCCCTCCAGGGTCTCCCATGAAAAGGTTCAATCACCCATGGCGGTGACCGCAACCTTTGCCACAGACGCGACGATTTTGCATCACGTCGACCCGCTCGAGCCCTTGGCCCCATCGTTTTACCCCACGTAGATTTCGTCCAGGACTTGTACCTCAAGGACCTCAGACCGCGTTCCGCGCTTTCACCCGTCCCTTAATATCTCAACTTCAAAGCTCAACCGTTTCTTTGACCACCAACGACCGCGTCGGTTCCGTAATGGAGTTCTCTGTCCTGACCCTTCCCACCGACCTCGCTTCATTCATCCGGTACGATGCCACCAAACCCATCTCTCCCGTTACCACCACTGATCCCGGCCACGTTGCTCCCAGACCGGCCGACGCCGACGCGTTGTTATTCCTGGAGCCGGTATCCCAAGGGCGAGACGGGAGGACACCACATCCTTTCAAGTTCCTTTGAAGAGCACAACAACCACAACACTACGACTGATCAATTTTGGAACGGGCGAATTTGTCAGGTGAGTCGATGCTTGCTAATTTCCTTGGTCCCATATCGCACCACGATGAAACCACACCTTCCGCGCCGCCACGATGACGATACCTCCAACAGCCGGGGGTGTAGGTCGTTCAACGAGGCTTCCGTACTCGATACCAAGCACGTCTGCCCACTGGTGCACGAGTGACTCATCTCTGCCATCAGCGACCTCAACACTTAGAGTGCACGTTCGTTTGGGCCCGTCTCCTGTGCACCGCCTCGATTCCACACCCCCCTACGATGCACTGCTTCATACCAGGTATCAAATGCTGTTTCAAGTACCTCTCGCCGATCCTACAACCCGCCGCATCCTTTAACTTCCCTTCTACCCCCCACGGCCATCACATTTCTCCCCTGTTGTCAGGTCATGATGCAAAGTGGAAACCGTGACTCTGGAACAACGGTTACCGGAAGTACGTTCGGATGAGGGCTTACCTCGCTCTCTTAGATTGCACTACGTAATATCTGGTGTGAAGTGAGCCGAGCACACAAATCGAACCAAAAGGTCGCCGTACCCGTTCGACAGGCAGGTCAGGGTTCGTCCTCGAACTACCCTAATGCGCATCATCTCCTGAAAATACCTTCCCTTCCAGATGTCCGTGAATCTATCGAAGAGTAGTCCAGGGATTCGTCATAGAGTCCTAAGCCGGGGAGGATTCGCGATTCACGGAGGACGGCGTGGGTCAAAAGTTTGATCCACGAATTCGATCAGACATCCATGTGAAGGGCTGAAACGGCTCAACCGCTAGTGTCAGACACAGAGAGGTGATTCAGCGTGGAACGGTACCTAATGTTTCAGCGAATAATCTCCCTACCACTGAGGACAAATATCTCGGAGAAAATTTACCCCTTTGTATCACAGTGGAGATCAACGACATGTTGGTGTAATTCATGTATTTGCAATAGGCGGAATATACGTGCAACGTATCCCCCCCCGGTCAGATGAGGTTCTTGGGACTAGCCGCGGGGAGCTCAACTAAATCTTCCGGTCATCTACCACCGCCCGAGCTCGGTTGTGTTGTCAGCTCACTCTCGAAAAGAGTTGCGTAGGACATGGCGGTTCTTGACGGAGGCCATCTTGAAAACGCCGGGCCAGCCTCCCCGAAATTGGAACCGCTTAGAACGATAGGATGTCCATACGAGCCCTCCTCGGTGTCGACAGTCATTTCTGAGCGCGTCCAAGTGCGCAGAATCACGGCCGAATGCCTTTTGTTTCTCATTGACTTGCTTTGGGTGCACGGATTTCAATGGAGTGGACGATGGTCATGATCTGGTACGTTCGACGCCCTCGGTTCCTGGAGAATACTGCTACGTACAAGTCCTGAGCGAAACGGCGGAACTGGGAGAAGGGCGAGGTCCGCTGGATGATGCCGGGTCATCCCCTCATTTGAGTCGAACCTGGGTAACCCCACGGCAGACGCATTTACTCCGGTTGTAACGGTCTCACAAGAGAACAGACCCTTCATCGAGGCCGATCGTAATCCTAAAGATTATTACAATATATACTGTCTCTGTCTGTGGATACCCCCTCCACTGAGCTCTCAGTCTCGCTATGTACTCGATATGCGGACGTAAAGGAGGAACGAATAGGAAAAGAGATAACGAAATAGGATCGTCATCGCGCGTTCGTTCAGCTCCCTTACCACAAACTAGAACTCCCTTCTATACCAGAACGCGGCAGCGTCGTTCAAGCAGGAAAGGATATCATCTACCCTGGGCCGTACGTTTCGATCCTCCGACCAACACAGCTCGTGAGGCAATCCATCGAGAACGGGCCATCTAGGACAACGCGGAACCGTGCCTTTGCTGTTGGCTGGCAGACGTTGTTATTTTCGACCCACGGAAACGTAGAACTTTGTTGCTCCTCCAGTATGTCTCCCCCCCCTGTGAACCTGCCTAACGACGACGCCCTCCCCTCTCCCTCCCCTCCTCTGAATTGAGGCTGGATTCCAGTCTATTCTTCCAACCCCGCCCCGAGCCGTGATATCTCCTTCGAGCGTTACTCATTGTGTCACACGCATTAGCCATCGTTCAGCGTTTCTCACCTCCAACTCCAATTCTCACTTCCACGGTCGGTCCTACCTGTTTCTGAAGCGCGTTCTCGGACGTCGAGGGATTCTCCTGTAACTCGTTGGTTGCAGATGATTTTTAATTAGCACTATTGCCCCAGAATAGCACGTCGTGCGGTATATACGGCTGCCGTACAACCACGGAGCTTAATCCCAGGTCCCTCGCAACTGACGAGAGTGCCTACTGGCCGCCCGCTTTTCGACTAGCGCATCTGGAGGACCTCATTATCAATGAGACCTCATAGTGAAGGCCTCAAGACAGCCAAATATCGTCGACCACATCTACCCGCGCGAAGGCCACCTGTGCGTCATCGTCACGGAGTACACGGAGGGTGGAGTTTCCCGGATACGGTCGCCGCAAGCATGGCGAGCGGGACGTGGAGATGGCTCGATTGGTGTAGACCTCAACGGTATAACACCCAACCGAACTCTTTGAGGAATTCTTCCCATGACTCGCGGGACGGCAGAACCAGGAGGTACATTAGGGGTGGGAACATCCTCGAGATCTCGGACGGTCCGGAGTCGACTGACGAGTATAACGTGACTACCAGTCATCACCAGTCGCAGTGCAGACTTTCGTCGCACCAGATCATCGAGACCGGATCGACGTAGCGGGAAGACCGGGCCATCTCAGGAGGGGATCCGGGTTGTCAGAACGGCCGAAGCTACAGCCAACGCCGTCAAGTGCGTCTACCACCCAGAGGATAGTGTGCAGTCGTCACCTACAGAAACCCCTCTTTTCTGAGTTCTGAACCGAGATGTGGTACCCAATGAACATGTGCAGTACCGCTGTGTAATTGGCTGATATGCAAATGTAACGGAGGAATGGATAGGAAATGAGATAATGAACATAGGATCGGTCGTGCGTTCGTTTGACTCCCTTCCCACAAGCTAGAACTCCCTTGCATACCAGAATGCCACAGCGTCGTACAAGCAGAAATGTATATCTTCTACCCCGGGCCGTGCGTTTCGATCCTCCAGCCAACTCTGCTCGACAGTCCTCCATAGTCCGTCGCTGAATCCAAGTCGTTTCGCTCCCTCCGGTTTCATCGGTCGGACCCCTTCAATGATCGCATCGACAGCCATGATATCCGACTGAAACTCGACGTAGGGGTGGTGCCCACATAAAACCTAGGGTATCGCCGGTCAACTATTCGCAGCAACAAATTCGATCGTATGAACACCTACTTCGTAGATGACCATTCCGAGAGCATAGCAATCGGATTGCCTGGTCGGCCGATTGCCTTCCGATTCCGGCATCCCGAACTTTTCCGGGTACAGGAGCTCGGGACTCATCCAGCGGCGGGTCCCCCCACCAGCGAAGGACATGAGCGTGTCATTTGAAATCAACGATGTCTGGGAGACCACAGAAGTAGCGTGGGTTGCGACACCAGTGATGGTCGAAAGACCGAAGTCGGCAATGCAGGCCTGCTGGCCCTTGTTAATCAGGATGTTCGCCTATGCAGGCGAGTGAGAGGTGTCCAGATGTGCAACTCAAGAAGTTCACATACCCCCTTCAAATCTCCGTGCACCACATGGAGTTTGTGCATATACCGCAACCCATTCGCAGCGTCGGCCAACTGAACGGCTCATCAGTGATGCCGTCGCGAATTCAGGTGAAAACATACGAGCTCGGTGCGGTTCACATCCTGATCCCTCGCAATAAAGTCATTAATGTTTCCATTCTCCATCCACTCGGAAACCAGCGCAAAGCGGTACTCGTTTAGTGACACTCCGAGCAGTGGTAGGATATTTGGATGCCGAAGATGCCTCCAAGCAACACCCTCTCGGCAGAAGCTCTGCGAGGTTTTTGTCAAGGTCGGCGCGATGGACCTGGTACAACACTCACACTACGGATGGCATCTAGGTCGCTGGTGATGTACGCGCGAACAACCTTGATGGCTACCAAACGTCCTTCGTAAGTGCCCTGCGATACGTCGGCAAAGCCCCCGGATTCAACCTCCACTGAGCCTTCTGAACAGTCGGAGATACGCATGGACGTTGGGATCACACGGTGTCGGCTGCATGTTTTGCAAAGCTCGTTGAACAACTTTAGTCGCTCTCGATCCGACAGCGTACCATTCTCAAGACGCTGTGGATCATGTCAGCCTCGGGCAAGGGGTGTGTGGGGGAGCCTACCTGATTCATTTCATCAACCTGGCTCTGTATTTCGGACCCAGAGTTTTGCAGAAACTGGAAGAAAGAGGCGACCCGTGGGAGGATCTTCCCAAGTTGCTGCCATTGGTTGGGTAGCGGGTTCGAGAATACGCGGTACATAACAGGGAGGTCGCATCGCTGTCTTGGTTTATCACGCCAGCCAGTAGTGATTACACCCCAAACAGGGCCCTGCAATAATTGACTCTGGCTTGGGTCAATTGGACGAGATGGTCGTTTGCCGGCACGAATATTAGCGATCATATCAGCCATTTTACTTCCATGATACGGCAGTACCCCTGCGAGGACCTGATTGTAGCAGGACAATTGTATCAAGTAGTAGGATGACTCCAAAAAGAGGTACATACCGAGAAAGAAGTCATCGCAACGGAGTAAATATCGCTCTCCTTTGAAGGGCCATCCACCCAAAAGGTGTCATCGCTATATGAAAAACGCTCTGGGGCCATATATTGGAGGGTTTCCGGCCGGTAACGCCAGTAATAGTACCCATCAAACATCCCTGCGATTGCAAAGTCTCCAAGACACGCCTGATTGTCCTGGGTGATCAGGATGTTGTTCTAGACGTACTGAACATCAGTGTGCGGGTTCACTTGATCCTTCATTTTGCCTACCGGATGAATACTGCCGTGTAAAATACCCGACTCATGAAGGTACATGAGGCCACTGCACACTTGTGCGAGCTATTGTAAGCGTAGTCAGTGGATTGTTCCCATTAATCTCCACCAATTGGCACGTACAAGTTTCAGACGGTCGGCACCCGGGTTCATTTGGGTATACTGAGTAATGTTCCCATCTGGCATCCATGGACTCATGATGCAAAACGGAAAGAGTTCCTCCGAAACCCGGATGACAGGGAGCACGTTCAGATGAGAGTTGAGCTTGCTTTCTTCAATCACACGGCGGTACAGCTGGTACAAAACGAGTTGAGTACACCTCTGATTGAATAAAACGATCGCCATACCTGTTCGACCTTCCTCAGGTCGGACAAGCTCTTTCCCCGAACCACCTTAACGCACACCGGCTCTCCATGATATTCTCCCTTCCAGGCATCTGTGTGTCCATGAGAAGAGTAGTTTGGTGGTTTGTCGCACAGTTCTAAGCCAGGGAAGATTCGCGATGCACGGAGCAGGGCGTGGATCAAAAGTCTGGTCCACGGGTCCGAAAAAATACCCGCGCGAAGCCATCCTGGCATGGCCTAACCACCAGAGACATCAGATGCTGAGGGAGGATTTGGTGGGGGGGAGGTACCATGCGAAATGTTATCACCAATACTTCCGCATCGGCTGGGGACAAAGCCGTCGGAGAAGTTTTACCCCTTGATATCACGCCGGAGATTGACGATATAAATTTCTGATCTTTTTCGAAGTGTTCGTGATAAATTGGATGGACATGCAACAAATCCTCCCCCAATCGGATGAGGTCCTCGGAACCAAGGGGGGGGAATTCGACTAAATCATAGTCAACTACAAATGCTCGAGTTCAGTTGGATTGAAGACGCACTCTTGGAAGGGTTTGCGTACTCCCAAGCCTCCATGACTGCCCGTCCAAGTGAGAAGATCGCGCCGGCAGAGAGGGAGGGGAGTGACTCACTATCGAGGTTAAAAGGGGAGGGTACTCACAGCCTCGCACCGCTTCCATGTTCTGGTCACGACGCATACATACTTGAATTGGTTACGTAAAGCACCACTTGTAAGAGGATAAATCTGGGTTCCGCCTCATCCTGTAAATCGCGACCATCCTGGAGGGCGGTTGCCTCCCTTTCCGCTTAAAACTGTTCCGAGGCGATCATCTCGCGGTTTCGATCTCTGCTCGGGGTTTCGTACCGGTAATGAGTTGTCGCGCGCTTGCGAACCATCGTGTGGAGGTGGCAAGTTTGATCACGCCAATGCTAATAGAGACACAACCTATTGGTGTAGGACCATGGCTATGCGGTAATAGGCCTAGTTCACGTAACTGACGAACAAGCGGAGAAAGGGAGGGAACTGTGGCAGTAGAAGTCCGTGGACGGTTTCTTCTATTGCAAATCGTACACCGAAATGAGTCGACCACGATTCCAATCTTTGTGAGAATTGGACGGCAGAGAACTTCACCAACATCCGGCGAACCTGCCCGAATCATCCTGTACAAGATGGGCCCCAGTATCGGCGTTTGGTCTTCATGTTATGGCCGTTGTTCCCTTCAACGTAGCCTCGAAGAGTCTGGGAGCATAGATCCAGTGGGCAAGTTAGTGGCGTAGATTGCATTCCGTCGACAATACGGAACTATTACATGATACCATACTATCTCCTCCATCGGAATCGAACGGAGTCTGGTCTAATTATGAGCCCCGCCATATGGGATATCAGCTTCCAGGCACGGGAGGAATGCGTCTGCGCCGGTCGTTCCTGGAGCGATGTGGAAACGGGTTCGGTCATGTCATACTGGGTGAGTTCTGTTATGAGGTCGGCGGGAAGGGCGGGAGTTTAAGGCGAAGCGGGAACGGAGAACTCTTTAGCGGAACCGACATGGTAATAGCAAGCCTAAGATGAGGTACGAGGTCGTGAATGGGTTAAGGTTGAGGGACGGGTGAAGACGCGAGATGCGGTACCTTTGGCGGTGGCTAAACCTTGAGTTCCTTGAGGTACGAGTCCTGGACGAAATCTACACGGGGAGAAAAAGGGCGGTTGAGTATATACCGCACCTCGACAGACCACTCGGAGGACAGAGGAGGACGAAAGAAGCCTCTGGGACATGGGAGGAGTCCATATTTAAACGGGTCAGCGCAAGAGTGCAAGAAAAACAGTAAATTCCCAGTATGCCGGTTATGAATTTGGATACACACGACCGAAAGGGTTTGCCTGGCGGCGAAGGACATGAGGGGAGAGTATGAACAGAATCTCTGCGATCCATTCGTTCAGACAGGTACTACGGCGAGGGTACACAAGACTCACGCTAAGGATAACCTCCAGGTCACTGGTGATATACACCCGCACAACCTTGAGAGCAACCCGACGCCCTTGGTACGCGCTCTGCGACACGTTGACGAACCCCCCGAATTCGACTTCTACGGATCCTTCCGAGCAGTCGGGTATGTGCATCGACTGCATGTCTTGCACAGCTTATTAAACATCTTTAGTCGTTCACGATCCGGCATAGCGCGATCCCCTAGATTCTGCGTGTCACGTTAGGCTTGGGGTAGGAGGTGGGCGGAGATCAAAGCGACCTACCTTATCCATCCCATCAACGCGCTTCTGGATTTCCTACTCCGAAGCTCGCAAAAACTGGAAGAGAGGCGATCCGTGGGATAATACTTCCACATTGCCCGCGTCCTGCTCCGATGTCTGGAACTTTTCAGCCATCATGAGGTTTCGGTAGGGTTGAACGCCAAATTCACCTGTTCCGCCCTCCTGTCGACTAGCCGCCAAAAACGCGGTATATAACAGGGAGTTCGCATCGTTGTTTCGGCTTCTGGTGCCAACCAGCCGTGATCAGATTCCAAACAGAGCCGTGCAACCACTGGGTCTGACTTGCGTCCGTTAGGCGGGACGGTCTCACGCCGTGCCAAGCATCCCAGGAGATCCAGAAACAACTGCGGTCATATGGCGGCACCCCCGAGAAACTGATCGCAACGGGAGATTACATCAAATACCAGGACGGTTCACAGCAGAGGAACACACCGTAAAAGAAGTCAGGGCAAGAGAGTAAACGTCACTCTCTTTTGAAGGTCCGGTAGTTCTCGAATTGGCAGGAAAGTGTGGGAAAAGGAAAGTCTCCGGAGCCACGTATCGAAGAGTTTTCAGTTCAGAGGCGTAGAAGTGGAAAGGTTGGAACGATGTTGCAATCGCAAAACCCCCGAGACACGGTCGGTCGTCTTCCGTAACCAAGATGTTGTTCTGGGAAGTTTCGGGCGTCAGTATGCGGGCTGGCTGATTCCCTTGGTTTACCTACCGGAGTGGTATTGCCGTGTAAGATATTTAACCCGTGAAGACGCGTCAGTCCACAGCACACCTGCGCGAACCGTTGTTGACGTGGTCATCTCATTGGTCTTTAAATTCGATGGGCACGTACCACCGCCGGTCGGTCGACATCCGGGTTCATCTTGAAGGATCTATAAAGGGGAGTAGATTCAGGTGAGGATTGAATTTGCCCCCTTCGCTTACATAGCGGGATGCCTGTTATGAGCTGCACTCAGTACGTCTCTGATAAAATAAAAGCGCCACACACCTTTTCAATTTTCCTCAGGGGAGTCCTATTCTGTGTCCGAATCACCGTGCCCGCGATAATCACCCTTCCAAATATCCGCGAATACATTGGATGTGCAGCCCAGGGATTCACTCGACAGTTGTAGGCCGAGGAAGATTTGCGATTCACGGAGGGTGTGGGCGTAGAGTCTGAACGGTGGGTCCAACCTGGGAATGTACCGCGGTCGAGAGGACAACACAGATACCGTCTAACCATCAGACGCGTCAGGGACTGAGATAATACTTGGCGTGGTGGGAGCATATACCTCACGAAACGTCTCCGCTAACACTGCCACTTCCGCTGGGGAGAGCAATGTAGCGGCTTCTTCTGGGGACAATAACGCTGCTGCTTTCCACCGGGGACAGGTCGTTCGGAAAGGTTTTATCTCCTGATATCAGGTTGGAGATCGACGATGGGTACGGGAACTCTTCCGTCGTGGTTGTGGAATTGGCGATTGTGACTGGAATTGAGGATGCGCGCAACAAATCTTCCCCCAATTTAACGAGGTTCTTGGGAGTAATAACCGAGGGGGCTTCAACTGAATGAACTTGATCGTCAGAGACCGCTGCTCGGGCTGGGATGGGTAGGCGACTCACTCTCAAAAGGGCCTACACAAGACATGACCGGTGACCGCTCGTCCAAATGGGAGCGTCGCGGTGGTGGGGAAAGAAACTAACGACCGCTGAGGTTACACGGGGAGCGTAAGCACTTCCGACCTTGCGCGTATGGGTCCATCGGAGTCCGTCTGTCAAATTCAAACCCCGCAGCTGTCAACCCGGCGGCCCTGTGTTAATCCCACACATTTTATCGCATTGCCAGGAAAACATATGATGCCGTAGTCGGTATTTGTCAATTCCCTTAGCTCTCTTAGCACCTATCTCACATCGCCGTGCAAATCACACTCGGCTCACCCCGGATGCACGATGTGCAAGAGAGAAAAGTACCTCTTCGTCTTTGTTTGAGCTGACTGTCACATGTCACTTACGGCAACAAACCTGCCTTGTGCGCACCGGATTCGGACAGAGTGGACTCTGCTCATGCTTGGAACAGGCACCGATTTACTCTGGAATTTAGGGGAACACATCGGTACGCTTCAATGGACCAGGGATTTTGATGGAACTGGTGGAAATGGATGTGTTACTGTTCCCTCGTCCTCGTCACTGTCCGTACATGGATCCCCACGGATCGAGTTCATATGTGCTACCAACAAGGGGAGACGAACGGGGTTTCTCCTGAAGCTATCGACTGCGGCCATCTTGGAGACAGATTGTCTCCCCTTCCTGCCAGCGAACGCTCCGAAACCGAGGTACCCAACTCACAGTCTCGACCCTTGCCTGAGGTTTCGCGCCAATACCAGAGTTGTATGTTTGGTATTGCCGAAGGTGGGAAGTTCAATCACCCCGATCCACCTGTTATCGCACACATTTGCACCTTGAGCAGAGACCCGACCAGTAGACGCAAACCTACGGCTAAGGATGAGCTCGAAAACTAATGGCGAAGGGGGGGACTGGCAGGTGATCGTCAGTGGCAGGACGTAGTCTAGTTGAGACTAACATCGAAGCGAGGTGAGCACGGTTCTCATCACGGCGCGAAATGGGGTGACAGAGAACTTGACTAACCTCTCGTGAGCCCACAAACATCATCCACCCGACCAATTTACCCTAGTATTGACGACCAGTCGTCATGCTGTGACTGCTCCTCCCTTTAACGTAGCTTCAGAAAACGCGGGACCTGGGCGCGCGGATCCAGTAGATCAGTCGATAGATGCACACAAAGCCGATTTCCGTTCGTCATCAACCTGCGGGGTTAATACACAATACCGGACCAACCCCTCCATCAAATCAGCCAGTACTATGTCCAACGGTGAGCTTCGCCCTTTGACGTATCGGCCTCCAGGAACGATAGGGACGCATTGGCTTCAGTGGTCCCAGGAGCAACGCGGCCGGGTGTGGAAGGAGTGGAAACCGGTTTGGTCGTGTCTCACTGGGCGAGTCCCGATGCGAGGTTGGTAGGGAGGGCGGGAACGGAGAACTCTTTTACGGAACCGGCGTTGCCGCTGGAGTATTGGCGGCCCAAGAACAATGTCACGAGTGAGGTTTGAGCGGCGGGTGGAGACGGTACATCCGGCGCTGAGTTACAATCCTCGAGTTCCCCGAGTTACAAGTCCTGGGCAAAATGGTAAAGCTTGTTGTGGAAGGAGCGAAAATAGGTTCTGTCACATCATACTGGGCGAGTTCTGACGCGAGGTCGGCGGGGAGGGCGGGAGTTTGGCTGGAGTGGGAGTGGAGAACTCTTGACGGAACCGACGTGGTCGTTCGCGACTTAAGAAGGGCGAGGTCAAGAGTCAGTTTTGAGCCTGCGGCCTGAGGGACGGGTGAGGACGCAGGCCGTGATACCTTTGAAGTTGATTCTTGCTCTTTGAAGCTTGAGATACGTGGTTGACGCCCGCCGGGTGATGCCGAATCGCAAACTCACTCACGACCACTTGGAGCGGGTCACGATCATGGGAGATAGGTTCTACGACACGTCCTGGGCAGGCGCAGAGGTGGGTTATGAGTGTAGCAGCTCACTTCCGATCATTAGATTTGCGTTCAAACCAACAGCATGCTCTTCCGTGTTGTTTACCTCGCGTTGTCCATATTGATAGCTCTCAGATTTCCTCTCCCTGTCCGCTCCGCTCTCTGCCCCGAAACTACGAGAGAAGTTGGCACATTACGACTTTCGCGGAGTCAGGACTTGGACGCACCTCACCTCTGACCTGGTGACCTCCATGCCGCCGCCCGGGCCTGTGCAAAGCTGGAAGTCGTATACATCGCAATTCAATTAAGATCGGAGCTGGGTGAGTGGACTCCTCGCAACTGATGGAAGTCCCTACTGATCATCTGCTTTTTGACCGTCGCATCTGGAGGTGTCTTCACTACATACGAAGTGGACACCGAAAACCCGGTTGTCGTCAAGAAGGGCATTGGTAAGTAACCGAAGGACCTCATTATCAATGAGACCTCGTAATAATGAAGGCCCCAACACACCCGAATACCGTCAACTGCATCGACTGTTGCCCGCACGAGAGCCAGTTGTGCGTCGTCGTCATGGAGTACGCGGAGGGCGGAGTTTTCTGGATGTGGTCGCTGCAAGCATGACGGGTGAGAGGTAGATCCCCACCGTTTACACCTGTCCGTGCGTCGAGAACCTACGGTTCAACGCGGGGATGGCTCAGTTGGTGTGAGTAATGGTAGAACACCCAACTGAATTCTTTGAGCAATTCTTCCGATGACTTCGAGGACGGCGGAACCACGAGATACACTAAGGGACATCCTCGAGTTCTCGGACGGTCCGAAAGAGACTAGCAAGATAACATAACTACGAGTTATCGCCAGTCCCAGCACAGGCTGTTGTCGCGCCAGAACATCGAGACCAGATCAACGTAGCAGGAAGGCCGGGCCATCCCAGGAGGGGATCCCGGTTGTTAGAGCAGCTGAGGCCACAGCCAGCGCCGTCAAGGGTGATCGTCACCCCGAGGATAATGTGCAGTCGTCACCTACAAATACCCCTCTTTCCCGAGTTCTGAACAAGGGTGTGGTACCCAATGAACATGTATAGTCCCGCTATGTACTTAATGTGCGAACATAACGGAGAAACGGATAGGAAAAGAGGCAATGAAAATAAGACCGTTATCGTGCGTTTTTTCGACTCCCTTACCACAAGCTAGCAGTCCCTTGCATACCAGAATGCCGCAGCGTCATTCAAGCAGGAAAGAATATCTTCTACTCCGGGCCGTGCATTTCGATCCTCCAGCCAGCACAGCTCGACGGTCCTCCACAGTTCGCCGCTGAATCCAAGCTGTTTTGCTCCCTCCGGTTTCATCGGCCGGTCCCCTTCCACGATCGCATTGACGGCTAGAATATCCGAGTGAAACTCGACGTAGGGATGGTGTCCACATAAAACCTAGGATATCACCGGTTAACTATTCGCAGGAACGAATTTGCTCGCATTAATACTTACTTCATAGATGACCATACCGAGAGCATAACAGTCAGACTGTCTGGACGGCCGATTACCTTCTGATTCTGGCATCCCGAACCTCTCCGGATCCAGGAGCTCAGGACTCATCCACCGGCGGGTCCCCCCACCGGTGAATGACATGAGAGTGTCGTTTGAAATCAACGACGCCTGAGAGAACCCAGCAGTGGCATGGGTTGGGACGCCAGTGATGGTAGATAGACCGAAGTCGGCTATGCAGGCCCGCCGCTCTTTGTTAACCAGGATGTTCGCCTTTGTAGATGGTTCGGGTATAAGCGTGGAGGCATTACATTTAGAAACAAAGAAACCTACTCCTTTCAGATCCCCGTGGACGATGCGGAGATCGTGCATGTACTTCAAACCATTCGCAACACCGGTCAACTGAACGGTACGTCAGTACGACTGCTGAAAGATCAAGTGACAACGTACGAGTTCGGCGCGGTTTATGTGCCGATCCTCCTCAATGAAGTCGTTGATATTTCCGTTTTCCATCCACTCAGAAACCAGAGCAAAACGGTGTGCGTTCAGTGAAACTCCAATCAGTGGTAGTATATTGGGATGCCGGAGGTGTTTCCAAGCGACACCCTCTCGGCAGAATCGCTGCGATCCATTTGTCAGGATGGCCATGACAGGAAAAGTAGAAGACTCACGCTCCGGATTGCGTCCAGGTCACTCGTAACATACACACGCACGACTTTGATAGCTACCTGGCGCCCTTCGTGCGTACCCTGTGATACGTCGGCGAAGCCCCCACATTCGACTTCCACAGAGTCTTCCGAGCAGTCCGGGATAAGCATGGGCGTTGGAATCAAAAGGTGTCGGCTGCACGTTTTGCAAAGCTTATTGAGTAGCTTGAATCGCTCCCGATCCGACAGTGTGCCATTCTCAAGACGCTGTGGATCGTGTCAGCCTTAGGGAGGGGGGATGTGGAAGAGAGTACCCGATTCATTTCATCAACCTGCCTCTGTATTTCTGACCCCGAGTTTTGTAGAAACTGGAAGAAAGAGGCGACCTGCGGGAGGATCTTCCCAAGTTGCCGCCGTTGGCTGGGTGGCGCGCCCGAGAATACGCGGTACATAACCGAGAGTTCGCATCGTCGTCTTGGTCGATCACGCCAGCCGGTCCTGATTACTTTCCAAACAGCGTCCTGCAATGATCGACTCTGGCTTGGGTCAATTGGACGAGATGGTCGCTTGCCGGCCTGAATTCCAGTGATCATATCCCCCACATCACTTCCATAATACGGTAATACCCCCGTGAGGACCTGATTGTAACAGGACGATTGTTTCAAGTAGGAGGATGGTTTCCAAAAGGGGTACGTACCGAGAAAGAAGTCGTCGCAACGGAGTAAATATCGCTCTCCTTTGAAGGTTCTTGGACCAGAAAGACTCGGTCCTCAAAATAAAAACGTTCTGGGGCCATATATTGGAGGGTTTCTGGTTGGTGATACCAGTGATAGCGCCCACAGAACATCCCCGCGATCGCAAAGTCTCCTAGACGCGCCTGACCGTCCTGGGTGATCAGAATGTTGTTCTAGACACACTGAACATCAGTGTGCGGGCTCACTCAATCCTTCACTTTGCCTACCGGACTAATACTTCCGTGTATAATACCCGACTCATGAAGGTGAATGAGACCACGGCACACTTGTGCAAGCTATTACAGGCGTAGTCAGTGGAATATACCCAT
>Ga0307511_10003559_pt1 | contig 15971 bp, 17 predicted proteins | sample 13_EM_MG_FD_200266 | JGI IMG/M metagenome (GOLD analysis project Ga0307511, IMG submission 200266) | Populus trichocarpa ectomycorrhiza microbial communities from riparian zone in the Pacific Northwest, United States - 13_EM | ecosystem: Host-associated > Plants > Roots > Unclassified | place... | reverse complement strand
CCAGCGCCCAATCCCCCCCATATTCAACCAGTCAAACGCCCACATGTCCTCCTGCCATGCACCTAATAATCATTGACACTCCTCCAGAGAGCTCTGTCCAGGGAATAAAAGGTTTCGTTCGGCACGAGACCACCTACTTATTTTCCTTGAGCTCACGTTACCTGTTTAGCATTGCGGCTCTACATCTGACAGGTATCACTTTGCCATAAAGTGCAACCTCAACTTTCGCAATATCAACAACGGCATTTGTATAGTAGCTGCAGGATAGCTACCCATCACCGGCAACTTCTGCCCTTGTAGCGCTGCCGCGCACCCACTGCTCGGCATGCCTGGGCTACCCTGTATGTTGATCTCCGGTTATGAAACGCCTCGTCTGGGAATCGAGATTTCCCTTCGCAAGAATCTCTCCCTTGTCACCACCCCCCCCCAACCCACAAACCAGACTCACATTCTAAAAGCCATAGCTAACAACATGCCCCGCTCCCAGCCGCCGTCGACCTCGATGCTTGCATCTCCTGCCTCTACCGCAAAGAACTCCTCGCCGAGTCGGTCCTTGAAGCCCTCTGTGCGAAGACTAAGGAACTCCTCATGAAAGAGTCAAATGTCGTACACATCAAATCCCCCGTAACCGTCGTTGGCGACATCCACGGCCAATTTTGGGACATGCTCGAGATCTTCAAAATCGGTGGACCCTGTCCCGACACAAACTACCTCTTTCTAGGCGACTACGTCGACCGAGGCCTATTCAGTGTTGAGACAATAAGTCTTCTGGTGTGCTATAAGCTGAGATGGCCAAGTAGGGTGCACCTGATTAGGGGAAACCATGAAAGTAGAGGGGTCACGCAGAGTTATGGGTTTTATACAGAGTGTCATAGGAAGTATGGGAGTGCTAGTGTGTGGCATTATTTCACGGATATGTTTGACTTTTTAACGCTGAGTGTCGTTATTAATGATGATATATTCTGCGTTCACGGAGGTGGGTGCCCAATTCCTGCTGCACCAGATGGCATAGAATCTCAGCTGACATGAGCTCTCCCACCAGGCCTCTCTCCGTCTATCCATTCCATCGACCAAATCAAAGTCATTGACCGCTTCCGAGGTAAAACCACCAGCCTCCTATCCCCTCCTTCACAATTCCCCACTAATCCCCCTCCTAGAAATCCCCCACGAAGGCCCCATGGCCGACCTCGTCTGGTCCGACCCCGACCCCGACCGCGACGAATTCTTCCTCTCCCCCCGCGGCGCCGGATACACTTTTGGCTCCGCTGTCGTCTCCAAATTCCTCCACGTCAATTCCATGTCGCACATCCTCCGGGCGCATCAACTCTGCCAAGAAGGCTATCAATGTCTCTACAACAACCGACTTAGCACTGTCTGGAGCGCGCCAAACTATTGCTATAGATGCGGGAATATGGCGAGTGTTCTGGAGGTTGGGGAGCATGGAGAGAGGGACTTTAATGTGTTTGAGGCGAGCCCGGATAATGATGTTATGAGGGAGAAGGAGCAAGAGAAGATGGGAGTCGTGGTGGAATACTTTTTATAGGTGGGCAGGGAGCTAGACGGGGGCTGTGTGTGTGGGTAGGGGAGATGGACGAGAAAATATGATACTTTTGTATACACTTGCTTCTTTTTTTGGCTAATGCTGGATATGAGCTGCTGTTGAGTGTTTATTACCACAACTTGCAGCTATTTTACTTTGATATTCTTGTATAGGGGGTTATTTACGATGGGTTTTTTCCTGCAAGTAGGTGGGGGCGCAAAGTTACTTATACATAGTATATAGCTATACATTTCACAAGTCCCCGCTGCTCCATTCCTCCACTTGATTCACGCCATTACCAAGCCCTATTAATGGAATGTTACCTCCGCCTAGAAAGATTTCCGCACAGGCCTAGAGACTTACCCTGAGCTACTTATACGGTAGTTAAAGGATTGCTTATTGGTGGCGACCGAGTGACTACTGGCCACTTCCCCCCCAAAGCGCACCCAAAGCACACCAATCAGTCTCAACTCCCCCCATGTCAGTCCTTACCGTACTATACATAGTCAGGGCCCCTTTTTTCCCTTCTTACTCCTTGTGCTTGATACTAATTAATATCCATAAGCTAGTGATTGCTCTCGAACTCATGCGCGCGCACAAAGTCACTCAGGGTAATGGTACGGCTAGCCACCACTACCACCACCACCACCACCACCGCAATGAACTAATTAAATATGAAACATTATATCCCCCCAGAAAGTATAAACCAACTCAGCCGTTCTGCCTAGGTATATATATATATGGAAGATTTACTATAATGGTAGTTAGGCCAAAGAGAATAGATATCATATAACCATCCACCAGATCTTTTCGTGCTTTTACAATGTCATTGGCTTACTAGTACCACGCATGATACATATACATGTATATCATGGGCCCAGTGGACCTACAGAGCCATCTGAGTGCTCTGAGGAAGGCGAGCAGCTACCATATCGATCATGGTGAGGGGGGGTGCACAGATGTAGGGACTTGAGTCTGTTTTTCAATGTGATAATTTAAAATTCTTGCATTCATATTGCTACTGTGCTTCCTTTAATTTTCTCTCCTCCGCCTAATCTCAGTGATTTGCGAATTCCTTCTGTCAAGATATACGCATCTTTCAAAGTACTTAAAATAAAAACAAAAACCAGAAACGTTCAAATACACGCAAACCAAACATTGCTAATAAACAAACAAATCAGGCAGGGTACATACACGCAGAGAAAAGCTAAGCAAAAACAGACACCAATGGTAAAGCAAGTACAGCAGACAAAAACAATAGCGTTGACAGAACAAGTTCGAAAATTATGTTGGGCCAAGAGGATATGAGGCTGTCGATATGAGTGGGGAAATTGTGGGGAGATAGGACCCAGAAGGGTGCTTCAAAAAGTGCAAATGAAATTGTTCAATTTGTTCTCTTCCTTCACAAAACCGCAGAAATAAGAAACCCATCCCAGTTTATTGTCCCCATTGCCCCTTGCTCCATCGAACCAAACTCTCCAAGAATCCTAGCCTCTTTCTGTTTCCCATCCTAAAACCCAAGTCTCCTCCAGCTCAATCCCTCTACAAAACATGGCCGCAATACAACCACACCAATTGGTATTAACAGCCAACATCCTCCATCACCACCACGCCCATCCAGGTAAAAACATGCGCCGGCAGAAAGTGAAGCTGTAAAATGTTGTATGTGGGTGAGAAGACATCAAACCCCGACGGGCGGACGAACGGCGAAGGAGAACAGCGAATAGTATGCCCAAGAATAAAGAGAAAAAAAGATTAAGACAAAAGTCGAAAACAAAAGGCACCCCGTATCGCCTGCCGCAGAACAATACGGGTCAATTGTAGCTATCGTGATGAAAAGGCTGCAGGCTTGAACCCATGCCATTGTATCATTATGTTCAACAAATTTAGTGTGACTTAGAGGAAATGTGGAATCAAGGCCCTACATGATAATTTTAGTCAGTGACCAACCAATGCGTAAACAAATGCAGTAAACTTACGTTAATGTTAACCCAATTGAAAGCCCAATCAAGGCCTTTGTCTTTAACTTCTCCTGCTTGAGTTGTTCTTCCAATACCCTAGACCTCTTGACCTGTGGTGCAGCAATGCTATCATCCCCCGTCGACTCGTCCTCCTCAGCCTTCCTTTTCTTGGTTGGCAAATCGCCCTCCAACCGCCTCGACTCCTCAACCATGGCCTTCGCCTTCGCCATCATGTCCATCATATCCTCGGTGTGTTCCGGGATAGGATGAAACTTTGCCTCATCATGAGGATATTCAACCTTCACGCGAGTCTTCTCAACATCCACATCGCCATTAGTCTGGTGGACATTATCAATCTCAACCTTGACTGTTGGCTCCTTCTTAGCCGCAATCTCCTGAACGGTGGTTTCTGTTTCTGTTGTCGCCACAGTCTCCTCAGTGGTAGTAACGGTAGTAGCAGCCGTTCCCTCTTCCTCCTCTTCACTCTTGCTTCGAAGGCCGTTCAGCACCAATGGTTCGCTCTTGAGGGGGTGTTCCTTCGCAATTGCACTGGCCTTTGAAAGCCTAACCTTCCGTGGGCTCTGGACCCTCTTGGCGGGGCTAGCGGAGCGTGTGGACCGTCTACGAGCAGAAGTATTGGCAGTCGCCAAAAGAGGTGGAGGTGCGAGGTCTGATGCAGTAACTGGAAGTGGTGCAACACCATCCTTGTAGAACGGCGGGGGTGCCTGGATGTTCCTCTTGCGTTCTGATGGAGACACCGGCTGGTTGTCGAGGAGGGCTTCAATCCAAATGGTCATTCCGTATCTGTTGATCCGGAATCATTACGTCAGTATGTACCCTCAGTAGTCGCACAGGAAACCCGTAGGAAACCTTTGCTAGAGACAGGATAGGGCGGAACGGTTATCGCACTCTTCTGCTAGGATTAGGGCTGAACGCAAGGTATGTTAGAACAAAAACATTGAATACTGGAGGTGATGGAAGTTCATACCATCTGCAGGGTGAACCCATAAATTTCCAGCTGTTTCATCTGTTGACGTCTTTGGGAAAGTTGCTTTCACATATCGTCTCTCATCCTCCTCATCCTTCTTGCTAGCCCATGGGAATGAAGCCTTGAACCTATTCGCCGAATCAGTGGTCCATTAAGAATATATGCCATCACAATTCTGCACTAACATTCCAGTGGAACTGACGAATCCATCATAGCTACGTCTCATCAAAAAATAAGACTCGGGGGTCTGGGCTCCAAAGATCTCGGAGTGAGTAATCGGAGGTAACGGCGCTCGGAGGTGAACGTAGGAAAAGAGCCCAAGTTCATTGCCAGTGTTGGATTTTCCGCTTCCTAAATTCGTTTGCCCAAGTCGTCGAAGGTCAACAAGTTCCTGATCTATACAATTTGCAATATTAGCGATGACTATTCGACGCGACCTGGCATCGGCGCACGCGCGAAAGGCGTGACAGAGGGCCGTACGTACACGGTGGAATTTCCTCGCAAAGTTTGGCGTTAACGCGAGTTGGGAGTGTGCGAGTCATGGTTACAGTGTCAAAATGCACCCTGCAGTTTAATGAAGCCGTCGTTGAGGAGTGGTTTTCACTGAGTTGGATGGTTGTGAAATGGACTTGTATGTTGAATGCTGGACGTTTTTTCTGACCGTAAGCAAAAGAAGAAACAGAGTCCACAACGGGGAAAGAGGGCAGGGCAGCAATGTGTAAAAATTGAATTAGGACTGATTAAGATGGATGGATAGAACAGCTGGCAGGGTCCCGACACGAACCAACGACTAATTGATGCGTGGAGAATGATGGGGTTGGGTACAGACTCCGTACAGGGCGTCTTATCCCCTGGTCTTGCCTAAATCCCTATGAAATCCCCCAGTTTAATGACCACCTTTCCCAAGGTTTTTCTTTTTCTTTTAATTCAGTGGATGTAGTAAATAAGACTTGCGGCGGACTGGCAGTGTCTAAATATCTTCCTTTTCTCTTCTGTCTGCAGAATGGTAGAAAGGATACTTATGGGGAGGGGGTTATGGATGAGGTTCTGTTAGGTGGGAAAGCTGCTGGGGTTGTTGCAGTGGTTTGTGGGTCGTGACGGAAGTAGCTCTAGCGAGCTGGTTTTTGGTTGATGTTGAGGGGGAACTGACAGCCGCTCGCTCGGGGCACTGCGGCCCATTTAATGACCACGCTCCACGACCTGTCAAGAACAAACTTATAACTATACAATTCAAATAAGTACGGCAATACTATCAGTAGAGACAGAGATCCTGTCCCTATACTTCTCCATCGCCCAAAAGAGGTTGCCATTGGATTTGGATGGGCATATTGGCAAGACGTATCCAGCGTGCTTCAGACCTAGTTTGGCTGCTCGTTCCGACCCTGACTACCTATGATACATATCCGGGCGCCCCTCCCCGCCTCTGGGCTCAACGCTCCCATCTCGGCGAGTGGGAATAAGTCCTCCCCCAAATAATCTTGCGGGCACCGCTCGAAGGCTTGTTCTGCCCCCAACTCCCGCCTAAGTAACTCGCCTCAGTAGTCAGTCGAGACCTCTGGGGAGTATGGAATCTCAGGACAAGATCTACTCCGGCCAGCGTACGTTCCAGGCCCCACGATGACCCGTTCGTTGCCCCCTGTGACCGCCAAGGAGACAAAGCATGCACTTGTTCATTGCAGTTTAGCGCACCAATCAAGCCCCCACCAGCACATCACAATATTGAAGCCGACACACCAACCCCACCTCACACTGGTTGTGATATCAACCACTAGGAGCCGACCGAGCACGCTTATGACAAAGGCAGATATAAGTTCACAAATCCGGAGGAAGGAGAGGATCAGAGGTGGCCCCTCCTCGTTTCGTCTGTGTGCCAGGCCACGTTCCACGGTCTAGGGTAGTTTGGTTGTCCTACCATATCATGATAACTTTCAATTGACTGAACAATAATACTTCCACTTGTGTGTTGCTAATATTCCTTTTGCTCAATGCCACTGCCATGGATGACTCTCATGATCCTGAAATGCCAGATATTTTTGACGAGCTAGTGGAGCTAGCTGCTGGGACTCCTGCACGCGGAGCCTATGTGACCACGCCCCCTCCCCCCCATATTAAACAGTGTCGCAGAGAGAGGGAGCAGTATCAGGTGCCTGGACCTTTCCTTTTTCTAACCCCCCGCCTTAGGCTCCATGTCAGCTTGAGACCCCACCAAGCATTTACGCCCAATTCCCCATTTAATCCGCAGACGACAAGAACTCCTGTTCCCGATAGTAACAAACGACCTACCCTTTACACACGTCTCCCCCATACACGCACCAACACATCATACACTCACCATACAAAACACAAAGCACAAAACACAAAATGGCTGATCATGATGATTTGGTGCCTACCATAGCTGAAGGGTGAGTTGATCGGCTGAACAATGCGGGGTTCGCACCTTTTGTTGTTTCCAACAACAACCCTCCTCATCCCTTTCTCTCCGTCTCGAAACAAAGTGGGGATGATCTAGCCAACGAGCTTCATAAACTAACTTATCCAATCGAATGCCAGTTACAAACTGGGGGAGAAGAAGACGGTTGATGAATACGCAAAGCTAGGTATGGTAACTTCGTCGGGTTGCTTTAGTTCCATGCCATTTCTAACTTGGAATTTGGTGTACGATAGATGCTGAAGATGAGGCTCTTAACCGTTGGAAGGCATCTCTCGGAATTGGCGCAGGTGGCTCGATTGGAGATCCAAATGATAAACGCCCTGTATTTACTCCTCCTACCCACGATCTTCTAATCCAAACTTTCAACAATTAACGCCTTGTTTAGGTGGTTATCCTTCAACTAGCTCTAGAAGCTGATGGCCGTCCGGATGTTGTCATTGACCTTGAACAACCTGGTGCTCTGGCTGCCCTTACTAGTAAGCCTTTCACAATAAAGGAAGGGGCTCAGTACTCCATGAGGGTCAAGTTCAGAGTCCAACACGAGGTTATTTCTGGATTGAGGTACCTGCAACGGGTTAAGAGAAAGGGGGTGCAAGTCGACAAGAGCGAAGAGATGATGGGAAGTTTTGCACCAAACACTCACCCAAATCCGGTGTATGAGAAGAGATGTAAGCATCCTTACTCCCTTGCGACTACATGATGCTAACAGGTGGATAATGTGGATAGTTGCAAAGGAGGAGGCCCCATCTGGAATGCTTTTCCGTGGTCACTATGATGTGCTCAGCAGGTTTATGGACGACGACCGCCACAACTATCTCGAGTTCAATTGGAGTTTCGACATCAAGAAGTCTTGGGAGTAAGCAGTTAATTATCGCTGCTCATGTACCGAGCATCCTTTCTTGTTCACTTTGCCATTGAGTCCACCCCAGGGTTTTTATTTAGTCTTTTTATGATTTTGGGAGGATACATTTGATGTACCAGCTCAAGCTATCTTTTTCAAATGTGTCAGTCCTGTTTGGTGCCTTCGTCAGAAGGAATGAATGATGAGCATTTACCCTTTAATGCACCATGTTTCCCTCAGTACCTATTTAGTTAAGTCTCGATTGTTTTGTTTGGTGTATATGGGAGAATTCGTTTATCTGTCAGTTGTTGGCCCTGGTTAACTAACTAGGTCGCACAATTGGGCATGCGTCGTCGATCAGTTAAGTACTTAGGCCACCTTGTCTTTTTGTCAAATGCGATCACAGGATCTTCGATGGGTCATCTAGTTGCAATAATGACAACTTTTTGAGTTTCTTGGTGTCATTTATCGGCTGCGCCTTACGAAAAGTTCAGAGAGGCTCTCTGTATAGCCATCTCAGCTCCTGTCGGTACTTATTCACCGTGAGTGGTCGAGGTATTTTAGCCCCCGGCACGCGCAATACTTGAATACCTATCAAGCAACGGTATGCAACCCGGACATCTACATCCACTAGTAACTTCCTGCATGTACGTGATTATGGAGGTGGAAGTCACAGGACAAGCGATGCCTCCCCCGTTGAATGGGGGTTGTGCGCCCGAGCAATATCGCAAACAAGCTCAAGATGGGTAATGCCATGGCCAAAAGTAGTACAATGAAAGCTTCGACCATTCAGCAACCCCGGAGCTCTTCCATGTGGGGATCGGAGCTGAGAACCTCAAAAGGTGACCAACCGGAAATACTCGAAGCAGGTACGCGTGATAAACCTAGGGTTGGGGTCAGGGACGAAAAACTGGTATAGGTGTAAGTACTTAATGCCCGTATATACCGCGCCTTCTCCTTTGCCGGTTGAGCACTTGAGCTCATTCCCTTCCAGCTTAAGCCAGGTCCAAACTCAACGAACGGGGGCTCCCTTTTAGTCCTTCTATAAATCTCTCAAATCTACTTTAACATCTCTCCTCCAAGATGACTCGGATATTCACCACTATTCTCCGCACGGGGGCTCTCTCTGCTGCTTTCTTCGCCTCCCTTACCTTCTCTCTCAGCTACTCCGCAGAGCATGCTCTCCACGACCAGCAGTTCCTGGATCACCCCAAGGAGTCCGTCTTTTCTTCCATCCCAGCTCCTGACACAGATCTCGAAGCATGGCTCCATGATCAGCGTATCTATGCCTTCAATCAAATGCTCGCCAATATTGGCCCAGACGGAGCCAACGCTAGAGGAACAGCACCTGGATGCATCCTCGCTTCCCCGTCGAGGCATGCCCCTAACTACTACTACCAGTGGATTCGAGATGGGGGTATCGTTATCAGCTCCTTGGTAGAGCAGTGGCAGAAGGGCAAGTGGCCGAGGGAGGAAGAGAAGAGGATTCTAGACAGACTATTGAAGGTGTTTATGGATTATGTGGATATCCAAAAGAACCTTCAGTGGACGAATAACCCTAGTGGAGGATTTTATGATGGGGGGTTAGGGGAGCCGAAGTTTAATGCTGACGGGAGTGGGTTTACAGAGTACGTTGCACAGCAAATCCTAATCTCAACCTTGTTATGGAGAGGATGAAATTGATTTCGATATCTTTATAGTAACTGGGGACGCCCCCAACGTGATGGGCCGGCCCTCCGTACCACCGCCATAATCGACGTGCTCCGCGCAGCGGCTACTACCTATCCTACCCTCCTCACAGACTACCCCTTTCTCCGCAAACTCTACGAGCCCTCGCTTCCTGCTACCTCCATCATTAAAGCCGACCTCGAATACGTCGCACACACCTGGCCCCGAGAAGGCTTCGACCTCTGGGAGGAAGTCAACGGCGTACACTTCTTCACGGCCATGGTACAGCTTAAAGCTCTCGAAGGCGGGGTTTCCCTCGCCCGGAAATTCGGTGATCCCGGTGCAGCGGACTTCTATGAAAGGCAGGCGAGAGAGCTAGGAAGGAGTATGTGGAAGTTTTGGGATGGAAGGAGGGGACATTTAGTTTCAACTGTAGGCATTACGAGCAGGAATCCGCCTAGGTCGGGGCTGAACTGTGATTTGATGCTGGGAGCGTTACATGGGAATGGCAAGGTGTTCCCACCATGGAGTGAGGAGGTGTTGGCTAGTTTGGAGAAGTTAGTGAGGGCGATGAACAGTAGGTATCCGAACAGGGCGCCTCCTAGGACCGATGGTCGACCAAGTGGGAGTGCAATTGGACGATACACAGAAGACGTCTATGATGGCGTTGGCACAGGGGGTGGACATGCATGGTTCATATGTACAGCCTCTGTTGCTAGGGTACTATACTCCTCTGTTGTCGAGTTTAGCAAGAAACAGAAGTTCGATGTTACGTCGAGGAATCTGCAGTTTTTCCGGATGGTGAACCCAGAGATTATCCATGTGGGTGAGATTGAGATGATGGATGATAGGCTTTTTAACGAAACTGTAAGGTGGATGTTTGAATATGCGGATGGGTTCATGGATGTGGTTAGGAGGTACGTTTCGGAGGATGGGAAGAGGGTGGGGAATATGGCGGAGCAGTTTGATCCGTGGACTGGGAGGCAGCTGGGAGCAAGAGATTTGACATGGAGCTACGGGAGCTTTTTGACGGCGGCGGAGGAGAGGGGAAGGGCAAGGGTGGGGGTTTGGGGGAAGTGAATGGAGTGGAGGGTGTGATTGTACTGTATTTGGGGCTGGTTGGCACTGGAAAATACCCAAGCCTAAGCATGATTTTGTTGTTGCGTTTTTTACAGGTTTTGGAGAGTGCCCCACCTGAGGAGTTGACGTCTGTTTGGTTTGGTTTCTTGCATAGGATAGCATCGTTAATTGAGTTAATAATGTGTTTTCTGTATTATGTATAATACATGAAATGAGAATTGAGGAGTACTTTAGTATATAAGATCGACTCTGTCTGGTTAGCGAGATAGACAATAGCTGGCCATGGTTAAGGAAATACCTAGTCTGGTTGTAGCAAATACCCTCAACCTATCCAGACCAGTCAACCCCCCAACCAACCTCAATTGTACCTGTGGTTAGTGTTAGATAAGTACTTAATTGGTACTGGTAAGCATGTGATTCGTAGTGGGGATTGGAGCCATGAAGAACCATGGAGGGCCAGCACGTCTCGCTGCTTTTATGTCTTTGCGATGTATCCCAGACATGTACATACTCACGTTTTGGTACATGCATGTGGAATGATTCAGATTGAGAGGTTTCGATATGTTGCATGCATGGATGGCACGGGGTATAGATAGACCCGAAAAAGAAACAATGTACCCAGTAATTAGTGAATACCATGGCAATATGCTACCTATCCGGACCTATAGGATAAGGACAGCAGGGCTGGTAGACCGGTAGGCCGAAAGCTGATGATTGGACTGGGAATTTGGGGAAGCGAGGAGGAGGAGGGATGAGGAGGTACGGGCTATGGGTATAACGTATGTAAGATTTGAGGTTTGGTACTTATTAATGTGGGGAGGTTAAGCTTACTTTGTAGTCTGGGATTAAGCTGACCACTACTGTACTGTACTTAGATCTTTCCATATTCCTATCTTCAGGGTAGTCTCGTGACTACTTAGGTCGCACTAGGTACCTAGCGCTGTCAAGTCGGCTCGTTCTGATCCGATCCTGCCGCTGTGCTATTTCTGGAAGCATAGACCGCCTCGCATGCTCAGCCCTGCAGGCTTGCGTGCTTGTAGCCCAATGACGTTCATCGTCATGCTTCTTTCATTTTATGTTTTTCTATCTTTCCCGACATTGTACACTAATTGTGTGTATTCTGAGGGAACAATTCTCGATCCGGCTCTGGCTATCTACGCGGCCAGTGATGTGGATGTAGCATTTGTACCATCTCAAGTTTGTTCTGGAGTCTGCCGAAGCCGCGTAAGGCACCCATTCTATCCCATGCAGTCCGGGACCGAGTTTTAAAACACTAGCTTGGTTGTTAAACACAACGCCAGCAAGCACCAGGCCGGTCACATAGTAAAATCAAGGACCTTTGTCACAAGTGTAGCTGATGGGCATCGAAGTATCATCAGTGTATCGCCAGCTTTCAGTATTTACATTCTCCACTCATATACCGTTCATATAAACTTCAATTCCATCTCGGATCGCAAATTAAAGATTTCGGGTGCTGCCCTGCCAAGTCCCTGCGCTTTTCTGAAATCACCCTGACACTATTAAGCCCCCTAAACAATCAAATCAAATTCACTAATCATCATCCCACGCCTCGTTACCGTACGCCTCGCAGCGCGAAGGCAAAAAATTAGGGTGACAAGGGTCGGGGAGAAGGGATCGCTATACCCTTTCGGACGGCATTTATCAAAGGGCCCTTCGTTCAATTTCAACTGGTAAGATGCTCACCCTCGTTCACCGGCCGACGCTCACTATCTTTCTCGAATTTCTCTTTCAGCTGGTGGCACTACCTACGAGCCTCGATTTGTGCTAGGCTTTTTTACATCAAGCTGCTTTTATTGTGGGGGTTGTGGGCTCGTGGTAGTTACTTACTTGTGGAACTCACGGTACAGTGGTGGCAGCCCTGGTCAGGCTCGATTCAACATAAAGCAATCCATCGACTTTTCTCGCGAGTCTAAAGCTTATAATTTTCTTGGACCCTCTTCTTTCTCTCAGCCCTCTAACCTTCTGTTATTGTCAACGCCGGCATTCCCGTGGTTTTGCACTGGTGGTACCTTACACTCGCTCGCCTTCTCGCTCACTCGCTTCATTCAGCCACCGAACGGAACGCTACCTACCAGGTCATAGCGCCTCGCTATTTGTTCCGTTGAAGTACACTAGATTCACACCTTATCTGTGCCTCCATACACCCCACATCCACACAGCTTGGGCATTTGATGCGAAGAAGATTTAGACCGATAGAGCCGAAGATTAGATAGGTACATCGAGGTAGATAAAAAGGAAGACAAATGGGGCATCCACAAAAGTATGGTGTGGTCTTGGATGCGGGATCGTCTGTACGTTTGGCCTCTCTCCTACTCGACCCACTTGACGCCACACAACCTTGTGCAGGGACGAAACAGAGTTTAACAAACGTTTTCTATAGGGGACGCGCGTATACATATACCGCTGGGACGAATTAGACTATGCCAGGAAACATGCGAAGCTAGCTGATCTGAAGCAGTTGCCAGAGATTGAGACGAAGAAACATTGGACGAAGAAAACTAAGCCTGGTAAGGGATACCTGCGTTGCGCAAAGCCGACTCGGGTTGGTTGCTGAATATTTTTGTTAGGTGTATCGACGTTCGGATCGAAGCCGTATCACGTTGGAGAGTATCTACAGCCGTTATTACAACATGCGATCGACATTATCCCCGCTGAGTCAGTTCCTGAGACACCACTATTCTTACTTGCTACTGCTGGAGTCAGGCTGTTGCCACCAAGGGAGCAGAAATTGTTACTGGAGCAAATTTGCTCATATGCACGAAAACATACAAAATTCTTACTTCCCGAATGTAACCTTCATGTGCAAGTGATCAGTGGAGAGACAGAGGGGCTGTATGGATGGATTGCGGCAAATTACCTCCTAGGCGGATTCGACAAGACGATTGACCATGGAAACGGACATCATACTTATGGATTCCTCGATATGGGTGGAGCAAGTGCGCAAATTGCTTTTGCACCAAATGCTACTGAGGCAAAGAAACATGCCCAGGATTTGAAGTTGCTGAGGTTACGTACAGTGGACGGGTTACCGGAGGAGTATCAGGTGTTTGTGACGACGTGGTTGGGGTTTGGGATGAATGAGGCTCGGGGGCTTTACATAAAGCGACTGATGGAAGCATCTGCCGCTCCTGGGGTGAAGGAACTACCGGAACCATGTTTACCAAAGGGAGTTACTACGACGTTGGAAGGAGGAGAGGATTTGAAGAAGAAGAAGAATGCCAAGGACCCAGTGCTTGTGGGTACGGGAATGTTTGAGGAGTGTCTTCGACAAACGTACCCGCTGCTACAAAAGGATGTCCCGTGTATGGATGCCCCGTGTCTGCTCAAGGGTGTGCATGTTCCTGGGATTGATTTCACAGTGAACCACTTTGTGGGAGTGTCAGAGTACTGGCATACTACACATGAGATATTTGACTTTGGCCAGGATCATCCATATGATTACACAGAGTACCAGACAAAGGTGAAGGAGTTTTGTGCGCAGGATTGGAAGGATATCGAGGCTGGGATCAAGAAGGGGAAGTGGGGTGATAAAGCCGACCATGAGAAGGCTATGCAAGTCTGCTTCAAGGCATCCTGGCTTACGAATATCATGCATGAGGGGATTGGGATCCCAAGAGTGGGGATTGAAGTTACGCATAATGTGACAGACCATACAGGTGCATGGAAGGAACATAAATTGTCCAAGGAGGAAAAGGCGAAAGGGAAGGGATTTTTGGAGCCATTCCAGGCTGTGAATAAAATTAATGGCATGGAGCTGTCTTGGACATTGGGAAAGATCGTTCTTTACGCTGCTTCACAGATTCCCGCAGCAATTGGTCAAGCAGCATTACCTGTCGGATTTGGAACGAATACTGCGCAAGCGTATAAATCTGTCCCAGCGGATTGGCAGTATGCTGGGGCGATACACACCCCTGGGTCTCCTCCACCAGTATCGCCTTCACCGCCGGGATCGAAGGCCAATATAACGGATGGGGGTGCGAGCCAGGACCAAATCGTGCCGACGGGACATCATTTGGGCCTTTGGCCGTTCATCTTTTTAGGGATGTTACTACTGTTCTTTTATATTGGCCGAGAACGACGAGCACGATTATACCGCCGCTGTGGCAACCTTGTCACCGAAACGGCAATCAAAATCCGCTCAACGATCATGAAGCGCAGGAGATCCTTCTCTGGACCTACATACGAGCGACTCGTAGAGGAAGGCGCTGGGTTCTCTAGCGGTGCCGGCGACGGCGGGAATGGATTCGCTGAGGTGGAGTTATTTGGTGTTGGTACCGCCGACGATGGGGAGAATTTATCGGATAGTAGCTCTGGGAGCTCCGGTGGGAAGAACAGTAGGTATTTGAGAGCGACGGGGGGGAAGGGGAAGGCAGCGATTAGAGCGGGGAGTACGGGGTTGATGGTTAGAGTGGAGAGTAGAGAGAGGATTGCGAGGAGTAGGGATGTTAGTCCTACGGGGCTAAGAAGTGCTAGAGTGAGGAGTCCGTTGCCAAGGTTGGATTAAATGTACAGCCTTGAGGCGGGGGTGACAAATGGAGTGTAGGTAGGGGAGGGGGAGAAGGAGGAAGTGACCAGAAGCGTGGGGAGGGGGGTTAATGATAAAGTACGAGTGCCATGCCTTTGGGTTTTTCTTTCACGAAAAATGGGGGGTTTGTGTCTGTCCAGCTTTCTACTTGAGTTCTCTTTTTTCTTGTTTATATATATATTTCTTTTCTTTTGCTTCTTCAGTTTATATCAGGCGTTTTTTTTGTTTGCTCATCAGGTGTGTTTGTGTCATGCGTTTCATGCGATGGGAAAAATATCCTTTTTTTTTGTGGATTCATGATAGATGATGTTTTAATATCCGACCTGTTCGCACTTCTTATTTTCTAGTTTGCTCGTTTTTCTGTTTTGGCTTTGATTTGCAAGTGGCTTGCATGTTGTAATGGTTGATAGCTTATGGTGACGGGTGGATGCAGCTTGGGTTTGGATTGGGTTTGACTGGCACGATTGGGTTAGATGGAATTGAGGGTAAAAGGAGGGAGAATTGGATTGGGATTGGATCATATATTGGTGGGGGAGCTTGAGCGTGCATTTGAAATTGAAAATTTATTCATTGCCATTTTGAGATAATATAAAGTGCTGGATCTGGGCTTTGAGCGTACTCAAGTGTGTAGTGAAATATGTATCTGATTCCTCATTGAATAGACCGCCCATCGGAAATCTGGCAGGAAATTTCGGGTCGAGAGGGTAGATTTTTGGAGTTTTACCCTTGATTTGCATGGCTAGATCTTTTTTCCTCTCCTATATGCTGTCTACTGGTAGATATATCACAGGAGCGGTCGTGCCAACCAGACTAAGATATATTGACTTAAAGGTACCCCAGAAGAGAATTGAAGCTACAGCCCCCCCCCAAAATAGTTATCTCCCCTATTTTGAGGGTAAGGAATTCGAAGTTAGGT
>Ga0307511_10003558_pt1 | contig 15980 bp, 12 predicted proteins | sample 13_EM_MG_FD_200266 | JGI IMG/M metagenome (GOLD analysis project Ga0307511, IMG submission 200266) | Populus trichocarpa ectomycorrhiza microbial communities from riparian zone in the Pacific Northwest, United States - 13_EM | ecosystem: Host-associated > Plants > Roots > Unclassified | place... | reverse complement strand
TTATATTTTTCATACCTCTGGGCGGTTCTATTTCTCGTATTTTATTTATGTTATATTTTTCATACTTCTACTTGTTTGGTGATGTCTGGCTTAATTATTCCATAGTTTCGTATGAAGAATATTATGCAGATTGGTGAATGGGCCCTCCCAACTAGCAATAGCGTCCCATTGCTGACTGGGCCGTATTGCTGAATGGGTCAGAACACCAGGAATTGCCCACTTTGGGACCGTCATCCAGGAACTACCCATTATTCGTATCGATCGGCCCAGCCCTTGCATTCACGTGGGCGAGAGTATTTCCTACATGCCCGGGAGGATGGAGCCTTAGGGCTGGAAGCAATGTTTTTAGTCAAATCCCCAGGGAGAAAGCGTGGGTATCTATTCAGCAATCTATAATCCCCGATGCCAAGCCTTGTCCCATGACTTCATCTGGTAATACATCTCCATGCTCTACAATACACAGTTCGTGGTGTGGCTAACCCTTCAAGGGCGGTACTCAGTGTTGAAAATTAACAGGCTATGGTTGGAGGTACGTGAGCATTCACTTGGGCAGAGCAGAGTATGCAGAAGATTGATCGACAGATTGCGTTGAGCGACATCAAAGAATAGGATTAAGATCAAGATCAAGAACAAAGACAGCGACATCAATAACAGGTTGCCTTTTTAACAAATATAACACATTGCGAGTACGCGGCCGGGTATAGTAGAGATTATAAATGGAAAAAAACCACTGTGCGAGAAGAGGTGATATATTTATCCGAGGCAGGGTATGTCAACATACACCGCCTGCTGGCGGGGTCTTGCAATGTTTCCAGTAGCCTACCGTCACGGTTCCACACCAGCATGGACCGAATTCAGGACAGGTATGCGGCTGGCGCACATCATTTATCCAACACCTGTATGAGACACCTTGTTAGAGTCGAAACCCGGAAATTAAAGACATATTCATGTAGTGCAAAAACACGATGAAAATGCACAACTATGAAATATGTATGAATCTGAAGGCGAAAGATCCACCTACGTGCAACGTTTGTCATCTGCACAGTGCATGCGAGAGTAACCGGATGGGCAGATCGAGCCACAGTTTCCTCTGTCACAGCTCAATTTGATATCTACGCCATTATTGTCGCCATCTTTCCAGCAAGCAGCACAATTGCTGGCGCACTCCAATTCCGCTGCTGCGTAGGTGGAGCTAGCTACGATAGCCAAGGGGACTAATAGATTCAGTTTCATTGTCTGCGAATTTCACCGTCGGTTAGTTCCACACCATTGCCGGTAAAAGGATTTGCTTGAGGGCTTTACACTCACGCAACTTTGTGTCGCCTCTTCGTTGATTGCTCTAATTGTGGTCAGGGAGAGTGTTTTGTAGCTCTTAACCTTTGGAGAGTGAACAGCTTCAATTCAGTGGTGTTATAGCGAATGTGGAAACTATTTCATCTTAGTTGGAATTGTGTACGCCTTTATAGCAGTCCTCGCCTGAGTATGCACATGCTAACTGGTAAGCACCAAGCTTGACTTTGCGAAAAATTCGGGTACACCAGATTCTCGGAACCCTCCGGAAAACAGATCTAAAACCCGTCTCGGGGCCGCCTAATTTTTCTGTTGGGTTCAGCAATCACTACGACTGAGCTGGTTCGAACTATACAACCGAACTATGCAGCATACCGCCAGGTAAGGTCATATAATTATAACCTAGTAACATAGTTTAATAGGACCGGCGAAAACTGATGACCTGCTGACTGTGCCCACCTCGAATATATTCGTTTTTATACACATATTGTATAGTGTCTTTTGGTTACAGCATTGGTGACTTTATTGCCGTTGCAACAACCACCTGGAAAACCAGTCTCAATACCAAAGGAGCTTCCGAGAGCTATAAACCCTCATCTAGGAGATGGAATCAACAGCACAATTGTTATATCAGACTGGCAAGCTCCTCGAAACCGCTGGCCTTCCCGCTTCCACAACAAGCTGTATTAGTCATGGGCTATCACTGTCACAGTAATCTCCTTAGGCTAAAAATGACTATGAAGGAGTACCAAAAAGGGTTTGAAAGACCAATGGCGATCCTAGTAAAATAGCAGGATTGTTGTTGGGGGTGAAGGCGCAACTCAGGAAGATTTCATGGGAAATGTGTGAGAAGGAGGGTGTAAGTGAGATACGACAAAATGTCGAGCGGAATTGCCGAGGTTGCACTTATATTGGAAGCTTGTGAATTGTAATTAAAGAAGACTCGCTCATATGACTTCCCCACAATAATCACCAAGTTTGATTGGCTGATGCGGCAATATTTCTGCCTACTCTTCTAGAAACGCTATTGGATGAAACCTGGGCAGTAGTGAAGCAGCTCTCCCACAAAGTTATATGCCTAGGCAATGCACTGGGACAACCAATACCAATCCCCACTAAGGTGTACCTTCAATTGGAAGTATGTATCAGTGATACTTTCTTTGTGTCTTGATGTCATTTTAGTCACTTCTTCCGCTGCATTTGGTAGCACTAGCCTAAGGAGCAGACATTTAATGAATCCTCAAACTAGCATTCCGAGGCAGGCCAGGAAATTCACGGATCAATGCCGAGCAATTTACCATCAAAACCCAACACTATAAGCTGATATTGCTAGCGGAGTGGGACGCAGCGTGAAACCAAGTATGACGTTGCTTATGTCCATGGTGTTGAAAATGTATCAGTTCTAAAACCACTGTCCCTTTGCAGTCCAATTTACGGCATAGATACAGACACGCCTCACCTCTCTAAAAAAAAAAGATCCCGAACACTCATAATCTGGTATTTTTACACCCGACCCCTTCTTCACCCCACCTTAATAAGCCACTCTACTCCTCACATCCCTTCGCCCCCTCATATTCATTCCTATCCACCTTCCAATGACCCTCTCTCTGTAAAAGGAATACATCACAGGCTGCACCCTCCGCAGGCTCTGCACCCTCCGCAGGCTCTGCACCCTCCGCAGGCTCTGCACCCTCCGCAGGCTCTGCACCCTCCGCAGGCTTTGCACTCGCACCCTACACACCCTCTGCAGACAAGCACTCGCCTTTAATTTTATAGGAGTTATTACAGTACGTACCAGTGAAGGGGTGATTGGTGATCCTTGTGACAAGTTTGTGGTTATGGGGGAGAAGGGCGGGGAGTGGAGGAGAGAGTGGAAGATGAGTATGCGGAATATTGGTATATTCGGCTGGAAGAAACTTAATCTGACCGCTAAAGCCAAGGTGGTTACTTCATCTATCTACATACAGTACACGTGGATTTCAACCGCTGATATCCTTGTCCAAGATGGTTGCTCCATCTATCTACATACAGTACACGTGGATTTCCACCGCTATCCTTGCCGTACCTGCCCTGTTGGGCATCCCTGCATGAAGTAGGGTTACCTAGCGGAGGCTCCTCATTCCCTCAAGGGCCTAGACACGAATAGGCTAGGACACCAATCGTCTCTTGCAGGCCTGTCCCACAATTGCCTCCTTCCCCTCTTGGCACGAGCTGGGTCTTGGTGATAGGGAAGAGTTCTTCCGTCAATCCAAACTAGGGGAGATATTCCCACACAGGCCCAAATGACTGCAGACAGATATGCAGTTCCTACTGTGCCTAATTGATAGAGATCTGATGCTAAGCGTTATTACTCTTGATTAGGTATTGGATCGAATGTCACAATCGCAACCGACTCGGCTACAAGATATAATCACAAAAGTCACCGGACAGCATGTACAGTGATAAATTACAGGCAGATGAGGCTGGGCAACTGGCATCAGGTATCAATATTAATTCGACGTGTTGGCCAACACTTCTGATATACACCTTCGTTCAATTTCTTCGACTTTGAGAGCTGCAATAGTTGCGAATAATATTACGATAGAGCCAAACTCACCGAAGACTAATAGGGGGTTAGAAATATACTCCTCTCTAACGTCGTTAGGTTACAGTGTTGGTGACTTTATTGCCGTTGCGACAATCGCCTGGAAAATCAGCTTAGCGCTACGCAGTACTAAAGGAGCGAGAGTTACAATGCGCTCATCCAGGAGCTGGGATCAACCGCACAGTCGTTATATCACACAGTATTTGGAGACTGAAGACACAACTCAAGAAGTTTCCATGGGAAATGGCCGAGGAGAAGGGTATAAATGATGTAAGAATTACGAGGTTATGAACGGAGGAATTTGTAGGAGATACTCTCGCTCACGTGAATGCAAGGGCTGGGCAGATCAATACCAATAATGGGCAGTTCGGTCTGGATGACGGTCCCAAAGTGGGCAATTCCTGGTTGAACGGATAGGATATAAGCAGCGGGTTTCTCATGTTCATTTCGTTGTTAGAGAAGAAAAGCACGGTAGGTATAGCAGTCCGCATATGATTGCTTCGATAACTATGGTGAAACCACCCGCTCACTTTAACCCCCGTGTCATTTTCAACCGGAAAATGAATAGGCCACTCTAACGGTTATACACCTGCAGTAAAAGTTGTTTTATCTGGGTCTCAGTCTCATGTGAGTCCAGGATCACAAAAACTAGGATGGACAGGGGGCAATGCTGGCCATAGTGAAAGATATTAATCTAACAAGCGGAGGTGGTGGCAGTGGATATTAAAGCTTTTAAGCAGGTGGATGTGGTAGCACCCTCGGTTAAGAACTCCATGCATGTGCTTCAACTTTATTGGAACAAATGAAAAAAAGGCAGCTACTAGGTACAGCTTGGAACAATGCGAAGTAGGAATTTAATTCCACCTACATGTACCACCAAGGCTCATACATACATAGATGCGTATTATATATAATCCATTCTATATTCTATCTTCAGTGCCCCTTATAAACTCTGCCTTGCCTCCCTATCTGTCGCTGCCACGGTGGGGAAGGGAAGGCTGCGTAGTTCTACACCCAGGGAGCCCCATAATGTAATTCTCCTAACACTCCATGAACCCGCGCATGTGTCTAAATAAACTTGGATCTTTAGACACCTCATTACCCTGAACTAGTATCCTGAAGTTCAATATTACAATATTATTACAGCATGTACTACGAATGAAGAACCTATACATTTTATCGAAACTAGTACTAGTGGATCCTAGATAGATGTATATACCAGGTGTTGAGGGACTGACTACCTTCTTATCAAGCGCCTGGCCCGGCGTGTTTTTCATTCTGGTAGCCCAATACTGGCGACAGAAAGATCTAGATTGTTTCCCTGTCATTATCCCCTGCAAAGCTCAAGTCGAGCTCACAGCTTAATTGATACCTACAGGAAATGTCTATCATATGACCTGGCTGCTCTAAGTCTTGCATGACTGTGGGTGATACGGTAGATCACCACATTAAAGACCGTATAGGAACAAATTCCCTAGGTACTGAGGCTGTATTTCATGGTTCCTGTGGAGGGCATGTTGTTAAGCATAAATAAATCAGTAGATATCATGCACACCTGGCTATGCAAACCACAAGAAATAAGTAAATAGCTGACCGTAAGCAGGCACTAGGCCTCTGTTTTCAATTCACTCCAAGTAAATTATTAGTTTGATTGTACGGCTTCAAACCACACCAGCCACCGAATCCACATCCGCAACTGCTCTAGTCAAACCCCCATGGCACAAATGTAGTTTAATACAAACGAAGAAAAGAGTAAAAAACCCGAGCATATCATACCCACTTTATTCCGCACTGCACTCTGCTAGATTACACGATACTTTGCACATGCAACAAACCACCTCAATAAGCCACCATACTCCTCACATCCGCAATCTTCTCCATCCCCTCACCCCTATCCACCTCCCCCCGCGACCCTCTCCTCTCCTCAATGAGGATATATTCAATATCCACAGGTCAAAATGACGTAGTGGAACTTCAAAATCAGACTGTCATGCATCCGATTCATCATTCTATGTAGCCCCTGTCGTGTATTAATAGAGATCCGATCGATAATGAAGTAAGCTCTACTGCTATTGATTCTTGGATTGATTGAATGCATGATCGGGCCGGGGCATGGTTCCTGACAGGGTTTACTAACGACTCAGCCACAAATACTACCAAAGGTCACGGACACCATGTATTGGTACGATGCACATGAGGCTGAGCCACTGTTCATGTTGGCGTCAATATCATTTCAATTTTGTGTGAGCCAACACTTGTCCTTCTTTCGATATCTATATGAGTTCGGACTCTTCGACCTTGATCGGAGCTGCAATAGAGAACGGCAGTTGCGATTAATATTACGATAAAGCTATATTCACCGAAGACTAATAGGGGTAGAAATACACTCCGCTACAAAGAATTGACAATCCACCGCAATTATACATTATGTCCTTTGGTTACGGGGTTGGCGACTTTATTACCGTTGCGACAATCGCCTGGAAAATCAGTTTAGCACTACGAAGTACCAAAGGAGCTTCCGAGAGTTACAATGCCCTCATCCAAGAGCTGGAATCAACCGCACAATCGTTATATCAGACTGGCAAGTTACTCGAAACCGCCGGGCTTCCAGCTTCCACAGCAAACTGTATCAATCATGGGCTATCACTCTGCCATGGCAATCTCCTTAGACTAAGGGCGATTGTGAAGGAGTACCAAAAGAGTTTTGAAACACCGAAAATGTTGCCGGCAAAACAGAGGGATTGGCACAGTTTATGGGGAATGAAGGCACAACTCAAAAAGATTTCATGGGAAATGTGCGAGAAGGAAGGTGTAAATGAAATACGACAGAATATCAAGAGTGGGGTTGCTGAGATTACACTCATATTGCAAGCTTGTGGACTGTAAGTGAAAAGAATTCACTCTATCAGAACTAGGCTGATAGGGAGATGTTTCTATGCTTGTCTCCCCAGAAACGAGATCCGCGAAACCCGCGCAATAGTGAAGCGAGTTGAAGCAGCTCTTCCACGAGACTTGGGTTACACCTGGGAATGGGACCATAAGGTTATATACCTGGACGATGCCCTGGGGCGATCAATACCAATCCCTTTTGAGGCGTGCCTCCAATGGGAGGTATGTTATATCAATGCATATTTCCCTTATGTATCTTGATGCCATTTAGTCTCCCTCCCCATAATCATTTGGTAACGTCAGTCTGAGGAGCAGACATTTAATGAAATGCTCAAACTAGTATTCCGAGACAGGCCAGGAATTTCACAGATCAATGCTGGGCAATTTACCATCAAAACGCAACGCTATAAGCTGCTATCGCCTACGGAATGGGACCATATCGTGAAGCCAAGTATGACCTTGTTCATGTCCATTGTTTTGAGGAAGGATTGGTCGGTGTTAAGCAGATGCCCATTGTGCAACACACACCACCACAAATATTCATATATACCCAACCCTGGTTACGACTTGGAACAAGTTCAATGGTAAAAATCACTCTCTTTCACACCCACATACCATATGCAGCCTGAGAAATGAATAGGCCATGCTAATGGTTATATTATTGCAGTACAAAGTGCTTTATCTGGTACTCAGTCTCACGCAAGCCCAGAATTACAGAACTAGAAATGGCAGGAGACATCGCATATAGTCGCAATAGTGAAAGTTATCAATCAAAAGAAGGGCAGATGGAAGTGGAAGAAGAGGATATCAGAGCTTTTAAGCGGGTGGATGTGGTGGTGGCACCCTCGTTGGAATCTCTGTTTCCCCTTGGACATCCAGCGCTTGAAGCTTATAGGCAGGAATTGGAGCTGATGCACAAGAAGCGCTTACTAGGAACTAGGCTAGGAATTTAATTCTGATTACATGTACTACCGAGGACACAAGTGCCTCCTTCCCCCAGGTGAGAGTTGGGTCTTGGTTATAGAACGAAAACTTGGAGGAGCTCCTCCGCCAATACACTCTTAGACCTAGGAGAGGAGATATTCTATACCCACTAAAACGAGTTCAAAATCCGACTGTCATGCATGATCAGGATTCCGACTCACCGTGATATGACGGTTCCACTGATACCAGCAAGACCATGAGCACCTGGACTGGCAAACTTACTGGAGTTCGAATACCGACTCCTCCAAGTCTCTATGACCGTGGCAATCATCGTAGGCATATTCCTGGAAAGTCGGTCAAATATTGATAGGTTAAGAATCCCGGTAGTGAATAATTGTACCAGCCAGTTCTGACTCGATAGTCTTTACATTACTAGAGATGATGTGATAAACTCAGGGTAGTATTCATGGATGTTTCTTTGGGGTGTACCTAGACATGTTTGATTTGATCGAGCTTAGATAAATAAGGTGGTCATTATGTGACCTTATATCGCTTAGGATTCCTTTACTGGAGAATTGGGGCACTGTCTTGCATGAATATCCAATCCTCTTCATGGAATTTTGAGAGGTAGTCCTGAAATGCCTTCAAATATACCCTCCCGGCGACCCCCCGCTTGGATTCTGGATTGCCACATTTAAACCATAAGCCCCTTCACAAGCCCCAAGAATACAAGCCCAGACCATCTGTGTAACAACTCTAGATTTTTTTCTGAGATTAATATAATCGTTTTTCCAATCTTAAATAGGTATTTGAATGACCCATACAGGTTCCGCGCCAGAGGATATTTCGACAGAAAACTCATCACTCCAATTCACCTTCCCCGCTGCTCCTCGGAATTTCGGTTCTCTAACGGCTCTTTGATATCTCATCATTTAATAATGGTTGCGAAGCTGCTCGTCACTTTGGTATATTAGCTTCTTTCAATCTACGTTAGATTAGTGTACTTGGAAATACGCAGCATTGCATGGTTATTGTGGTGTGAGGTCAATAGGTGCTCTCGCAATTTATATGAGATAGCGAGGAAGTGGTCAAAGGTCTTCAAAACGAGGGGGCAGGGGTTGAGACATTTGTTCCGCCGAGGTTCGAGTGGATATTCATGCTGTGGATGGCGAGGGCTATCTCGTGGTACCGTCCGCTTGCTAACCCAGTGCTCGTCGATTGGAGAAGCTTGTCAAATTGGCTATTGTCAACCTCTAAATGCATGTGAAAACCAGCGCGTATATCCTTCGTTCCTTAACACTTTTTTATCCGTTTTTGGACTTATGTCGTTATTTGCCAGACCGGCGACAGAAGCCTTCTAGGATGCGAGAGCATATCCTATGTAAATGTTAAATCTTACCCTCCGAAGCTTTGCACAAAACCCAAGTCAGATCAAGAACCCTCACGGCACAAGTCAAGAAAAGGGAAAGATGAATGCGTGAAGGGCAAAGGGAAGAATCAAAACATTAGAGATCTCAGAAACAGCCTTGTTCAAGTTGTTAAACTCAATATATATCAAAGGACGGGACAGTGACCACCCCAAGCTTATGAACAAGAGGAAACACTGAAAAGAAATTTGTCATAGGGGGTACTAACTATGGGACATATTTCTTTTTGGGGCAAAACTCACTGGGTAGGTTCAAGGGTAGGTAAGTTAATCGCCGCCCACGCGAGGTATGTACATTTTTATTTATTTATTTATATACTCAGTACTCATATTCGGCCCCGATAGGGGGGGCATGATGAGCAAGCCGGAATCCCGCTGGTTTCAGGCGCCGTCCTGGTTAATTAGAACGTACCGGCGACTATGTACAGAACTATCTTGATATATGACCGACCCGAAATGAAACCGACGTCTGAGGCGAGGTATGTACCGAAGTATGGGAGATTCGTGAAAAGAGAAGAGAAAATAAAATAAAATACAAAACCCCCTTTGCCACTCATACGCCTATTTCTCGGTATATGCAGTGGAAGAAGCCTTCTGCTGCGTCCCAAGGCTCATCTTCCCCTTCATCTTTTCTCCAGATCGGACGGCTCATCTGTTCCGGCGAATCTAGATCGCCAATTAATTCTCTCCGCTGTTGTCGGTGCTGTGGGCAGCGGAAGGTGATATGTGTGCCATCCTCGTTTGGGTGGATGCAGTGGCAGCTCGGTCTTCCCTATAGTATAAGGCCAGCTGTTAACTAGGCCTATGTCTGTACGCACCCAGGTGTAGGCCGACAGTGTTCGTCGGCGTCAGTCAGTCTTGCGTATGCCGTGCCCGGGATGCACAGCCGCATCATACAGGTGTGTGTATCCTTGCGCGGAGCGGCCTGTTGTTTCTTGTGATCTGTCCAAGGTGGAACTCGTAGGTTGCTCTGGTATCTGCCTGCTCGTTACCTGGTATGCCAATACTACTTCTCACCCAAGAGATTGTGGTATCCAGGTGTTGCCTGGCTGTGAATGCACTCTTCAGTCTGATCTCGATGCTTGATCTCGGGGGCTGGCCGGCTGCTAGGTTGATGATTGTCCGTGAGAAGGGCTACTGATGGGTGTCTAGGTGGCTCTCTAGGGCTGTGGCTAGGCCTGCACGTGCTGCGTCTGCCATTATGCACTTTTCACCTAGGAATTGGTCATCCTCCTTCACTGGGCCTCCCGGCGGCCCCCGCTGAAGAAAACGCCCGCTGCTTGGTTATCCGTCCATGTAGCATACCCACCAGCCTTCATCCAGCAGGGATCCGATCTTGGCTGGCCAGTAGGCGTGGTATTTTGACCTGTCTTCCTCGGGTGCGAATAGTGCCCGTTCGGTGATCTGCTAGGTTGACTCAGTTGCTGTAGGAGAGCTCTTCCTGCTGTGCTGCGGTGAGGTAGGAGACTGCTCGGATGGGGTCAGCTCAGCGCTCTTCTCGGGCCCCGGTGGGCCTAGGCTAAGTTCCGTCGTGCCATGCGTTGCTTGGTGCCTGGCCGTTCTATCTCCAAATGGCCCTGGAGTCTGAATAGTTTGGTCCCACCTGACTCCTGATCTCCCTTCCTGCAGTCTTCCAGAGGATTCCTCACCGTGAACTTGAAGGCCTTCAGGGTGACGAAAAGCTCCATAACCAGGTGGGTCACGAATACAGAGATAGATAGAATCCATTATAATAATGATCCAGCTAGACTATAAGGATAGTTGTCCCGTTCCTATTTCGTAGGTATTAGCCAATAACACTACCAGCTTGAACCCATGATTCGAATTAAGCCTCATCCAGCTTCAAAATGAGTTCTGAAATCTGAAGCCGATGAGGTGTTTGTAAAGATTACGAGGTTATGGGTGGAGGAATCTTGGGAGAGAGAGAGAGAAAGTATAGATGTATTCGTCAAAGCTATGTAGAGATCGCTATAGTATGAATGCTATGGTTCTACTGCCTTATTCTTCTTATTTCGCCAGCGGAGTCCAGCTCTTTTATCCTCCCCGAGTTATCCCAATAGGCCATTTTAGGCTTCCATGTCCATGCCCGCATATCCCAATAGGCCATTCTCGGACTCCTGCGTTTCCCGTGATATCGCACGTGAGAGTAATTCCTACAGTGTTTAGAATATAAATAAATAGAGAAATGCTCACGAGTCACATGTTCCGATCGACTGCTAAGTAGATAGTTATAGCATAAGTACCAAAAATAGAAGTGTTAATGTAGTTGGCACTAACGAGGAGAACGAGGAGAAGAAGGAGGTTGGATATGTTGACGGAGGGCAGGGCATGGTGGTGGTAGTGGCGCTGGTAGCTGATTTCCTAATCCGACAAGTACCACCCTCACTAGGATATTGTCATTTTGACCGTGGTTATTGTAGGAATTACTCTCACGTGCGACATCACGATATCACGGGGAATGCAGGAACCCAAGAATGGACGGTTGGAATATGCGGTTAAAGACAGGGGACTCCGAAATGGCCCACTGGTATAAAGTCGAGAAGGATATAAAGAACGGAGAATTCGCTGGGAAATGAAGAAGATAGAACACTAAGACCATAGCACCAAGACTATAGCGATACTTAGATAACTCTACCGTTGAATATATATCTCCCTCTCTTAATTTCCCTTATGCATCTTGATGCCGTTTTAGTCTTTCCATATGCAAATTGGTAATATCAACAAGAGAGCAGACATTTAATGAAATGGTCAAACTAGTATTGCGAGGAAGGCCAGGAATTTCACAGATCAATGCCGGGAAATTTACCCTCAAAACCCAACGCCATAAGGCTGCTATCGCCAACAGAGTGGAACCACATTGTGAAACCAAGTATGACGGTGTTCATGTCTATTGTGAATAAGGATTGGCCGTGGACAAGATATTGTCCACTGGGTAGCACAACTACAAATCTCTATCCAATCATAATCTAGAACAAGTTCAATGGTGAAAATCACCTACCCTCTCTAATACCCATCGGACTGTGTTCAACTGGATAAAGGAATAGGCATGCTTGCTTTATCTGGTACGTAGGTACTCTCATGCAAGCCCAGAATTCCAAGACTAGGATGCAATGCATATGGCCGCGGTAGTGAAAGTTATCAATCTAAAGAAGGGTAAAGTGGAGGTGGAAGAAGAGGATATTAAAGCCTTTAAGCGGGTGGATGTGGTGGTGGCACCCTCGTTGGGAGCTCTGTTTAATTTCCCCTTGGCCACCCAGCGCTTGAAGATTATAGGCAGGAATTGTACTTGATGCACAAGAAGCGGCTACTACTAGGAATTTAATTCTAATTACCGTACATGTACTATCGGTCATTATGCATGACCAGGACTCCGACTCGCCGTGATATGCAGTTCTTACAGCAGTATCTGATTTATATGCACCTGGATCCGATTTGGATTGGGGCCTGTCCAGGTGTTCACAGCATATACATACTAGTACCGTATAACATGCACATGGGGCTGAGCAGCAGTGTGTTGGCATCAGCATCATCACTCTTTTCGTACCCTTCCTTCGATATGTATGAAGGACTGCAATAGAGAGCGGCAGTTGCGACACTTATCATGATAGAGCCAAATTCACCAAAGACTAATACTTAGAGGGGTAAAAATACACTCTGCTACAAAGAGTTGACAATCCACCACGATTATACATAATGTCTTTTGGTTATGGAGTCGGCGACTTTATTACCGTTGCGACAATCGACTGGAAAATCAGTTAAGCGCTACGCAGTACAAAAGGAGCTTCCGAGAGTTACAATGCCCTGATTCAGGAGCTGGAATCAACCGCACAATCGTTATATCAGACTGGCAAGCTCCTCGAAACCGCCGGGCTTCCAGCTTCCACAGCAAACTGTATCAGTCATGGGTTATCATGCTGTCACAGCAATCTCCTTAGGCTGAAGATGATTGTGAAGGAGTACCAACAAGGTTTTGAAACACTGACAACGGCAAAATAGAAGGATTGGCACAGTTTATGGGGAATGAAGGCACAATTCAAAAAGATTTCATGGGAAATGTGTGAGAAGGAAGGTGTAAATGAAGTACGGCAGAATATCAAGAGCGGGGTTGCTGAGATTACACTCATATTGCAAGCTTGTGGACTGTAACTGAAAAGAATTCACCCTATCAGAACTAGGCTGACAGGGAGATATTTCTATGCTTGTCTTCCTAGAAACGAGATCCGCGAAACCCGTGCAATAGTGAAGCGAATTGAAGCAGCTCCCCCGCAAGGCATGGGCTACTGGCCTTGGGACCATAAAGTTATATACCTGGACGATGCACTGGGGCGATCAATACCAATCCCCTTTGAGGTGTGCCTTCAATGGGAGGTATGTGATATCAATGCATATGCATGCTTTCTTTGTGTGTCTTGATCCAATTTTAGTCTCTGCTTCTGCATGCATTTAGTAACAACCTGGGGACCAGACATTTAATGAAATGCTCAAACTAGCATTCCGAGGCAGGCCAGGGATTTCCCAGATCAATGCCGGGCAATTTACCATCAAAACCCAACGCCATAAGCTGCTACTGCCGGCAGAGTGGGAACGCAGCGTGAAACCAAGTATGACGCTGTTCATGTCTATTGTTTTGAAAAGGCATGGGTGGTACTCCAGGAGATGCCCGATATGCAGCATACAGAACTACCAATCTCTAGATGACGGTCTAGAACAAGTTCAATGGTGAAATCACCCACTCCCACCGGACTGTGTTCAAGCGGATAAACGAATAAGCATGCTAATGGTTATATACCTTGCAGTAAAAAATTGTTTTATCTGGTTCTCAGTCTCATACGAGTCCAGAATTACAGAACTAGATATAACAGGAGACAATGATCGGCGTAGTGAAAGATATGAACCCAAAGAAGAGCCATTGGGGGGTGGAAGAGGAGAATATCAAAGCTTTTAAGCGAGTGGATGTGGTACTGCACTGGAAATGGTTAACCATGGAAATATTATAGGCTCGTGGATATGGCACTACCCTCGATTCCAGCAGCGGTTCTGAAACTCGTTTTGCAGGTGACGAATAGCTACTACAATACAACTAAAGAGTTAAATTAGCGCGGTTAGAACTTGAAGGGGAATTGCTATTAGTCATATTACATGCCCATAGCCTGAATAGTTGTAAGACTGCTAGTACTAGTAGGCAGGCATCTCAGTAGCTTGTACTTGAGCAGTTTTCTGTCACTATTATCATCACAACCATCATCACCACTATCACTATCACTATCACTATCACCATCAATACCATCACCATCACCATTAGTTACTATCGTCACTATGACATGCTAGCTATGCACGAATACGCACCTGACCTAGGATTTCTGCCCGCAACTTTAATATACCCACCCACACGATACTGGGCAACAGGTGGCAGATAACTATTTTGTGTCTCTGATTTTCTACTATAAATCTTTGAAACACTCTATGAACCAAAAGTGGTGATGATCCCTTAAGCTTATCAGATCAGTGCTACGGGAGCTGGAAGCCAGCTAGGCAATGCAAGAGAAGTTTCTGGGTTCCTGTTTGGCTCACTGTCTACACATTTGGATAGCCGTGCAATTGCAATAAGCAAAGACAGAGACCATTAATCGTGCGTACTATGGTATTACCTACTGCTATCGTGCAAAATAAATCGTTACATAGGGGTCCTGTAGTATAGTATAGTGGGGATCTTATCACAAGCTAATAATACCTAACAATACCCCCAATCCTCATAACACTTAATAATATGCTAGTGTATCTAGCTAGCATTCAGAGTCCCCATTACCCTGAACCGGTATCACATGTATTGAAGCTAAAGAACCCGTGCATTTTGATCGACACTAGTATTAGTATATCCTAGGTACCTTCTTCCCAAGCGTAGCCCAGGGGGAGGAAACTGATATCTTTTGAGTCAGTATCCCAAGACTCTCAAAAATTTATCTACTAGGTTCCGGGTCTGCAGCGTTACTATATTACCTTCCAATATAGTCACTACCAAGGTAGCTGATCCACCTTTTCCCCTCTCCCCTCTCCACTTTCTTCCTTTCTCTCTATATAACAACCCGAATATGTTTACCATACACCATAGGAGCTAGATCTTACGCTACTATTTCTATATACTTGGTAGCCCTCCGCACTTACAGCGACCTTGCTAGAGCATACATACTACACACACATATATATATACCCTGGTTTAGTGGTATAGTACAAAGTGTAGGCAGATATTTTTCTTCATTTATCTAAGCTTAATGAATTTTTCCCGTAGAGTAGTAGACTATCTTATATAAAGAATGTGGATTTCATATCATATATATTTGTGGATCAGCCAAGACCAACTGAATAAGTAAGTAAGTTTACATAACTTATGAGTGGATAGTTGAGGGTAACGTAAACACACACTTCACATTATATTATATTATATTACATAAACTCGAATGAATGAACCCAACCTATCTGATACAGCGATTGATGGGTCAATGGGGATGGAACTGGTCAATGGGATATCCTAGCCCATGAGGGGGTTGGTTGTGCGTGCGCTTCAGGTAGGCTGGCAAAGCAAACATGTTCTCTTGCCTCATGTGTCAGTGCGTTCTCTTCAACGGTAATCGGTAGAATTTTCACAACTTTAACAATGTAATGATGAATTCTGTAATTCCTGCCTGATGCCCGGTCCTGGCACCTGCGGAAAGACATGTATTTGGTACACTTGATCCTAATATATACTCTAGTTGCTTCGCATCCCAATTGACCAGTTCCATCCCCATTGACTTGACTCAGCAGTCGCTGTAGGTGTTAATCCAAACTCTCAAGTCTAACTAAAACTACTAGTTTAATTTATACAGTATA
>Ga0307511_10003557_pt1 | contig 15982 bp, 25 predicted proteins | sample 13_EM_MG_FD_200266 | JGI IMG/M metagenome (GOLD analysis project Ga0307511, IMG submission 200266) | Populus trichocarpa ectomycorrhiza microbial communities from riparian zone in the Pacific Northwest, United States - 13_EM | ecosystem: Host-associated > Plants > Roots > Unclassified | place... | reverse complement strand
TGCCCAGTATGACCCGGCTGTTGTTGAGCGCCATCTCCTTGCTGCCCAGTATGACCCAGCTGTTGCTGAGTGCCATCTCCCTGCTGCTGAGTACGACCCGGCTGCTGCCCAACCCCATCTCCCTGCCGTCCAGTACGACCTGGCTGTTGTTGAGCGCCATCTCCCTGCTGCCCAGTATGACCCAGCTGTTGCTGAGTGCCATCTCCCTGCTGCTGAGTACGACCTGGCTGCTGCCCAACCCCATCTCCCTGCTGCCCAGTACGACCTGGCTGTTGTTGAGTGCCATCTCCCTGCTGCTGAGTACAACCCGGCTGTTGTTGAGCGCCATCTCCCTGCTGCCCAGCACGACCAGGCTGCTGCCTAGCACGACCCTCTCTTTCGGCCCCTCCCACCCCCCCTCCGACTTCACCCGTGTCCGCCTCCTTGAGCCCCTTATCGATCACAGTGGCATCTAGTTCCTACACCCACGTTAGACCAGTTAATATTGTAGCACAGGAAGAGCAACCACTCACGTCGAAAAGGTCTCGGACGGCCCGAAACTCCGACCGTAAGCAGTTCATCCTCCTCCGCTGGCCACGGCGATAGAATATCCAAGACGTGAACGGATGAAGAAGAGCTTGGGAATCATTCATGTTCTGAGCCCTGCGCAGGTTGTCAACCAGCCTAGACCGTGTTGCATTAGTAGTTTTCTGCCGCGGATCGTAATCGAGGAACCTACCTATACGCTCGAGCTGGGAGGCGTCTCATTCGTCCTAACTCCTCCTCTTCGAATCCATAAGCCTCGAGATTGGCCGGGATAGAGGTTCTAAGCGAATTTTCTATCGATTCGATCGCAACTGGGATTGGGATACTTGTCGCGGTTGACCACCGGTCCAGGAGTTTGGCAACCAAAGTTCCAACGCCGAGGAACACCAGAACACCAGCAAGCATAGGGAGGTATGTGCTGATAACGTTGAGGATCTCTACTGTAGATATGTTGTCCTTTGGGAAAGTCGTCGTGGTGTTGCTTGGGGAAGTTGACGCATCGGATAGATTGGGCATGTTGATAGTGAGAACCAAACGCGGGAAGAGGCTCGGATGCGAAGAGAAGCCTGGGTTTGAGGAGAGACCCAGACGCAGAGAGGGACCTAGACACGAGGAGTGAACTGGAGGCGAAGTGAGAACTGGATGCGAGATGAGACCTGGGCACAAAGAAAGACCTGAGCGCAAAGAGAGACCTCGACGTAAAGGCCCGGGTGTTGAGAAAAGCGAGGACAGCAAGGGGTTGCCGAAGATACTCCAGACAAGGGGAAGGAGTGCGTCAACCAGTACCAGACTCAGCGTGACCAGATACCTAGTCCAAGAAGAGCGGAGCAGCGAACCGGAGGTAGAAGCGATCAAAGGTTTGAAAGATTGAAAGGGGGTACGCAAGGTCAACTTGGGTAGATGGCAGTAACGGCTGGAGCGTCGTGGGGGGGGAGGGAGGCGAACCGGGGGGTTTATATAGGAAACCGGGAAGACAGGGGCACCGAGGTTCCGAGGCCCCGGAAGTCCAGAGGTTTCAGTCCAAACCGACTTCCTCCCGACCAGCGCATCGAAGTGTCATCCAGAAGTATCGAGGAGGATGGTGGGAGGGAACAAGATCGCGACGATCAGATTGAGCTTCTCCCACCCAGCTCCACAGCCTTCCAGACGAGAATCTCACCACACTGCTCCTGCGCCTCAAGGTCCTCACCCCCCCTATCCCGCACTCAACCCGGGCATGCGATAGAAAACCACTCCGAGTAGGCGAAGTTGATCCTGAACCCTCAACCTCAGGTTTCGTACGCACTCGTGGATCTAACGGTTAAAATTGATGTGGTCGACATGAGGTCTTCCAGGTACTGTGACCGTCCCCCTTTCTTGCTTTCCCAGAATTCAACTACTGTCGATAGAAAACCCTCTCATCTTTCGGTGCATCCCAACCCCCTGCACCGTTCAGCCGGGTCCGGTCCCAGCTATACTTACTGGCCATACACACGCCCTCAAACAACAACAGCAGCTCCAGAACTTGCCTGAAGATCAGAAGGTAAGGCTGTTTCTACCACGTCACTGAATAAGAAATTAACGCGGGCTTTGCAAGTTATGCTGGTTGAGATCCTCCCGATGACTCCCTAACAAATCAACACTGCAGAGTGGGCTAGTATCATGCGATTGATACGCATATACCCGCCGAAGCCTCTCCCGCGTATCTCACGCGATTGCTTTCAGAGGACCAGCCTTGTGTGATCAACATCGAACCAGCTCACGCCCTTGTGGCAAAACAGCTCGCTTGCCCCGAAGGGCGGTCTATTCGACCACGCGATAATACGCACAAGACGGGTAGTAAATGTGACTGGTGGGACAGACGCGCAGTTAACGGTTCAAGAGGATTCAATCTACTGCGACGCTCGCGATGCGGGCCGTTATAATACTAGGCTTGGTTTTCCCGTTTTTGAAATACCCAGTTTTTTTCACCACGCGTTTGTGGCCGTTCCAACCCCAAGCTCTCTTGAAGGAGAGGCACGGAATGAACAGACACTCGGCGACCGGTGGGAATCCAGAGACAGTGATTAGTATTACCCTCGAACCGGCGAACCATTCGGTGTCTGTTCTACGTCGTCACCCTCACCATCCTCACTCTCCCACCTCTCCGGCACGCATGGCCGATATCGCCCCGTCTCTCCTAACATTTTTCTGACGTTCCTCTCCACCTGTTCTTCGTCCCTGACCCGGTTGTCACCTTCGTGATCTCTATCATCTTCCTCACTCACGCCATAGTCATTGTCCTCTTCGCTAAGGTTGGCCCTCTCCTGAGCCCTGGCGAGTGCTGCGAGATTGTGATTGAGACTTGACATACTGCCTCATCATCTCTTCTCGATCTATGGAGTGGACGTCTTCGCCTTCATCTGTGTGGGGCGGTTGAGAGAAGTGGCTGTACGGGCTGCGATTCATCGTAGTCTGGATGGTATGGAGGGACGGAGTAAACCCCCTCCGTCTCTCCGCCTTCGCCATGGTAGGGGATATTGTGACATTGCCTTGAAGCGGCCGACCCGCGGCGTTCCCTAAGCTCATGGTCCAAGGAACCAGGATGAAGGTCTGGGTTGAAAGATCCATTGCCATACGTCCACGGGTCCTTTGGGAGGATAAAAACGCGGTCTTCGTCCATCCTCGCAGCGGGATCTTCAGGTGGCCATTGGCCGGTATATTCCCCATCTGCAGGGGCGTGTGCGTAAGAATGCGAAGCGCAGTAGAGGGGGTGGGACTTGGCTCACCCTGAACGATCTCGTAACTCAGACGGTCACCCGGTGGTACGGTGGGCCTAAACCACAAGAGAGGGTTCGGACCGAGTACAGCCTTGACATTCTTCACCTTACCAATATTCTGCAGTGCTCAACAAACGAAGTCAGCTTCAACCCACCAGCGAATACCTCACCCTTCTGTTGCCTCCCCGGTATTGGGAAGGATTTACGGGTGGGCTGAGTTGGTAGGGGCAACTCACATAGGGAAACTCGATCTGGGGGAGACGTTCGTCAACCTCTGGGTTCCCGGAGCGTCGAAGGAGATCACCTCTCGAATCTCGCCACGCCTTACGAGCGTGGCAACTTTATCTTTCTCCCAGCCTTCGATGGTTGTTGAATTTCCCAGCAGACAATGGAAGTGGTACAGGCTATAGTCAGGTTAGCGAACGGTTCAGAAGACAGCAAGAAATCGGTTGATACCTGAAAGCTCCTACGGCAAGTAGCACTGGGGCGCAGGTAACGTAATTCATGATAAGGAACACCAGACCTATGGGCCGGATAGTGTGAAGGCGTGAGGGGCCTGTCGTATGTGATGGAAATTACCCAGAATCCGTTGTCGGTGAAGGACATAGCCCGGCACGTTATCATAAAGACGTGGTAGCCGCAAGTGATGTCAACATAGAACAGGAAACGAATGAAGTGGCCGTAGTTGTATTGGCCTAGGCAGTTGTTCACCCACGGACAGTGGTGATCTGGAACATTCGCCAGGTCAGGTGAGTTCGAAGGCGAGGAGGGGGTGCGAGCGGTTTACCCATCCGGAGAACGCATCTGGATTGGAGTCAGACCATACAGGAGCGTGGATTGTACGAATAAGAGACGCACGTCCTACAGTCCTTCCAATGATGTGATCTTGGTGGTTTGTACCGTTTGCAACTCCGGCAGTATCGGGGTTTCCCTAGCCGGTTGACTTCAAACCCTTGTTTGTCCGATACATCGGGCTCCTACGATAACGCTGAGATTGAGCGAGGGATGTTTGGGGCCATTGCAAATGTTGGTATGTACCCACTGCGGGGGCACTCGACCGGGGTCCGTCACGATGCAGAGGTAGTAATTCCACCATAGCATCGCCAGAAGAAGGCTACGACCTGGTTCAGACCATGACTTAATACAGACCGGAGATATGGAACAGACATACTTGAATGGTACCGTGAGCTTCAAGAGGTCGACCGAGACCTCCCTGCCATACCACGGCCAAATGATAAATATCTGAGACGAGTATCCGTTGAAAGAAATCAAAATAATCGTGAAGCAGACGAAGAATCGACCGAGTAGTTTTCCCATCTTCGGGTTCCTACGTCGTCGGTCGCGTTTGTCGTCTTTTCGTTATGTTTTGTCGTCGGCTGTGGGCTGTTGACGACGTTGTCGAGAGGAAGAACGCGAGGCTGTCATTTTTGATCAACAACGGTGATGCTACTCGACCCCCCTCCGACATTCCGCTTCCGTCGTCCAAAAGTCTCCCGGCGTTGCGGCAAGGCTAATCTCTACCGCCCCCGTAAGGGTCAAGATTAGCCAGGCCAGTTCGTTCGGTGGCCTTGAGATTCGTGCGCCCAAAACAATGCATACTCACCCGTTGACCTCCGGGATTGACACACGGTCTTTATTTTTTCGCAGCTGGCCCCCTATCGGAGAAGAATCCGTCGGGGAGGACGGAAACCAGGACAAGAACGCCTAGGACAACCTCCGCCGCTTCCTTCAACCCCACAGCTGTCGACAACAAGGCTGGCATCAACAACTACGACCGACGTTCGAACAAGTACAATCCCGGTCAATCCCCTGCGACAATCTACCCGGAACGTGCACGGAGCTCCCAACCTGGTCTCCCCTGGTTAGGGGATGACTAGTTCGAGTCCACTGGACTCGCGTTTAGGCTTGCCCGTCTCCAACCTGTCATCGCCGAGAAGCCTACGGGTCACTCTGGCCCCCGTAGAGACGTGAATGGACACAGGAATCCAGGTTCTGGGACTAGGAGGGACGACGAGAAATCCCGAACGCGGGTGAAGGCCTTAGACAACGGTGACAAGAAGGCATTACGGCCAAAGAGAGACACACCTCGGGAATCTCAGCCAAAGCAGGCGGTCCTCAACCCTCTCCCACACTCAAACAACCGGCTCGTGTCGACATCGAGTCGACGGACTTCGCGTCTTTGTTTGGTGCTTCCCCATCCCTCTCCACTGCCCCTTCTCCGTCCAACACGAAAACAACACCCACCGATGATGCCTCTCGTCGCGTGCAACTCGCATTGGAGTACCACGGCGGTGACTACTTCAGGCTAGTTTCCAACTCTTTGGTAACCAGCCAGGGCAGTCCGTTGGCGTACGCCGAGAGTGCGATGGCACGAAGGAGGGGTCTGGGACCCAACAGGAGGAATGATGCGTTGGGAATTGTTCAAGGGATGGTCGTCAGGTCGCCGAGCTCTCAACCAACAGCCTAAGTGCCTGGCCTGGGGGGCGAGGTGGGGTGGGGTCATATTTGGTCGTATGGTGGTTTATTTACGCTCCTTTGGAATGACATAGAGATTTAATTGATTAATCGGAGCCCCCTTCACTACACGACACCCTACCTTGGATGGCAGGCAGCCAAAAATCCGACGAATTCCCCAAACACTTTTAGAAAACCTGGAGAGGAGACCCTGAACGAACGGGTGGAAAATTAAATAGAAACATCATGAGTTGACACGCATAGAAGGCCTCTCCAAACACGAACAGGTCTCAACGCAATAACTTTCTGGAAGGGTGCACCGCAGCGACTTGCAGCCAGACCAGAATCCGAGCAACTTCGGTCGAGGCAACCGAACGGACAGTATTGGAGTAAATCTCCATCCTCCGAGTCCGTCGGATGGCCTGTCGCACGCAAGCGGTCCTGGTCAATGCTGGTCACTCAGTCCCCACAGTAAATCGTGCGACTTGACGAATACCCAGCAACTTTCAAGGGAGCTATCAGTACCCCGTCCGTGTGTCGAGTTGTGGATATTGTTTCCAAACCGCCGTTCGAAAGCCAACCAGCTTCCAAACCACAGGGATCGGGAGGGGCTGCAACCCCAACTGCTTCAACTGCCCGCGTCGTCCCTAACCCGGCGTTACGGATAGTAGCCAAAAGGCGAATGGAATCCCTTCAAATTACGGCGATAAATAGGTGGGAGCTCCCCTTATCGGCCAGTCGGTGCTCTGTTCAAGTTCAACGTTCCACTCGCCCTATCTTTGGGTACTGATCTGAATTTCGCAATAAGCCGGCGACTATACAATCTCGTTACATCAGAGCGCGCAGGTGGTAATTTTCGGAATACACGCTCCCGCTTGGTTATTAAAAGGGCGAGTTCGGTGAGATCGCATCTCAGAAAAGATCAACGGTTCGCACGGAAGGTAATCTAATCTCCCACTCATCCTTTCTTCCTCGACGATCCACTCTAGAGCTCGCACGGTATCCTCGATAGCATAATCGAGAACATCCGCACAGAGTAACAGCCGAAACTCCCGCACTGCGTACATCTCGCTGAACACCTTGAATCGCTCCCGGTGAACGTGGGCTTCGGCAGCCCGCTCGTCTGGGGATATACGATGCAGACGACTATGAAGGGGACTGTGACAAGAGACCACATACACACCGTAGTTGATGAGGAGGTCGAGGGGCAAAGGGGACGTGACAGTCGAGAGTACGGCTCTAAGGAAACCGGAAGCAGTGTTGCCTGCAACGGAGATTGTCCACGCGGGAGTCTCCAGCATCCGAAGGGAAGAGTTACGTGACAGATCGAAATTCCAGCGCACGGCTTCGTAGTTTTCTGTAGAGTGTGAATTTAAGTTCGTTTGTCATTACCCCTCCTTCAAAATAACTTCTCACCGTATTTGTCCGTTGGGTACAATCGCAACCCCTCCAGGGTGTCTGCACACGCACCTAAAAGGAGTCGCACGCACTTCACCCTGAAAAGGTCCATATAACGAAAACGGAGTCCCCCAAAATAGGTAATCATGTCCTTCACAAGTTTCTCCTTTGCGAAACACATGAGCGTCAACCGCCCACACAGCGGGGGTACGGAGAGGGGAGTGAGGTCCACGTCAGCCGTGCCCTCTCGTATGTTCATTGAACAGTTGTAACAGAGTTTGAGGTCTTGGAGGTTCGGGAAGAGCCCGATGAAATACAGGATCTGGCGGGAAGAGCCTACGGGTTCCCGCAGAGCGAGGAGTCGAAGGGTTGGTGCGAAGTGTCCAAAGTACCGTTGAATGTTCGGCATGAAGCTGGGCACTTGGAGGTTGTCTATCCCAAGCTCCTGGAGGTTTGTAAGCGCGGAAAAGTAATGTAAGGTCCACCAGTTGAGCTTTTGGGGAGTGAAGAGATTATGAGGTGCACGGATACGGAATTGCTTGACGAACGGAAGCAATCCGAGGTTATATGAGTTTCGGAGTGGCCTAGGCCACTTATATTTCCAGTCGCGCATGGTGGAGATGTAGTCGTCAGTTGTGAGGGTGTGGTGAAGGTGAGGGACAGCTGCGATGTACCACGAATAGCAGGTCATGGAACACGAAAGGAGGGTGCGGGTGTCGCGGATGAAGTGAGAAATGATTAGTTCTACGAGTTCTTGCGGAAGCCTGGTGATTGGGGACGGGTGCAGGGTAGGTATCGTCGGGGCACCTCCAAAGAGCAACTGGCTGATTGTGGCTATACCCCGCCACCAGACCTTGGCGGCGAACAATTCGATCACTATGGCGGGAAACACGACCTGATGAGTAAGTTAGGCGGCAAGAAATCGGCTGTGGGATCACCTGTTAACGAAGATGTGGGTGTCTTGAACGGCATTATGTGGTTAGGAGTGATTCCACTCTCAAGTTTCTCGATCACTGCCGTCTTCACCATGGCCAGTGATTAGGTTCGTTCCAAACCCCGTGGTTTACAACCACGTGCTCGGCTTCCTCCGCCCGATCTTCGATTGGCTCCGGCTCACCTCCAGCCCCGATTATCCGGGGTCCTTGTGTATACACACCTGCATTGGCCGGGGGTCGTTGGCGGCTGCGATTTGGAAGGCCAGTGGGCTTTTAGCCCGCCTCTTCGTCAATTTCTTACCACAGTAACAACTCTACCTAGCACCAACTTCGCCCTGCTCACAAACCCCCAGGCTTATAGAATATGGGCTGGGTCGCAACTCTACCTATGGGGTGCCATCGTCGAGCTGACACAACTTGCATCTACAAATTGGATCCCTGCCCATGTAATACATGTGTGCACGATCACTGGTGCTTCTGGAGAAACGTCCAACGGCCTGTTCTGGGTAGGATTCGGTGCTCCACCTAATCTATCGCGCACAGGCTCGACAACCACAGTTGATCGAGTCCATACATCCTCAATGGCCCTCGGATGTTCGCTGCTGTTGGTCAGGATTAGGCACTAAGCCGATTGAGTCCGATAACCTCGATGCACCGGACGTCGAACGCTATCTCGAGTGCTTCTTGCGAACCCTATGACCCATCACGTCGTTCGGGCTACGTGGTTACTCCTCAACACGAATCACACTTCCTCTCTTTCCCCCCCTTTCCAAACTAGACAACTTTGAGATCCGGCACCATGCATTTTTACCTGATAACCATTCCAGGGGAACGGCCGATCTCACCCAACGAATCGGAGGCGTGGTGAACGTATGGCCGGACTGCGCTAACACCTCAAATACGGAGCTCGTTCTGTTCTCCGCGCTGGAACTGTACGGACGTTGTTGCTCTGTAAATTTCGTCGGGTCAAGGCTCGGATACATCCCCTCGCTTCGCTCAGTGGCCTCGGTTCCATCACGTGGGTTTGCACGGGGTTCCGAGCAGTCCACCCGACCTGTTGGCGTCGGTATCGAGACCCTAGAGACCCTATAGTTCAACGCAAGAGGCGGCCCGGTTGGTGTCTCTGGCTTTCAGTACGCCAAGTATCGAGGCCAGGTTATCGGGGTGGGATGATTACGACCTCGGAGGAGGACCCCCACGCTGTCAGAGAGGTGGGATACAACCACCGCTGTCGAGGGTGATCGTCATCATGACGATTATATGGTACCGCTGCCTGCGTGTACCCTCCACCGAACTCTGGATCAGGTGCTGGTGGTACCCGACGAACGCATACAGTCCCGCTATGTACGATATACAAATACAACAAGTGATACTGATAGGAAATGTGTCGGGTGATCATAGGATTCTCAGCATGTATGCCGTTCGGCTGCCTCACCGCGAGTTTAGACTCTCACCTATGCCTACCAGAACGCTGCAGCGTCGTTCAAGCAGGAAAGGATATCCTTGACCACGGGCCGTACGTTTCGATCCTCCAGCCAGCACGACTCGACGGTCCCCCACAGTTCGTCGGTGAATCCGAGTCGTGTTGCCCCCTCCGGTTTCTTCGGCCGGACCCCTTCCATGATCGCGTTGACAGCTAGAATATCCGACTGAAACTCGACATAGGGGTGGTGCCCGCATAAAACCTAGGGACCGCTAGTTAACCATTCGCCGCAATTAGTTTGCTCGCGTGAATACGTACTTCGTAGATAACCATCCCGAGAGCATAACAATCAGACTGCCTGGTGGGCCGATTGCCTTCTGATTCTGGCATCCCAAACCTTTCTGGATCCAGGAGCTCAGGACTCATCCACCGGCGGGTCCCCCCGCCAGTGAATGACATGAGCGTGTCATTTGAAATCAACGACGACCGAGTGACCCCAGCAGTAGCATGAGTTGCGACGCCAGTGATGGTAGAGAGACCGAAGTCAGCAAGGCAGGCTCGCCGCTCCTTGTTGACCAGGATGTTAGCCTTCGTAAGTGACTGAGATGTAAGTGTGGAGACATCCCATTGGGAAGAAAAGAAACATACTCCTTTCAGATCACCGTGGACCATGTGGAGGTCATGCATGTACTTCAGGCCGTTCGCAACCCCGGTCAACTGAGTGGCACATCAGCAAGGTTGCTAGAGACCAGGTGACAACGCACGAGCTCGCTGCGGTTTGCGTGCCGATCGCTCTTGATGAACTCGTTGATGTTTCCGTGTTCCATCCACTCGGAAACCAGAGCAAACCGATGTTTGTTCAGTGAAACTCCAAGCAGGGGCAGGATGTTTGGATGTTGGAGGTGCTTCCAAGCAACCCCCTCTCGACAGAATCTCTGTGATTGATTTATCAAGGTGGTCATGATGGCATAGATAAAACACTCACACTGCGGATGGCATCCAGGTCACTAGTAATATACGCACGCACGACCTTGATGGCCACCTGACGCCCTTCGTATGTACCCTGTGATACGTCAGCATAGCCCCCGGATTCGATTTCCACCGAGCCCTCTGAACAGTCGGGGATGTTCATGGACATTGGGATCACGCGGTATCGGCTGCACGTTTTACAAAGCTTATTGAGCAACTTCAGTCGCTCCTGGCCTGACATGGCGCCGTTCTCAAGATGCTGCAGGTCGTGTCAGCCATGTGGAGGGGGGGATGTGGAAGAGCTTACCTCATCCATTTTGTTGACTTGCCTCTGGATTGCCGACTCCGGGTTTTGTAGAAACTGGAAGAAAGAGGCGATTCGTGGGAGAATTTTCCCAGGTTGTCGTTTCGTTGTTTGGGATATTTCGGCTATCGTTAGGTTACCGTCATTTTGAGTGTTTAGATGACCTGGTTTGACATGCTGGACCTCCTGTTGGCTGGATATCGACAGTATATGGTACATAACGGAGAGTTCGCATCGTTGGTTTGGTTGATCGTGCCAGCCGGTTGTGATGGTATCCCAAACTGGGTCCGGCAACCATCGATTCCCACTTGGGTTTATTGGACGGGATGGTCGTTTTCCGGCAATAGCATCGGTGAACATGACCTCTACGTACCTTCCACGATACGGCAACACCCCCGTGAGGACCTGATCATAACAGGATGATTGTGTCAAGTAGTATGATGATTTTCAAAAGAGGTACACACCGAGAAGGATGTCACCGCAAGGGAATAAACGTCGCTCTCCGTTGAAGGGCCGGCCACCATGTGACCCTGGATACGTTCCGGGGCCACGTATCGGAGAGTTTATGTCTTATAGTGGCATACTTGGCGGTCTATGAACGCCCCCGCGATCGCAAAGTCTCCGAGACACGCATGACCGTCCCGAGTAATCAGGATGTTGTTCTAGATGGACTGAGCATCAGCGTGGGGATTCGCTCAATCCTTCACTTCACCCACCGGGCTAACACTGCCATGTAAAATACCTGACCCATGAAGGTGCATGAGGCCGCGGCACACTTGGGCAAGCTATTACAGGCATAGAAAGTTGATTATCCCCATCAATCCCCAGGCCGATGGGCACGTACAAGTATCAGACGATCGGTGCCCGGGTTCGCCTGGGTATACTGAGTAATGTTCCCATCTGGCATCCACGGGACCATGATGCAAACCGGAACCAGCGTCTCCGAACCCCGGACGACGGGGAGCACGTTTGGATGAGAATTTCGCTTGCTCTCTTCGACCACACGACGGTATATCTGGTATCAAACGAACTGAGTATGCCTCGGATTGAATAACACGGTCACAATACCCCTTCGACCTCCCTTAGGCAGGTCAGCCTCCGCCCCCGAACCACTTTAACGCACACTGGCTCCCCGTGATATTCACCCTTCCAGATGTCTGTAAATCCATCAACCATGTAGTCCGGAGGGTTATCGCACAGTTTCAAGCCGTAGAAGATTCGCGATCCGCGGAGCAGGCCGTGGGTCAAAAGTCTCATCCACGGGTTCGAAAGGTAATGCGCCTGAAGTCCAGATACAGCCTAACAACCAGAGATGTCAGGCATCGAGAGGGGATTTGGCGGTGGAGAGGGACCTTGCGAAAGATCTCCGTCAATGCGGTTGCTTCCTCCGAGGACAAACCCGTCGGAGAAGTTTTAGCCCTCGATATCACGTTGGAGATCAACGATACGTATGTCTCATTTTGCAAGTGGTCACTCCAATCCTTATAAGAAATAGGATATACGTGCAACAAGTCCTCCCCCAAACGAACCAGGTCCTCGGAACCAAGGGTAGGGAACTGAACTAAATAATCTGTAAGCCAGCTACCGCTGCTCAAGTTCAGTTGGGTTGACAACTCACTCGTGGAGTGGTATGCCCAGTCCTCCATGACTGCTCGCCCAAGTGGGAAGATCGCGGTGGCAGAAAGGGAGGGGAGTAATTCACTGTTGAGATTAAATAGAGAGCAAATCCCCAGCCTCACGGGAACCACGCCGTTGCCTCCTTCTGGTTAGGGCATATACCTGAATTGGTTACGTAAGGTACATGGGGAACGTTTCGCCTCACCCTGTCAATTTCGACCGCCCCGGAGGCCGGTTGCCTCCCCTTTCCACTAACAAACGTTCCGAGGCCCTCGGCTCACGGTCACGACCTCTATCCAACGTTTCGTACCAGGAATGAAGTCGTCGCCCACCACCCTTGTGAACCATCACGCAGAGGTTACAAGTTTGATCACCCCATGCGCCGGCGATCACACACATCCGTACCGCGAACAGAGGCCCGATTTGTAGGCGTAGGTCCGCGGCTGTATGGTGATAGGGTAAGCTCGAACAACCGGCGAACGAGCAAGTAGAGAGGGCGAGGGAGTTGCATGAGGAACCCGCGGACTCGGACGTTTTCTCCCATTGCAAACCGCTCACCGGAGTTGACCACGGTTCAAATCTTGGTGCGAATTGGGTAGCGGAGAGCCCGACCAACCCTCTTGTGAACCTACCCGCGTTATCCCGTACAACCGACTCTAGGGCTTAGTATGAACGATCGGTCCTCACGTTGTGGCTGCTGTTCTACCCCCTTGATTTAGTTTCGGAGAACGCACTATTATCGCTACATCCCGCGCGGGTGATCGTCAGTGGTAAACGTGGTCTGCTTGAGGAGACTAGGAGAACGTGGAGTCCGGTTGATCAGTCGACGAGGGAGCAGAGTGGCAACTTCTATTCGTTCTGTCAGCCCGCTAATTATTACACGATACCGTACCAGCCCAAATAAGACCTGGTCGGGTTCAATGGCCAGTGAGCCTCTTCCTTTTGGGACATCAGCCTTTGGGAACGACAAGAACGCGCCAGCATCGGTAATTCCGGGGGCGGCGTGGCTGGCGTCAATAGTTGTGGCGGAAGGAGTGGAAACGGGTCTAGTCGTGTCATATTGGGCGAGTTCTGATGCAGATCGGCGGGAATGGCCGGAGTCTGGGTGGAGCGGAAGCGGAGAACGCTTTCACAGAGCCGACGTGGTCATCGGCGACCTAAGAAGAGGTACGAGGTCACGATTGAGTACTGAGGTTGGGGGACGGGTGAAAACGCGGGACGTGGTACCTTTGGGGCTGGCTTGTAAACCTTGAGTTCCTTGAGGTACTACCCAAGTCCTAGACGAAATCTACGCGAGACAAAACGGCACAGTTGCATATATTGCGTCTGGGTGGGTTCCGCGGAGGGGCTGGCATTTTCGGAGGACGGATGAAGATGACAGGAACCTCGTGGTCAGTTAACAGTCCGCGCCTGAACGGGTAAATATAAGAGTGCGAGAAAAAAACGGTATATTTCGAGAATTTTGGTTGTGAATTTGGATACACACGACAAAGAGGGCTTGCCTGGCGACGAAGGCCATGAGGGAGGGTAGAAAGGTTTGAAGGAGAGATGGACCGGGGTGAGTGTGAAGAGAGGTCGTGTTCCAGGCGTGGTCCGATTCGAACCGAGAACCTGGAGAAATAAAAGGTCCAAGTCTTCCCCCACCGCACGATCCCACAAAGTCAATGATTCTCTCTATCACCATCCGAAATTCCGTCGCCGCTATTCCAATGCTCGCCCGTGGTCTCTCCAACGATCGTTCCGTCGCTCAGTCCAAAGGTTTCCGGTCAATCCACTTTTCGGTTCTTATGATTGATCGTAGTTCCTGACCCTTCATCTACAGCAAGAAGCAAAGGGCCCACATAGAGACCCTACGGTCCAATGCGAGGGGTACCTTAGATAGCGTGAGCAAAGGTACTGTTGGCCAAATTCTCTGCCTTCCGATCAATCCGAGGACAACTGCCAATGCGAAGTATAGCGTGGTCAGGTCAGGTCGCTTTGTGTGGGCCACACGCATGATTTTGATAGCTACTTGACGTCTTTCATATGCATCCTGCGATGTGCTCCTCACATTCGACATTCATAGAGTCTTTCAAACAGTCCCGGGTGCGGGTGGAGTTCGGTCTCATGCCGTGTCGGCTGCGCGTTTTGCGAACCTTGTTGAACAATTTAATCGTTCTCGATCTGACACGGCGTGGCTCCATCGACCCTGTAGTTCATATCAACCTTGGGGGAGAGCGGAGAGCGTGAGAAAGCTTATCTCATCCGTTCCGATAACCCACCCCTGGATTTCTGGCTTCGAGACTTGCAGAAACCGGAAGAAAGGCCCCAGGTCACGCCAGTCACGGTCACCTGACGTGAACTGAATCACTGACCCCCCTACCTCATGTCTCTGGTGACCAAACGAGCCACATACCTTTTTGGCGTCGTTCAGTGGTCTCAGCTCCGTTGTCCGAATCTCCTCAATGCACAATAGGTCCCCACGGTAGTTTCAGATATCCGCGAATCCGGCGCGCGCGTAGTCTGGATTCATCAAACGACTCAACGTTGGGGAAGTTGCGCGATTCACGTTGGAATAATGCCTGAACCACAGGTGTGACGAGGGAAGGACCAGCCTGCGGAAAGATAATAGCGATACGGTCAAAGGCATCAGAGGATTTAGCGAAGAAGATGTACCTCGCAGAACGCCCCCGTCAGCGCTGTCGCTTCCGTTGGGGGAAAGCCCGTCGGAAGAGTTTCATCTCTTGGCATTGGGTAAGAAATTGACGGCGGATTCCGCTCTTCTGCCACGAAAGAGTCATGTTCGCTCGAGGGTGCAACAAATCCTTCCCCAATCGAATGGGCTTCTCTGGATCGACCAGGGGAAATTCGACTACTAGCAAGTCATCAGCCCGTCAGCTCAGTACTATTGCTCGAGCTCTGTTATGTTGGCGACTCACTGTTGACAGAGTGATCTGGCTATTCGTCCGGGTAGGGGGGGGGTGCGAGGGCGGAAAGGGAAATGTGAGGGTCAGAGGGAGGATGCATTGCAGAGCCGGCACCACGGTCATCACGAAGGGGGGGACATCCAGGAGGTTGGTGCCGACGCTATCGCTCACGATCATCCCAGAGACCGTTTCCTCCCCTTTCCCATCTTCGCGGGGTTTTCAAGTCCGTATGCTGCGTGGGGTTACCGGTTACGCATGAGTAGAATGTTGTGGCAAGGGGGAAGAGTCGATTCGGCATCGCCCGGCGGGAGTCGACCCACTCTTCTCCGTTTCGTCCCGTGCTGATTTCGTTGAGAACCTGTACCTCAACTTCTCAAGCTTAAGGAACTCAGACCACGCCCCTCAACGTCTTCACAATTCGCTTCTCTGACCACCAACGATCGCGTCGGTCCCATAGAAGAACTCTCCGCTCCATCCAGTACCATGCCACCGAACCAGTTTCCACTCCTCCACCGTGACCACTGATCCCGGCCACATTGCTCACAGACCGGCCGACGCCGACGCGTTCTTGTCGTTCCAAGATGGCTAGCGTTGGTGGCAGCCGCCCCGCGAGGGACTTGCCAGGCAGGTGGCAGTTCCAACGGGTTCTGCCGGGGTTGGCAGTTGTTGGCAGAGCTGGCAAATGGAAAAAAGTCTATTTTTGTTCGCTGTAC
>Ga0307511_10003556_pt1 | contig 15985 bp, 15 predicted proteins | sample 13_EM_MG_FD_200266 | JGI IMG/M metagenome (GOLD analysis project Ga0307511, IMG submission 200266) | Populus trichocarpa ectomycorrhiza microbial communities from riparian zone in the Pacific Northwest, United States - 13_EM | ecosystem: Host-associated > Plants > Roots > Unclassified | place... | reverse complement strand
GAGGGGCTGTATGTAGATAGTTGTAGATAGTATGCTTGACACAAAGGAAGATTTGAAATAGGATAGGGGATTTTATCGCTTAACTGTGATGATATGGTGATGGCTCTCAGTTTTGATTGGGTACGGAGTTCAGGGTAATATAGAACGAGGCTCAAAACATACCGGCATATCTGACAACTCAGCCAACTGTACTAAATCTCGAACTCGACCGTCCACGACTATACCTTTTGACCCTAGTTGGGCCATTCGAGCTGCGACGATACCGCCTACGACAGCGTTGGATTGGTTCGGGGGCTGGTGGATGACGATGATGCTGGAGGGGGAGAGTTGGTCTGCGAAATGCAGGTTTGGGTTGGGGAGTTGGCTGGGGGGTGGAGGTGGGACTTTGGAAAGAAAGAGAACGGTGCAGGCGGGGGCGATGGTAGGGGTAGTGAAAGAGGGGGATGGGTTGCGAAGAGCTGTAGGTGAAGGGGGGCGTTAGAAATGCGTTCTATGTATGCATGTAGAGCTGGTATCTATGAATATTGGGAAAATAAAAGATCCATCATTATACAATAACATTCTGGTATATTGGGTATATAAGGGATTTGAAGGGTATCATCATATGGTACGCTCCTCTCATATATGAGGCTTCTCTGATCCTCCCCAAATTCTAAATAAAATATAAGAGTATACAACATTGTCCACCGAAATTGGACAAGATATACTGGGTATTTTTTTGGATTTATCCATCAAGGGGTTCAAATTGGGTATCTCTAGGTATGCTTTCTCACACATGGGGTATATATCCGGGGGTACCCGTTTTAAATTCTAATAGCAGGTTCATTACCTAAATCCGGAATAAACCCGGCTCCCCGAACCTTCAACTTGAGGAGAGCATCAGATATCTATATATACATATATGCATGTCAGCCCAGTACGCCGGCTAGCACGGCAAGACGTCGCCTCAATATACAGGGGGGTGCGTACATCACAGGCTGTGTACCTCTTCAGCTCTGAAATCTGGGCACCTAGTGTTTGAGTCATTGTGGTTCACAATTTTGGTGATGATGTGGGGATTCGGTTTCGTTGTGGTTGTAGTGAATCAGACTTCGGTGCGTTCGGATCTGATAACTTTAATTTGTCGCCGGTTCGAACTGTTGAATTGGGATCGACGCGGTTACAATGTCAACCTTCAATCGCTTTTTTTTTTTTGTTTTTTTTTTGCAGTGTAGGTGCGTACCCACCGGTAACCGGTAAGGGTTATGAGGCTATTGTCTTACGTATATATATATATACATATTTTCGTTTCTAGAATTCAACCCCGAGACTACTCAAGTAGATTTAACGCAACTGGGCGAATTCAACGGAGTTTCGGAGTACTGGTAAGGTCCGGTGAGGTCGGGAAGCTTACAATAAATAACCGTAGCGTGCGTGACTCGCTCACCATCTGATAACCTCCTCAGCCCTTCGATCTGATAATTCTAATTATCCCCCCCATCCCACGATCTGATAATTTCTGATCTGATAACTCTATTAAACATTCCCACAATGTCCATCCGCAATTTCCTCGACAGGACAAAAACCTTCATTTCCTCCCTCCCAGGCACTCCACGCGAATGCCCCACCCCCAGCAAACCCACCAAAAATACCCTCTTCCCCATAGTCGACCCAGCAATAGATGGAGAAGATTGTCTCCATGATTGTGCTTCCTGTCCAGTAGAGTATCCTAGGGCATTTACAAAGATTGGAATTAATGAGGATCATGAGCTTTGGGGAAATGTGAATGAGTATGGAGTGCATGCGATTGTTGCGACTGGGAAGACGGATTGGTTAAGGGATGTGAAGGATGAGAAGGGAAGTGTGATGATGGCGCTGGGGAAGGAGGCGAAGGGGAGTGACTGTCAAGTATGTATCATCCTTTGCCTGCCCTCTCACGGGGGCTTTTCGTTTTATAAAGTCTTGCAGATGATACCTGAAGGTTTAATAAGTTCCCACAGAATCTCATGATCTCTGCCTCAAATATGCCACCTCCTCCGGAATACTATGTCGCAGAGGAACAGAATAACTCTATGCCGACAACAGTTCTTATTCTACCCTCATTTACTGTTGTAAAAAACGTTACTCCAGAGGATACACCAGAGCTACTTCGGCGGTTCGTCTGCGCTGGCCCTACGACACGGACACCACTCGCGGCCGCAGAAACTGCAGCCAAAGCCCCACTATCCCCACCATCCCCACCAGACTCCGGGTCTGAAATCGCCTATGAACCCACCTCCACAGCCCCACCAACTGAAGGGGCAGACGTAACCGCATCCGAATCCCTCGCCCTCCGCTCCGCTATCGAATCACTCAATCACCTCCCCTCCCAGTCTACCCCAATCCCTCCTTCCGTCAATGACAAGCTCTCCTCCAACCCCTGCCCTCACTCTTACATAATTCTCCTCTGCTCACACAAACGCCGCGACGCCCGCTGCGGCATATCCGCGCCCATCCTCGCCCGCGAATTCGAGCGACACCTCCGCCCCCTCGGGTTGCATCGGGATCTAAGTGATACCCGCCCCGGTGGGGTAGGGCTGTACTTCATTAACCATGTGGGGGGGCATAAGTATTCGGCAAATGTGCTGGTTTATAGAAAGGAGGATGGTATGGGGGTGTGGTTGGCGAGGGTTGCGCCTAAACATGTTGAAGTAGGTCTTTGGTCTCCCTGAAGTGTTTGGATTGGAGGACATCATACTAACTTTGTGTAGGGGATTGTGAAGTACACGATTTGCCAGGGTAAAATTGTGAACCCAGATATGATTAGGGGTGGGTTTTATAGGAAGACAGGGGGGGTTAGTTGGTAAAGAACGGAACGTAGGAGGTAGTTTTTACATTGGTAGGAGGATTATACTAGGTAATATCATAGGCAGGCGAAACGGCTTTTCGACATCAGTGAGTGGAAATCTTTTTACTTTATATGTATTCAAAAGTTCCTAGACACTCATATAGCAACGACTTGCATCCACAACCACATAGCGACACAATAATATAATGACTTGCAATCAATTCCGGGTCTGAATAAGAGAATATCCCCGAGTATTTGTATTTAGCTTTAATTTTTTTTTCTTTTTCTATACTTTAATCTTTAATACTAAGCCCGTTGTAGCGTTGTCGTGTTGCGATCTAAAATGTATAGGAGCGGATATATATCAAACTATATATCAAACGGAGAAGGTAGCTCTGAGAGGAGACTTAAGTATTAGAATCTACTAGACAAAACTGATATACATAATACGATATGCAAGACGCTCGATATTCAGACAAAATAAGCTTGTACTGTATAAATGACATGAGGAATCAAACGAAGAAAACGCAGTATTTGTCACATAATGTATCACTTGTTGTCTACTGTCTGCACGCCACCCTATTGCCACATTCCACCTCACGGGTACTTCTTTTTTCTCACAACCACCTCATCTCATCTCGCAAAATGTAGACAACCATTCGCAACAGCCCGGTTGCTTATAGTATGTCAACTGCTCTAAGTGATATCGATATCCAAATAACACGGAGCAAGCTAGGAAGAGAGATTACTAGTTAACCTCCGCATCCTCCTCGAGCAACAACTGGAAGCTGAAGGGTTCAAAGGGAACACCCTCTCCAATGAAATGCTATATCAATTATTAGCTTTACTCCACGCCAAAGGAGTGGAACCGCATGAACATACCTTACTCATTGCCTCGACCCAATGCAACCTCAAACTATGCAACATAGCACTTGTCCCCTCCATAACCACCAACACCGCAACCGTCAGATTAAACCACATAGCAAACAAAAAGAACACTGCAATCACGCCCATAAACCCCGAGAAATAAAACGCATTTCCAATAGTCATACTCCACAAGACCGTACTCAACTGGGCATGGGCAAGCGACAAGGCCCACAATCGCAAATACGACGCTGTATGCGAGATACAATTAAGACAAAACTCAATCGTGTGAATGACCTGATGGATTAGGACTTCTCCAAACTCGAATTCCTCTTCCTCTTTCATGTCTTCGGCGATGAGGGCGCCCGAGTCGGTGACAGAGTCGAGGGAATGTCGGGAATCGTGATGAGCTGTGGAGCTGGGGTCTTCATCTTCAGGGTCGAGGGCGGAGACGGTGTGTGCTTCGGAGATGCTATGGTATCCAACAGCACGGTGCTTGTTGTGCTCGATGCGGAGCCAGAAGGGCTTAAGGAAAAGCATGATCGGGACACAGCAGAGCGCAATAAGCAACAGGCAGACCTGGATAAAGCCTTGACTCTTGAAGAGTGGTTCATTGACAGTACCTGGTTGGAGGAACATGAAGATAAGCATGTTCAAGATTGATGGCGGGGAGTCTCCACGAGCATTCCAGTCTTGAGTCCATTTGTAGATGATGGTAAGAACGAGATAGCCGAAGATAGACTGGAGGAAAACCATATTAGGGATGAAGTTCCCCCAGATGTCGACCTTGGATTTGAAGTATCGGTGGTTGATGAGGGAGAGGCTGAGTGAGTATGTCATGTGAGCCCATCCGAGGATGATACTAAGCTTCATCTTGTAAGAGTTTGTGAAGATGAGGTTGTTTTCTGCCCCGTGCCAGCCCCAATCGAGCCCGAATGGGTATGTGTAATTATCTCTTCTAGTGGCCTCGATTGGCGTACCCTGCTCAAAGTCCTCTGGCCACACCCACTGAGACTTGAAAAGCGTCATGGATTTTGAGAAAATATCGTTGTAGATCATACCAGTATAAATGGAGAAGAGTCCCATCATCAAGATGATGTATCGTCCAAAGAAAGCCATGTCAAACAGCTCAAACACCTTTTTCTTCCCGAGTGGTTTCTCAAACCAGACCATCAAGGCACCCGCAAGGGCCATGATAAAACCATGCCCGACATCACCAAACATGACTGCAAACAAGAAGGGGAAAGTGACAATGGTGGGTAGGCCGGGGTTGACTTCACGGTATTTTGCAGTACCATAGGCATCGATAATGGTCTGAAACCCGAGTGTAAATTTGTTGGTCTTATTGTACGTCGGCGGCGTTTTGCTGGTCTTCAACTCATTAATAATGGAGGGAACATGTAAACCGGCATGGTCGGTAACCTCGCGGAGGGTACGTTGAATCCGAGGGACTGTACTTTTGGGGCACCACCCTTCTGCAATTAAGCACTTTCTCGCCGAATCGTATATGAATAGGTTGAGTGCAGAGTAAACAGCTTTCTCCTTCTTTATGATTACCATCCAGGAGGCCAAGTTCTGGGCAATCTGCCTCAGTTCTCCGTGTAGGGTATTTTTTGTGTTTTGAAGGACAGCATTGAGGTCATCGATGCGGTTGTTGACTTCATGGATCTGATCTCTCCGCTCATTCGTATCCTCATCCACACCATACAGATTGGCGCCCAAGGACTCAGAGATCTTTCTAATCTTTGCAATAATTTCCTTGCCATGGGCAAAGATAACAAAGACATTCTTGTCCACTTGTTCATTGGTAGTTGGGTCAGCGATAGACTCTGGGATCTCGGTCTGCCTCAAGTAAAGATTTCCACGGAGTGTTCTCCACAGAATCCTCTCGAATGCAGCAATTTTCTCCCTCGGGATAACTCCGGCTACGAATCCAATGTTCATTCCGCTCAGGGACCGATCCTGGGCACCATTGGCAGGTCCTGATTGCTCCACATCCTCGAGCAATGGGGCAGACGGCTCGTCTGCCGAGCTTCGGATTTCATCCGTATGCCCATAAGCGCTATCGAAAAAGCCCCCGGCTTCTCGTAACACCCAGCGGAACTCAATAAGCTCGACCCAACGTTTCTGTAGGGTTTCGTAACTGTCGTCAAGCTGGTTGATGCGGCCCTCAAGCACGTCAGTACGCTGAGCTAGTTCGTTGACCTCGTTCGCGTTCGGAGCTGCGGTAACATATGCCGAGTCCGGGAGGGGTCGGAGAGGGATACTGTTCTTCTCCATCTGTGCGCCGAATAATCCTACATTTTTATCAGTCCGGTGGAAACAGGAAAAAGCCGGAATAAATCAAACACACGCAGCTGACGCTCGACATTGTCCAGTCGCCTAATCTCTCCCGTGAAGGTCCTCTGAAATGCAGAGGTTTCGGCATTAAGCTATACAAGGCACAAGTCAGTACATCTGCCTCCTGGTTGCGAGTTGCTGGGTCGAAAACCATCGTACATCACGGAACTGGATCTGCCCAATCTCTCCCAACGCGCTAACAGTCTCCCTTCCGATTTCTGTCGCTACGTACAACTGTACGAGCGACATCTCCACCGAGCGGAAAAGGGTGTCCTTCCCCATTTTCGTGGCTTTGACGTGTATATCCCGGGTATCTCTGGGCCGGCTCGGTTCCACGGGATTGTAAGCTTATCTGTGTTTATGAATACCAAAACGAGATGGATCGTGGTGTCAGGAAAAGAGTGAATTTTAAGTTGACGATGACGAGTATGCAGGAACTGATGAGTTCGATGAGTTACATAAGCAACAAGTCGCCGCCAAGGCTCCGTCAGATCAAAATGATTAAGCATCACTATCCGTATCATTAAAAGAATACAAGAGATTAGAGTAAAATATCCACTTGAGTTATGTTTCTTATAGGTTTATGGCCGATGCATGGCGGGTATAGCTCTTGAATACCTCGAATGAGGACATACATACATATCTGTATATAAGTGAGTTCAGTTGTATAGCTCTAGGTTCACCTATGGCTGGAGGAGTGGTTAGCACAGGAGCATTTGGTTTGTACCAAAATGAGGCCCTGGGATAAGCCGGCCCAGGCTAAGGGATATACTGGAGAAGGTGTTTATGGATCAAGGAGAGCTGTGTTCAGGTTTGGAGGGTAACGCTAAGGCATGCAGTCAATAACTATCACGAAATCTCAAAATCCAACGACGTTCTACTTATAATCTGCTGGCATTTTTGGAATGGATAAAGTCTGTAGGTCCCATTCCCAAAATTCTGGGGGGATGGCGTTGCCATACAAGTTTGTATGAAAAGGGTACTTAGCAGTTCTTAAATTTACCTGCTGCATTTTCTATTTACAATGCATTGAAAGTGCAGGAGGTTCAAGTACGTCTGGAGCTCCTAATGCTTTCGCAAAGTTGACATGTTTTGCTGTAAAATGCCAAAGGGATGACTGCTGACTACACATTACTAACGATTAACAGCTGCAGTTACCCTCAACTTAAGCAGGTGCCTTTCTAGAAAATAAATCCCTCCAAAACTCTTTGAAGCCATATGATGGCTTCCGCTCATCATAAACTCGCGCCTCTCCGCCTGCCACCTTCTCCCATAAACCTCCACTTCCATTAGCACCGGCACTAGGAACTTCCTTGCCTTGCATTGATCTATTGATCAACTCTTGGGCCAATTGCGGTGCAACATCCAGATAACAAGCGTTCAATTCCCTCTCGAGCGAGAAGTATGGCTTCTTGGCTAGCTCTGGGGCGAGGAGATTGTACGAGCGGGTCAGATTATTGAGGTTCTCCACTGCTAATGTGTGATAAGGTCGTTCGGTTTTCAGCCAGTTAGAATCACGGAATGGCTCAGAGCTTGATAAGGTCGGTGGAGCCTTTGCGTCTTCAGGAGAACCCCTAGCTATCTCTGCTGGAACCTGGATCGCCTTCTCCACCGTGGCATATTTCTCTGCTCGCGCAACTTGTTCTTCAAGGGAGCCACCTTGAGAAGCAATGATTCTGGCTGCATGTCTCTTCCACTCCACCCTTAGACGTGTTCTGAACACATCCCGAGCCCTGATAAGGTCCTGTTGCTTTTCTATCCAGGGCGGTACCTAAGGTTCAAATTAGAGGTTAAGAAAATAATATGAGATACACAGAACTTACAATCTCCTGTTTTTTTATTATCCTATTTAAAAAGTACTCTGTGGTATTAACAAACGGACTGTCCGCATTGTGATCTCTTTCCAATGGCATCCCCCGTGGAAGATTTTTGAACTGTCCCCGTGCCCTAGCTTCCTCAATGCGCTGATCCGCCAGTGAGGTTAATGCCTGAACGGATGCTACGGGCCTCCCTGCAGGCGCAAAACGCTCTCTGAATACATTAGACTGCTGTTGCCTCTCTTCGTCGGACAATCCCAGACCCTTGGCAAGGGCATATTCGTTCGATACATCTCTTGCATGCGCAAGCCGCAGTGGCGGGCTTCGATTGACCTTGGGCGCCGGTCTCAAGTCTATGTTGGCACCTACACTTGAGGATCTCGGTCGCCTCGCGAGGTCCCCACGAAGAGGCTTGTGAGAATCAACAAGCATTCGCAATACGGCATCCTCATGTGATTCTTCACCAGTCCATGGCTTTGCCATAGCTATGTCTCGAGTTCCCTTTCCGACATGGGCCTAAACTTCTACCATATCAGCTGGGGGGAAAGAATGAAAGTTCTGGGGCAATGAAGCGCACGGGTAAGCTCGCCACAGAAAGTGCTTGGGCATTAGCCGACTTGAAATCCGCACACGCAATTCTTTCTTGCAGCTTGTGTTTCAACTCTGCATTGAAGTCAAATTCTCCACTCGCCACAGCAGCTTTCATGAACCTTGGATTTTCGTTCAGAGCCTCCTCTGTAAATTCGGCAAGCCGTTTCGACAGGGCTGATTGCCCCTCCCCAGCTTGAGGTGCCGCATTGCCCCCACTAGCCATGCCATCCTCATCCTGTTTCTCGCCAACCTTACTCTCCGGCTTCCCTTCAGTTGGTGGGGCAGCGGCTGCTGTGCTTGAGTACCGCAGAATCAGGCCTGAGGCTTGGCGTGATACCTGGCGGGCGTTAGATAGTCTTGTCGCTGTATCGTAGACCCGCTTCATCACCGTTGCATTTACTTAATTGGGCTCTGCAATACAAATGCTATGAGGTTAGATAAAATTGCGTCAACTGAAACAGTAGTGTTTTTCTCCAGTGCTCTTGGCATCACACCGTCATATCACGTGGTCTTCTGAGACTTTTCCCCCAGCTCCTTGCCGGGCTGAACTATTTGTCCAGCATCCGTATCCAGACATCCCCTGTGTATTCATCTTGAAGCTATTACCTACTTAAGTAATGAAGGCTTTTCTGGGGCCAAAAATACTTGTGTGTTTGCTGCAGCGTTGCGTTAGTCTCTGAACTCCCAAGCTGAGGGAGGCTCTTCCTGGGCTAGTCCGACAGGGTTGTGGGTTGTCTGAACCAGACTCGGTAGTCTGGTTGCATGTGGGATTGTTTCCCGCAGAATGGTTGGGTTTCGCAAGCCCGTAGAGTTCCCCTATTCCTAAACCCCTGTTCATAACGTGAAAACCTGTGATTACAGCTCACGAAATAGAGGTACCTAACTAAAGGGAGCCCGAAATGAACCAGTTCCCCCCGCTACGGAAAGAAGCCCTTACGAGACGTGTGGATTGAAGAGCTGTAGGCGGGTGACCCTAGTACAAATCTTCCCTCACCGCCCCCCCACCCGTATTACGGCCAATCCCTAACAGAACACGTACCACGAACGGCACTCTTACTTAAGTCTTAACTCTAAGTATACCTAATCCTTTAAAGCTTCAGCTCCCCTTCTCCGCATTTGCCTACACTCAATTGCTTCTTATTCTCGTGAGCTGCCCAGACCCTCCTGACGCTACCTACGTTCTAAGAATCAGAGTACCTTCTCAGGACTTGCAATTTGTCATTGTGCATTCCACTCGCTATACACTGCTGAAACAAAGGCTTTGTGCCTCTATTTACCAGTCAAGAATCATTCAAGATGAAGGGTTTGTTAGCCACAGACCACAAGGAACATTCGGTTGGCTGACAGAAATGTTTGGCAGCTCTCATTCTCGTTGGTGGTTTCGGAACTCGTCTCCGTCCTCTGGTTAGTCCCTCTGGATACACGACGCTCTTGGTGCAACTTGCTTGTTTCACTGCGACTAACAACAATGGGAACGTTAGACCCTCACTCTCCCTAAGCCGCTTGTCGAGTTCGGCAACCGGCCTATGATTCTCCACCAAGTCGAGGCCTTGGCTACTGCAGGTGTCACGGACATTGTCCTTGCTGTTAACTACAGGCCTGATGTAATGATCAGTGTCTTGAAGAAGGTGATTATCCTTGTTATTAGCGCCTCAATTACTAGGAGTTGACACCTTCCATAGTATGAAGAACAATATGGTGTCAAGATTACATTTTCTATCGAGTCAGAACCTTTGGGAACTGCTGGCCCCCTAAGGCTTGCCGAGGATGTTCTTGGGAAGGATGATAGCCCATTCTTTGTCCTCAACTCCGATGTTATCTGCGAGTACCCATTCAACAAGCTCGTCGAATTTCACAAGTCTCATGGGCAGGAAGGTACAATTGTTGTTACCAAAGTCGAGGAACCCTCCAAATATGGTGTTGTTGTACACCAGAAAGGTCACGCCTCGCGGATAGATCGGTTTGTTGAGAAGCCAGTAGAATTCGTCGGCAACAGAATCAATGCCGGTATCTACATTCTGAACCCATCGGTCCTTAAAAGGATTGAGCTCCGCCCCACATCAATTGAGCAGGAAACTTTCCCATCAATGGTCAAGGATGGTGAGTTGCACTCCTTCGACTTGGATGGATTCTGGATGGACGTAGGTCAGCCCAAGGATTTCCTTACTGGCACCTGCCTTTACCTCTCCTCCCTTGCGAAGAAAGGATCGAAGCTTCTGTCCCCCGCTACTGAGGCATATGTACACGGAGGAAATGTGTTGGTGGACCCGTCAGCCAAGATTGGAAAGAACTGCAGAATTGGACCGAATGTCACAATTGGCCCTAACGTGGCCATTGGAGATGGCGTCCGATTACAGCGTTCAGTCATCCTGGCCGGTGCCCGGGTGAAAGACCACGCCTGGGTCAAGTCTGCAATTGTGGGCTGGAACTCTTCCGTTGGACGATGGTCTCGTTTGGAGAATGTTACAGTTCTTGGAGACGATGTAACGATTGCAGATGAGATATATGTCAACGGTGGTTCAATTTTGCCTCACAAGAGTATTAAGGCGAACATAGATGGTAAGTCTACAACAGATACTCCAGCTTTGATAGCTACTAACACCTTCTATAGTACCTGCTATCATTATGTAAATTTTCTCCTTACCATCTTGATATCACAATCTCCGCTACCTGGTTGTTTTTCGGTGTCGTCAGCTCTACAAGTTTGGATTAACTCAAGTTCCTCTTTGCTCTTGAGTTATCAGCCGTGTTATGTTTATTTATTGGTTTTTGCTAGATGCATGTGAAGGTTGGGAAACGGGTATATCTGAAACTTGGGGTGTCTGGTGAACGTCAATGGCCCGCTACTGGGAGAGCTGAACGTAACGTATAGGACTATGATACGAGTTCGAATTTATTATTAGGATTAATGTTTATCAAAGTAATATCAGCCCTGCTGTTGTGAAGCTTAAATCTTTCATACCCACGTGACCCTGCAATGCCCCATTTTTTCTCACATACATACATAACATTTGGATCTAGATTAGCCTAGATCTAGAACTAGAACCGCAACTGAAGTTTTAGATATAACCAGATATCCGCCCCTCAGCAGCCAGATTAGGACCTTCAACTGCCAGATGAAGAACTATCGCCAAACTCCCGAGTTTGAGTCTTTAACGGCGTGGGCGAAATCCAACGGGGCATTTATTAACGATGATTTGATTCTTATATCGGGTACTTCGTTATTGCGCAAAGCTGAAGTAGCTGAGGCAGGGCTGACGCAATTGCAGGAGAGAGCTCCAATTCTGGGGCATGTTACACCACTGCAGATATCCCTCCTTCAACAAGGCTGCTATCGATACCACACTCCCTAGCGATAACCTACTCGAATGCTATATCCCAATTTCCACACGAGTTATCAGAAGCTGGTACTCCTGTCGGCCACTATGCTGTCATATCAGCCTTCCTTGCGTTAGAGAAACTAAAAGGCACCGGGAGCCTTTGGCACCCCTACATTGCGACTCTGCCTTCAATTGAGCTCGGGTGCGGTGGGCCGCTGTTCCAGACCCCGGAAATCATTCACCTATGGCTTGAAGGGACAAATTTAAGTGCACAAGAGGTAGAAATTGTCAAAGAAGATTGGAGGCAGGACTGGAAATGCATCAAGGGAGTATTGGGAAGCATTGAAGGCTGGAAGACACACGCAGAGTCTTTAACGTGGTATGCTGGCCGCCCCAATTGTACCGAGGTATTTTTTGGCTAAGGCGATGGGGGGTTGAAGGGAATTATACTTATGGGCAGCGTCGATGTTCGCCTCACGAGCGTTTCCGGATAAGCTGCTCTCATGGGACTCGCCATCAACCACCTTGCCGGCCCCGCAGTTGAAGACGCAGGTGAACGAGGATGGGACTACCCAAATTTTCCAAGACGGTGTAACGGCTGGTGCAAAGCCTGCTCTATTTCCTATTCTTGATATGCTTAATCATAAACCCCACACAAAAATAACCTGGCATCCGGGGCAAAGTGATATCGGGTTCACTGGGGAGGAATTTCTAGAAAAAGGAACCGAGGTGTTCAACAATTACGGGCCAAAACCGAATCAACAGCGTCTGTGCTCCTGGGAGTTTATCAGACCATCCAAATCTATTAGCTAACATCCCCTGCGTATAGTACTCCTAAGCTATGGTTTCGTCATCCAGGATAACCCTAACGACACCGTTATGCTCAAACTCAAGCCTGCGCTGGACTCCGTGCAACAAGCCATACGGGACCAGCAACTTTCCGCAAAAGATGATGTTGGAACCTACTACTTGGGGGTGGATGATCCGACCCCTCCAGTTGAGCTAGTTCGGCTTTTCCGCGTTATGGTTGCAAACCAATGGGAGCTTGAGGTGCTCCAGAACTCACCGAAGGACCCCATTCTGGGGAGGAATGAAATCGCGGCCAAGGCCCAAGTTTTGCGATCTTTAGAAATGAAATTATCAACCCACTCGTACGGAAGACAAGCTACGGAGGACGATAAAATGGGCAAATCCCAATTTGGGAATTATGCAACAATTTTTAGGAATGGGCAAATCAAAATACTCCGATCCGCAATTATGAGACATCAAGATGAGTTGAACGAATTATACTCACGCTGTCTGCTTGTGTCCTTGGAAGAGCTTACCAGGCCCTACCGGAGGTTCAGTAAAGCTATCGAGAATTGCTTTGGGGGGCCTGATGACCAAGCGGCGTCCGGAATGGATGAAGTGGTGTTCATGCTGGCTATCTGCAACCTTCTACTGGAGAACCAAAAGGGGAGCAGTTTTCTAGCTCCGCAAGTTAAGGAACTTTTGAAGCATTACCCACTCAATATCGCAGGGAGTAGAGAGGAAGAATCCCGAGTCAAGCAATTATATGACGATCTCTTTCCAGCTGTGGCCGAGGCTTGCCCAAAGATATTTGGGGATAACAGATGGACCTTTGATTTACTAAGATGGGGCTCTAGAGTCTTTCTGGGAGAAGTTTTGAAACTTTTGGTAGATGGGTATGAGGATGATTTTTTGGTTTTTACAAAATAGATGCGTTGATTCAGGGTAATAACATAGACTCGAATGTCACATATGATGCTACTAAACCGCAAGCCCTGGCACGAGAAGCCGTATTTCACATTCCTGACTAAAAATACCAGTATTCCAGCTTAGTTTGGTTGCCCTGAAGCTAGCTAGATAGCCATAGGAGCGGTCGTGCCAACCAGACTAGCTAGATAGGTAGATCTTTGCTACTTAGACTTTCAACAACCAGACTAGTCTGGTTACTTTCAACTAGTTAACTCGTGCTCTAGACAAGCGGAGGCCTTGGCAAATGAACACCGCCAAGACCGCCAACCCTAAACCCTTACATGATTTTAGCACGTCCTTGAAATTTTATCAAACTCCAGTCCTTGCTTGTCAACACCTAGAACCCCCACTACAACAAACATCTCAAACTTGATCATCAACATGTGAAGTGCCCGTACTGTGGTAAGTGGATTACTTTCCTTTCTTCTTTATCTTCGGAATTGTCAAGGCCCAACTTGATGAAGTACACTTTACCACGAACAATCCAACTCCTACTGTTCAGTGAGGATTACAATTACAGTAACTCTATCTGATTTCATGTCCTTGCAATCCTTCGCTCCAAGATCGTGTACAGAACAGGCACAATTAAGGAACATTGCTAACGCATACCATAAGATACTAGATTATGTGTCGTCAGCCCGCTTCTATCTGGAACACTAAAAGGTTGGCAGAGTCCGCTTTCTTGTCGCAACACCCCAATCAATACCCTGCCTGAGTGATGATACTATGACAATTTAGCTATGCTCCTTCAGAACACTCATGTTGAATTTGTCTATCTTTATAAGTTTCAGCCTTGTCTGACTTGTGCACCTGTTTCCCAATGGTTGATTACCTATACCATCCTGCAGAGCTTGACTAACATGACCTGCTGTCTTTAGGTAATCTTACCCTTTCCCTCCCGTTTCAGGAACATGATAGATGGAACTCTATGAAGAATTTTGAACGAACGGGCGGACATAATAGACCTGCCCTCACTGGGGTAAAATCCAGTAGCAGCGCCCTACCGTACAATTGGGTTGCCGGGGGTGGGAACTTGCTGAATTCGATCGTCACCTGATCCATATCCAATCTATATGTTTTAGGAGATTATCTGGGGAGAGGGAAAACGTGGGACTTTGAAGCTAATACCTCACCCAAATAGCAGATGCTCTTATCACATAGCACAGTAGTGGACTACTAATAGGTAAGCCCATTATCTCATCTTCCCACGCACCCCGACCCCCTCCGAACGTCAAATGATGAGCCTTTTCTATTCACACTGTGTGAGCCGATCTAATCAATCGGATAATGAGCACATACCAAAAAATCTGATTTAATGAGCCTGACTTGACCAATTATCACATCTTCAATGTTGCATCATCTGAGATGATATTTGAACGATTACTAACCGATTCTTTAGTGAATATAGGCAAATTAACATGTGGGCTTACTACAACACCGCCAGCGCTCTTGTGTTACAATCAGAGTTTACTAATATAAAAAATATTACCGGTTTAAAATAGAAGTCAATAATATCAATGCCAATATTATAGCAAACATATCATCGTCCGCTTTCTTGATCTCGTGCCGCTTGCTTGTGTCTCAAGAAATACGGACTTGTTCCCGCACTATTACTTTGTGGCCATGATTGCAACGAACAGGCCCCTGTGATTCCACATTTGTGTCCAAAGTATAGTAACCCTCGCCTGTACCATCATGATGCTGCACTAATCCGGGGAAACACAAACTTTATTGCCCGACGCGTGGCCCATAGCATGCGTACGTTTAGTTTACCCGTGGCCTTGGTCCTGCAGGCAGCTCAATGCTATGCTGTATGGGGCGATCATCCAAACCTACAGAGTCAGCTGCAGCTAACCACTGGCCGAAACATACATATCACCAACCCTATTCGATTCCCCTCATGTATTCTTGCCCATTTCGGGCTAATGCTCATTCAGTTTACACAAAACCAGGCTTGGTGTCTTTGCATATGCGGCCCGATGAGCAGTGCTGGGCTAATAGATTGCTTTTGCTTAACCCCACGATAGAGCACGAGGATGTATGGTTGCCCCAGAGTATACTTACTAGCAGTTTAGGTACTTTATTAAGGTTAAGGTACGCACAGAGTGGGGACGTGAGATAGTTGTGCATTAGGCGTTTACTGTAGGCCATACCGAGTTGTAATTTTTCGTTTGTGGTATGTGGTGTGAGAGTCATGAGGGTTTATATTCCACATCCACGATAAAGTATCATGTACCTTCAAACGACTATCAAATCCCTCTTGTTAAATAGTTTCTGGGACATCGCTCTCATACGGTATACATGCCACTTAACACCCGACACATTGGTTTTCGAAATCGAACCATGAGTCCAGTCTAGAATACCTTATAGGCACCACCACCACCACCACAGTAATTACTTATGCTTCGCCCGGCGCTGGGGGGGGGGGGGGGCGGGGGGGGGGGGCGGGGGGGGGGGGGGGGGGGGGGGGGGGGGGGGGGCGGCGCGCC
>Ga0307511_10003555_pt1 | contig 15987 bp, 12 predicted proteins | sample 13_EM_MG_FD_200266 | JGI IMG/M metagenome (GOLD analysis project Ga0307511, IMG submission 200266) | Populus trichocarpa ectomycorrhiza microbial communities from riparian zone in the Pacific Northwest, United States - 13_EM | ecosystem: Host-associated > Plants > Roots > Unclassified | place... | reverse complement strand
ACCCTAAAAAAACCTTCTAAATCCTTGATTCGGGACATAAGATTGGGATAAATCCATACAAGAAAAAATGAAAAAAAATAATGAATACAAATCCCCAACCAACATAATGTTGAAAGATGAAATTAAATTTTTTTTTTAAAAAAAAGATCGAATCCAACCTAGTCTAATCTCTTAAATCCATAACATGGGTCATGGGGTTTCATTGAACCATCAAAATCAAACCCAAAAAAATTATGAAGCTAAATTTTCAATTAATCAAATAATAAAAGACAAAATTGAAAAACAATCAACAAAAAATGATAAAAAAAAAATAGAATTGAAAAGAATGTGGACTAAATTGACATAACAAGAAAATAAAGTCAAATGTTTAGGGATAGAATTGGAAAAAAATCAATCAAGAAAAGTAAAGGAAAAAAAATAAAAATTAAGGACCAAATTTCATATAAAAATCAAATGATAAAGGATCAAATAAAAAACAAAATATAATCAAATTTGATACAATCAAAAGAATAAGGACTAAAATTAAAACTTAAAAAAAGCAACATAAAAAAAAGACCCGAGCAAACCCTAGTATATAGGCCGAATACATGAACCGAGATATGAGTTTGAGATAATCTATAGAAAGGAAAGTGAAAAAATAACGAATGCAAATCTTCAACCAACACAATGTTGAAGTATAAAATTTTAAAAAATAAATTTAAAAAAAGACTAAATTCAACCCGGTTTAATATCTTAAACTCATGACATGGATCATAAGGTTAGATTAAACCATAAAAGGAAATAAATAAATAAATCATGAAGCGACATACACCTCACTACTATGGTGTTCTGCTGCTGGGAAACGTCGCACACGACTCTCATTTGAATGCACGCGCCATCAACTTCTTATTTAAATAATATTATATTTTAATTAAGAGACTTAAATGCCTCCAAGTCAACTTTCCAATTACAAAAAAAATTATATGAAAATGATGAAAATACCCTGAAACTTAACTTTAAGAAAATCTAATTTTAAGAGTAATCTGGGTATCTTACCATGCAAAAAAAATTAAAATGCCTGAAAAACACCTCACCCTTAAGTTTAATTAATTTAGCTTTTAAGGGTAGTTTAGTAATTTTTCTGTGCAACTAGAATGTGAAAGTACTAGATACCGCTATGAACTTAGAATTGACAATTTAATCCTATAGAAAAGATCATTTTACCTCTCTAAGTTATAGATTTTGTTTTATCACGAGAAAAATGATAATTTTACTATGTGAATCCAGAGTAAAACAAGAAAGAATTTATGATGTCTAATCAATTTTATTTTTAAATAGTAGATTTGATCGTGATTGCAGTCACAATAAAGAATCGCAAACTTCCGTGATATTAAATAATAATCACAACTATCATTCTCATGGATTCATTAACAATTCATAACAAACTTTCATAGTACATGATTTTTCTAATAGTTCTATTAAAGAAAAAATTACCTTAAATATCTTGTAGTTTGATTAATTTTACACTTGCCAATTATATTTTAAAAAATTATAGTTTATATATAAATTTTTTACATGCAGTAACACTTAACATCCTTGCTAATAAAAAAATAATAACTTTTTAAAATTATATACATGATTACCATTATTTTTTATTTAATGATCAAATAATTATTTTGTGTTAAAAGAACGAAAATGCTACACATACTCTTTTCTTATTTTTTATGTTAAAATTATAAAATTGCCATTACTGCAATATATATTGCTATTTAATTTTGAACTTTTATCAACATGTGATTTTCATTGTGCCGAAGAATTAACTTTTCAGATTGTAGATTGATGGATCTTCAAACAAACATGCAAGGACCAGGTAAAGTCACAGAGTCCAGCCAATCTAGAGGTCTTCCATCATCACTTGCCAAGACTACGGCCATCAATGCATCAGCTTCCATGATCCATGACAGTGGATTCCACATAAAACCCACATACTTGAGAATCTTGCTCTAATTTTCATAAAACATGAAAGCTACACAGTACCACCGGGCGGCTCGCCTGAATGCCGAGTCTTTCTCCGCCGCTAGCTCGACGTCGTCGTCACCTGCAAGCCATGGGAATCTTGCTATCCCGAAAGCTCAAAAAAAGAGCACTCTTGTAACTGGCAAACCATTAATTCTCTGTCTTTTTCTAGATGTCTTCGTCACATTGAGTAACCCTTAAAACTAACAAATCCGAAGACATATCATTCAAAGCTTGCAAAAACAACTCTCGTCCTGACAAATCCAAAGACATGAGTTTTAAGGAGACATGCCAGCAGCTTATAGATCCTTCGCCATTGATTTCTAGAACCAGAACTTATTTCAGTCATCAATAACTACATAACAAGCCAATTTTATCTCTCCATTCCCTCTCTCAACGATTCAGGTTTTAATTTCTCGCAACCCCTTCTGGGATTTGATTATGCCACGCCACTTTGGACAAGCCAAAACACAGTTGCTCATAGGCTGTAGAAAACTCACCATCTCTTTCCTTGCTCACATTTTGCTCAGAAGATGACGAGAAGCTTGTCAATTAATGTAGTGAGTTCACAGACCAATTCAAAACTGACAAAACACTAGGGAAATGGTCTAGAAATAAACATGATCGTCAAATAATCATCACCGATGAGGTAGGAGAGCATTTCTTTCCTAAAATCATAGTCTGGATACATGGAGAGTCGAGACAGGCCCTCCATCGGAAATTAATAACTTCCTTGATCCTGGCATCGCCACATTTTTCAAGCAACGAGAACATATGTTTGGGCAAGAGAACTGCGTGTAAAAGTTTTGGGTCCAAGATGGACCTGAGTACCTGATATAATGCAAGAAACATTTTAAGCACATAAATATAATGAAAATCTGAAAAGAGTGAAAAACCAACCATCTGCAGAAATGAGTTTTGAGGACAGAACACCAGACCGATAAGAAATTAGGGTTTAAAGGATAGATTAATGGGTGGATTAAAATAATTGAACATGATTAAACAAATTAGGGTGTTTCCTAAGTTTCAATTTAAGGTTTTTATTTTTTAAGGTTTTTTTTTAAAACATGACTAATTGCTTTTCAATAAAAAAAACATTAAATTTTGATTTTAATCTGGGTTTAGATCATAAAAAAAAATGATATACAAAAAGAAAAAAATATGCTTGAAGAGAGGGAATTTTCGATATGATATTTGTTTGAGTTTCTAATTTTCTAATATATTATATATGAGAGTATTTTGATATTTTTATTTAAATTAAAATTTTATATTGAAACAAGATATGAATTGTAATCTTTCATAACTATAAAATTGACCAAACTAGAGGATGCAAAGATAATTTTTTTCTTTATTAAATAAATATAGACAAAAACTATACTTTTAGTTGGTAGAAGTCATATAAACAACATATATTATAACTATATAAGTACGTGCAAAACATGACAATATGAACTTAGAATACAAAGTTATTATAATCTAATAATCTAGATTTAATTTATAATTATTTAAATAACTTTTTTACATTAAAAAAAAATTAATTTTACCAGTGGCTTGGAGCGGGCCATAGTCTAGCTATAATATCAAACAATGACAACAAATTACTCTAATGACTTGAATATTATGCGCAGAAGAAATTTGAGTGCGTTTGTTTTTGTGTTGTGATCAATTTTTCAAAATATTTTTTTATTTAAAAAATATTAAATAAATGTTCTTACATGATATTTTCACATTATCGTTAAAAACAAATTTGACCTCCAAAAAAGCAAATCATTGGAAAAAATGGCAATGCAAAATTGATGTGATATAATTAGAGGGAAAAAAAAAAAACTCATCCCTGATCCCTGGAGATAGTTTGAGTTCCAACTTCCAAGGTCAACCCAAAGTGAAAAAAGAGACCAAACTAAACATAAGTAAAAGTAGAAAAGATTGCAATCACAAAAAAAGACGGCGCCAATTTCAATCAAAATCCAATTCCAAGCTCAAAGATAAGATAACTTTCCTTCCTTTCCTTTCCTTTCCTTTCCTTTGTGGTTCTCAAAACTTCCCCCTCTCTCTTCAAAACCATAGAGAGGGAACCCATAATTTTTTTTCTTTGATAGATTTATTCATAAACCCTAAAAGTTTCATCGTTATCAACAACAATGGCTATCACTTTACAAGCTACCCTTCTTTGCAGACCTTCATTCTCTCTCTATTCTCCTTCAAAACGACGCAGCTTTCACCACCCCATCAACTCCTCTCTTTCTCTCTCTAAAACCCCCTTCTCTCCTTCTTTAAACCTCCGACTCCGCCCTTTCTTATTACCTTGTACATTGCATCCTGACAATGCTGACCCTGTTTCGGAAACAGTCCCTCCGATTTCAAATTCCAATAAAACACAAGAGGTGGTGGATGTAGTGGAGAGCAATGAGAGTGGAAGGCAGGAGGAGGAAGGGCAGGGAGGCAACTTAGTGGAGGAGAAAGAAGGTGGTGGTGGGGTTTATGATAGTAATGGGAGAATAAGAGTGGCGGTGTTTTTAATGGGGTTATGGACTAAAATGAAAAATGGGTTTCAGAAATTGTTGATGTTAATGGGTTCTTATTCTTCTAATTGGTTTAGTTTTAGTTGGTGGCCATTTTGGAAACAAGAGAAGAAATTAGAGAAATTGATTGCTGAAGCTGAAGCTCATCCTAAAGATGCTGAAAAACAGACTGCTCTTTTAGTTGAGCTTAATAAGCACAGGTTTGGCTTTAGATTTTGATAATGATAATTTTGTGTGGGTTTGTTTTGAGCTTTGGTTTCTGTTTGTTTTATGGGAGATTGATAAAGGAAATGAATTTGATGGGTTTTTGTTGAAGGTATGAGCTTTAATATGTTTGGTTTCTGAGAAATTGGTAAAGGAATTGAACTTTGTGGTGTTTGTTATATTTTCGACTTTGCTATGTTATTTGCTCGGTGAATGAGAAATTGGTTAATTCATTAATTAAAATTACTGGTTTTTTTTTTCTCTGGGGTTTCGAATTTTATCTGTATGGTTTATGAGAAATTTATAGAAGAATTGAATTTTATGGGCTGTTTGTTTAAAGTTTTAAGAGTACTTTTTTGGTTAAATATACTGTCTTCTTTTTGGATGCTTAGAAATTGATTGAGGAACATGTTTTGGCCCTTTCTTGTTAAATTTTAAGCCTTCTGTTTTTACTTTAGTGTTTGTGTGATTGTTGAAAAATAGGTATGAAAAGTGAATTTGATTGTCTGTCTTTCATTTGCTGATTTTTTTTAATTAATTTTTTTTTGCAGTCCTGAGTCTGTGATTAAGAGGTTTGAACAAAGAGACCATGCAGTGGATAGCAAAGGAGTCGCTGAGTATCTTAGAGCTCTTGTGGTTACTAATTCTATTGCAGATTATCTTCCTGATGAACAATCTGGAAAGCCTTCCAGTCTTCCTGCTTTGGTAGATTAAAGCACATGTTTGTTTGTCGTTCAGATAGTTGGATATGTGATGTTTGATGCCACAGTTTTCTGCACAATATTTGATCGATTAATGTTTAATCTGTAGTTGCAAGAATTGAAGCAGCGTGCATCAGGGGACACAGATAAGCAATTTATGAACCCTGGCATATCTGAAAAGCAGCCATTGCATGTGGTGATGGTAAGAGTTAACTGTAAAAATGATTGTGCTGGCGACCTTGTATATGGAGCAAGGTGGTTTAATACTTTCTGCTTTTGATTTTAGAAGATAAATGTGAATAACTTGTTGTTTCTAAAAGTTCTTTTTTTTTCCTGTTGGTTTTTGGTAGGTTGATCAAAAAGTATCCAACAAGTCACGGTTTGCTCAAGAGCTTATATCCACTATCTTGTTCACTGTTGCAGTTGGATTAGTTTGGTACGAGGTCTTGCATTTCCTCTGTGCACTTTGTTTCACCATTCCCATCTCTATTTCTCTACCTTATCAGATACGGAATTCATTTTTCAGGATAATGGGTGCTGCTGCACTTCAAAAGTATATAGGGAGTCTGGGTGGAATAGGAGCTTCAGGAGTTGGCTCAAGTTCTTCTTATACTCCAAAAGAGCTGAATAAAGAAGTTATGCCAGAGAAAGTGAGTTTTGAACATTTTGTGCCTGAAGTATTTGGGGGTGTTTTTTAGAATCCTGCTACCTTCAGTTACACGATTGCTTCTTTTTTTTGTATTTCTTCAAGGGGTGGATAGTAGGTCAATAGAATTTGTTTAACTTGTTGGATGTGTTCCTATTCCTGTGTCTCTTAGTAAGGGAGATAAAGCAAGATTAGATACATCAAGTTGGAATAGTAGGGAAGAAAAATGGGAACTTTGGTTTAGCGGTGAAACTTTTATCGCAGACCAACATTTACTTGATTGGAGAAATTATATCTTGGAAAGCCATATCCTTTTATTGTATATTACTCTTGTATTTAGCATATAATGGTTGGTCTTAACTTTTATTTGCAGAATGTTAAAACCTTTAAGGATGTTAAAGGTTGTGACGATGCAAAACAAGAGCTTGAGGAAGTAGTGGAGTATCTAAAAAACCCAACAAAATTTACTCGCCTTGGTGGGAAGTTGCCAAAGGTTTGTGCAAAATATTTTTTGTTATCATACGTAACATGTGGTTTCGTGTACTTTGTATGAACCTTATAGCGTGGAATATACTAGTCATAGTTCATATATTGGCCTAGAATGATAGGTTTTGTGTTCCAATTGTCATGAATAACTTCAATCATTTCCTTTCTGTTTCTATTCAGCAGTCACACTCATTTCTGTACATGGGAGAAATCAATTACTATTATCTCGTCTTCTTGTTGTACTTTTCTCTATCTGTAAACAACTCATTACAAGAGACGTTTTACTTCAGAATTTGAATTGCTGCTTTTATTTCTGCTAACTTGTTTCTGAAAACATGAGTTTAACAACATTCCAATGCAGGGAATTCTTTTGACAGGAGCCCCTGGTACAGGAAAAACGTTGCTTGCCAAGGTAACTTTTACTTGTATATTTTTTAAGATGGGTTTTTGACTTGTGCATTTCTTGTCCTTTGATACTTTGTCTTTAGCTGTTGACCACTTTGAAGCTTGTGATGAATAAATAGCAACCCTTGTGTCATTTGATCATAAATATCAAAATGACGTGTTGAGAGAAAGTATAGATTCTTTTGGATGCTCACTGGAACAAATCAACCTTGTCATTTCCTATGTTCAAGATTGTATTTTACAAAATGTCCTATTGGATGCTCATCCTTTTTTGAATTTATGGTCACGAGTACTAGTCATCTATGCTTATATTCATGTACTTCTTCTGATAATTGTATTATCTTGAACCTCAAGGCCATTGCTGGAGAAGCTGGTGTGCCTTTTTTCTATAGAGCAGGATCTGAATTTGAGGAAATGTGAGTCATCTTTACCTTATATAGATTACCTCATTTACTTGTAATAATAAAAAGAGAATTTACATAGTATCTTATACCAATGCTGTTTTTTCTTTGGGAAAACAATGCGGCTAAGTTCTTTTATGCTCCAATTATTAATGGTAAATTTTTTAAGTGGAATAAAAAATTTACATTTTTACTGCTGATTAATATCTGGTAGAAGTGGAGAATATGATAGCTATCTTACTTGGCAGCAAGAATTAAGAAAAGATGCAGTAGGGTGCTGGTGAGATGGCCCTGCCATGTTCACCGACTGTTGTCTGTTGAGGAGCACTCTATGATGTTTGAGTAGTTGATGCATGTCTAGAAACAGCTAGAGATGAGTTGGTTCTTTCACTTGGTTGTGTTTGGTAGCAATCAGTGAAGTGTTGAAGAAAGTGCTGGTGGAAAGAATGAGAAAGAAGTGATTTGGCTTGTATTTATGAGAAAAGCCGCAGCTTCAACATGTTAAGTTGCAGAAGAAGTTGGTGGTGGTAGAGGATGAGGTGACAATGATTTGGCCATGTATTTACGAGGAAAGGCTGCAGGGAAGCTGCAGAATCTGCTTTTTAATGCATAAAATTGAGTGATGATATTGGGATAAACTGCCATGCCATCATGGTCCTTTGACTCTCCTGGAGCACCTAATGGCCAATCCAACAATAAAGTGGCCACAGCATTCTGGCAACATTTTAAATTGAACAATTGTATCAAGTATGGATGGTTTCTTGGACAGGAAGGCTGCTGGATTGTGGCAAAGATTGTTTGCATTTGTTAGGGTGTTTTGCATGATCTGGAGGAGGGTTTAACAATTTTTGTTGGTATCTTTTGTGGGTTTGAGAAGGTAGATAGATTATAAGATTTTTGGAAATGTGCTGTTACTGCAATATCTTGGTGCATTTGGATGGAGATGGGTGCAAGGTTTTCTGATGATCTTCATATTGAAGCAGTTGTTGGGGGATTGGATAGTCTTTTTGGCACCTCTCAAGTGGATAGATATACAATGGGATTGGAGTGCTATGTTACTTTGAACTAGATTGTTGTTTCTTTTCACCTTTTGGAAGGATGTCTAATTCTCCTATTTTTGCTATTGAAACTCCATCTTCTAGTAAGATTAAGCTTGCTTTTAGGAGTAATCCCATCCTTCAGCATTCTCATATTAAAAAAAAAGGTCTCATCTTACTTTTTGTACTGCAGGTTTGTTGGAGTTGGTGCTCGGCGTGTCAGATCCTTATTTCAAGCAGCTAAGAAAAAGGTTTGTTGTTCTGTGATGTTTTTTGGTAGTTCAGTAGGGGAGAAACAAACAAAAACAGAGAGAAAATTTTAAAATCATCTTGGTAACCATTTGTAGGACTTCTTCTCTTCTGGCTGAACAAATATGCACTTCTGTACATGACATTGCATTATGTTTCTTTTATGTATTCATGATTTCCTAGACGTACAAAATGGGTCTTCAACAGGCATAGACAACTTTGAGGGCATTTTCTTGAAATAAAGGAGTTTTTTTTATGATATTGGAGATCTGTGCACAAAGAATGTGTATAAAAATTGGTGTTATCCTTTTCCCTGTCTGCTTGTCAGCTAACTGTGAATAATCAATAGGAATATACAAATATACAAATTGTCTGCTTTGGTTTAATGAAATTTATAGCTAGCTGTATAATGCTAAAAAAAAGAGAAGAAAAAAAGAAGAGTCTATAATTCAATAGGAATATGTTAGTTTCTAAGAGAATCATGTATACCTTGACTTTAATTACATCCATGATTGAAACTTTGTGAAATCTGAGCTGTATAGTGATGCCTTAATACTGTGCTTTTCCTTTTCATTTTATGATTAACACCATTTTTCATCTTGTAGGCTCCTTGTATCATTTTTATTGATGAAATTGATGCTGTTGGGTCAACAAGGAAACAATGGGAAGGCCATACAAAGAAGACATTGCATCAACTACTTGTTGAAATGGATGGTTTCGAACAAAATGAGGTATCTATAGATAAGCTTGTAATATAATGTGTCAGTTCACTGCCACCTTTCTAACCTTGTTTAATTTTTCCTCTGCAGGGAATAATATTGATGGCTGCAACAAACTTGCCTGATATTCTTGATCCAGCTTTGACTAGGCCTGGTAGATTTGACCGGCATGTATGTTATATTATTCTCTATTATTTCTTTGAGCTTTGAAAGTTAAAATGACATTGTGTTTTAAGGTGAATATGTTTTACTGAATAGTCATACTCGTGGTTCTACTTGTAAATTCTACTTTCTAGGTTATAGAGTTTAAGGATGAGTTTCCATAAATGGTTTCACTCAAATAAATACATGAATGATTGGACAAACCCAGAGTGTCTGTCTATGTGCTTATATGTCATCTATTTTTTATTTGAATTAATATCCTTGGTGATATGACTGACAAGAACTCTTTTTAGATTGTTGTTCCAAATCCTGACGTTAAAGGCCGACAAGAGATTTTGGAGCTCTACCTAGAAGATAAGCCTATGGCTGATGATGTAGATGTTAAAACAATTGCTCGTGGCACACCAGGCTTCAATGGAGCTGGTGGTTCATTTGATTGAAGCTGCATATTTTGTTTTCTGGCAGAAGTTTATTCAATTTTACCAACAAATTTTTCCATTGCTTCTTGTTTTGCAATCAGATCTCGCAAACTTAGTGAACATTGCTGCAATTAAAGCTGCTGTAGAAGGCGCTGAGAAGTTAACTGCTGCACAATTGGAGTTTGCAAAAGACAGGATACTTATGGGTACTGAGCGGAAAACAATGTTCATTTCTGAAGAGTCAAAGAAGGTATGTATAAATCAGTCAATAGGCAATCTCTAGAGTAGTAGGTTTGGATGATTTCCTTGCATGGTTGACATTTTGCTACATATTCTTGGAACCCATCTTTTTAGTGCTTAATCTATTGGCCTAAGCTTGAACTATCTTGTCTCGTTCTACTTCCATTTTAAGTTTGTACAGACTTGGGGAGGGGGTTTATTATTAATTTATTATCATATATGGCAAGCAAACGAGACCTTTGCATGCCATGCATAAAGTCTTCAGCAGTTCAGCTTATTTGGAAACATCCAGTGAGTTTCATCATTGTTAATTGCTATGCTATTACACTTGTTTCCAGTTAACAGCATATCATGAGAGTGGCCATGCTATTGTAGCTTTCAATACCGAGGGTGCACACCCGATACACAAGGCAACTATAATGCCACGAGGATCTGCTTTAGGAATGGTCACCCAGCTTCCTTCAAGCGATGAGACATCAATTAGCAAAAAGCAGTTATTAGCTCGGCTTGATGTTTGTATGGGAGGAAGAGTTGCGGAAGAGCTCATATTTGGTCAGGACCATGTCACTACTGGAGCAAGTAGTGATCTTCACACAGCTACAGAGCTTGCGCAGTATATGGTATGTGTTTGTATGCTAAAGTCGCATTTCCTTTGGTTTATAGAGCTCCCAAACCACAATGAGTAAAATGGTTACATCTAAGTTGGATTCAATCCATTGACACAAAATGCATTCTAATGCTATCTTCATCTTTCTAAGGTATCAAATTGTGGGATGAGCGATGCAATTGGACCAATACATATTAAAGAAAGACCAAGTTCAGAATTGCAGTCACGTGTTGATGCTGAAGTATGTTTTTGAATGCCTGGTCTTGTTTATGGAATTTTTTTTGTGAATCCCTGGTCATGGTTTCGGAATGATTGTGATTTGTTTGGTCGTTTCTGTAGGTCATGAAACTCCTAAAAGAAGCATATGATCGTGTGAAAGCCTTGCTAAAGAAGGTTTGTTCATATGATTCAGTATTGTTTATGAGGACACATCCACCACTATCAGGCATTACTTTTTGTTGTTTTTTCCCTTGGTAAAATGTGCACTATGTTAGTGGAGCTTAGACAAGAGACTTGAAACGCCCCTAATATTCTCTGTGCAGCTCCTTCACCTAGAATTGTTTTGGAAAGAGTTCCGTTTGAACATTATCATATGGTGGAGAGTTATGAATCTGTCAGCAGTTGTTGTTCCTATGTGCCCTCACTACATGAGATTCGTTGCTGATAGTTAACTTTCTAGTTTTACTAGAATTAGATCCCTTGAGTGACAGGCCATTCTTATGCTGAACCTTCTATTCAAGTTGTCCTGTCGTATCTTGAAGACTCTTGCAAGCTTAACTAGTTTTGATGATTTTGAAGAAATAGCTTTTGTGTGCCTTCAGTGCTTGAATAGACTAAAGTAACCTTTTGAAGTTCTGTATAGCAAATTCTAGCAGTCACTGACATTTTTGTTTGATTATTTGCAGCACGAGATGGCATTACATGCACTAGCAAACTCTCTTTTAGAGTATGAAACACTTAGTGCAGAAGAAATAAAGCGCATTCTTCTTCCGTACCGGGAAGGACGGCAACCCGAGCAACAAGAAGCAGCGCAAGAAGAAGGGGAGCTTGTGTTGGCTTAATAATCATGTAATCTAATCGACCATGGGGGAGATTCTGTACAGTATATTTAAAGCAGTACAGGTGATTATTTATACAATCCCTCTCCAATTCTCCGCCTTCAGTAGCAGTACTACGATGTGCGATATAAATTCTTTCCGTACACCCTCAACCTGACAGACAGCGATAGATCATGTACTATTTTCGTACATGTATTATTTGAACGTTTACCCCAACTGTGGGTAGAATTTTGAACATACAATATTCGATATTATAGGCATGGCGCGGCAAGCTTTATGGTATTTTTTGAACTTAATCTTTAGTGCTCCACCCCTTTTACCATTTCGTGCGCATGATTTTGCCAAGATCGCTGTACTCCTTGCTGTTCACTATCCATTTTACGTGCTTTGACGAGGAAATTGTCGCCGGACTGCCCCCTTCATGAACTATGCTAATGTGACCATTTGAATTATCCAAACTGAGTTTTTCTCTACGGAGACACTACCCCAAAATATTTTTTATCGTAATTATCGACACAAGGATGGTCTAAAGCTCACTATCCTCCATCAACAATGCATAGTTATATACAACATGCTTACAAAATAGCAAGATCACAAATATTTTCTCGAGCACACGCACAAACACCTCCAAATTAAGTGAAAGTCATCTATTCTTTTTCCGTACATATCTTAGAGTATTTTTACTCAAGTATATATAATAAGGTTATTAACATGACTTGATAATTTACAAATATATTTTCAATAATGAAATGACCATAAATATCTGAATTACGATATCATGGTTGTTATGATGGATGAAATATACTTGTAATATATGAAAACGTAGAAAAATAGGGTAAACATGTCTGCATTCATTACTACTAATATCTTTAATATAACTCTAGAAATAAACACATCATTAGTCTTTTTCAAGTATTAATACTATGCTAAATTTTTAATTTGTTGTATTCTCTTCATCAACTGATAAACTTCAATTTCCTTTATTATATACATTAAGTAATCACCGTTGTGAATACCTTAAAACCTCATGAATTATGCGTTCAATAATTCATTTTAAATAATTATAACTCATGCTTTAAGTTGATCAATTCATTTCAATGCTCCTAACTCGGGGTTAATATCATTTATGCATTTATTAATCTATTTCAATACTCCTAATTAGAAATTTATTAATTTATTAATTCCACACCGTACCCATAGCTTTAATAAAATTATGAATTCACTAGTCCCATTCAATACCCTTAATTCATGTTTTAATTCAACTTCTAAATTCATTAATCAATTTCCATATTCATGGCTTATGCCTTAAAGATAACCATATTCATTTACCCCACTTCATCAACCAGTTCCATAATCATGAATTTAATTATTTATTGATCTATTGCATTTCTCGAGGCCTGTGCTCATGTCAACCATACACTTGAACAATTTCAATAATTATAGTTTGTGTTTTACTTACATCAGTCATATTCATTGATTTGTTTCAGTAGTCGTAATCTCATGCTACAAGGCATTATTGTCAAGTAACAGCCCCCTCCATTGCGGCCAGTTTAATTTTTACATAATAGCCACCGTCATGGTGGCCGGCTTAATTTCAATTAATAACCCTCGCCGTTATTACTAGCTTAAATTTAATTAATATTCACTGCCATTATAGCCAACTAGATTTTTCAAAGTATCCCCCTGCTCATGAAGCAAAATTAGTTTATATTCTGAAATTCGCATCGAGTTTATATTCCATACTTCACATTAAATTTATGTAGAAACAAATAGACAAAATATTTCTTTAAAAGATGAGGTATCCACTTCCGATGTCTCTCCTGAAGCTCCCGGGGATTGTGCTTCTCCTGCTGCAAGTCCCGCTTTAGCCGCATTACAACTTCGAGCAAAATTTCAACGAAATCGAGGAAATCCTTGACCAGGACGACCATTGGGTGGAGGAATAACAAGCAAAATTTCTCCTGGTTGGGAAGAAAAAGGGCGGAACTTGATGATAATCTTGCCATGGCATTGACATCCCTCTTCCGCTTCTTCTTATTCTCCCAATATGAAGCAAACTGCTCTTTCCAATTGACAGTTCCCAGCGCTCCTGTCCATCTCCAAACTCCTCCACAAATTTCTGCTGCCATGGATCATTGTTTGAAGACAAGCATTGCATCTCTGAAGAAACACTTTCCATTTTTGCAATATCAATGGCAGCTAGTGACTCTAAAATCTTGAGCTTCAGCTCTGTTGGGAGGCGCATCAAGCATGGTGGAAGAAACAGACCAACCTTCTTACAAATATCTATCAATAAAGGCAAAACAAGGCCATCCTTCACGATTTTCCACAACTCAAAATTTTCATTTTCAAGATACAACATGGATGACCTATCATTTTCATTCATCCCATCATTCTTACCATCTGCCCACACAAAATCTACACTGGTCAATTCTTGTGTCTCTAAGGTTTCTCCACTCCGAGCTTTTGAATCTAGAGATCCATGTCTTTCAATAACTGCATCACTCGTATCGGATCCTCCAATCTCATGCTGCTCACCCTTCTGTCCTTGCACAAGCATATCCAGAGAAATTTCAGATTTAGTTTCTTGAGAATTGGCATCGTTGGCTTGAACACCAGCATGCCCACGTACAAACAAATCTTGGTTTCCGAGCTTATTAAAACCAAAAACTGACTCTGGAAAACTCATCAATTGATCAGGCGTAGGCTCTTGTACATTACCTCGATGACCTCGAGCCTGTTCTCTTACAGAGGAACAAGAACCTAAACACAGCAATGGTGTTGACAGAGAAATAAGCGAGGTCACCAGACGTAATACCAAGAGATTGCAAAGAATCCTCTGGCGAAGATGCATTGAGCTCATCCTTTCTATTAAGAGACAAATATGAGCCTGCGGAAAAATATTGCTCGAGAGGGGGTTTCCTTTAGTTGCTGTAAAATACACGAAGCGGGCACTTCTATTTTCACAGTTTCTTTAGATTGCACAGATCTCAATCTCAGTTTCATGGCTAAAACTGGTTCATCAATACAGAATAATTCTGAGACTGAACTACCAAAAGCGAAAGACGAAACACAACAATCCTAAATGACAAGAAAGCTCGCAAAATATGAGAAAAAGACACTGATTTTCTCTAACTTAACCTAGTAATAAAATGTCATTCTTAGCAGCAGATGAAAAAACAACAGGATCAAGATTTTGGGTCATCAACAGTTTCGATTACCTTGCCGTCTCTTGGAACCAAACAAGGAATTCCATCTTTTATAGGAAAAGAGACAGCAATAGAATCACTGAAGAGAGAATTTGTTTCTTTGCAATACCTTAAGGGCTGTTTGGAGATTGGGCAGACAAGAATTTCAGATAGTGTTTTGCTGATTCCTTCTCCTGCTCGTTTTAACAGGGGCTTGCTGCTTAGCCTCATCCTTTTCGATGAACTCTCACTCTATCAAACCAGATCTCCAAATTTTCTCTCTGATTTGTGTTTATTTAGTTAAATTTAGACTCATCTACAAACACCTAAAACATTCAGCCCATAGATTTATTTATTCCGTCAGTTACTATTGTACCCTTTTCCTCCAATTATTATTCTTGTTTGGATTTTCAGGGTTTACAAAATAAAACAGGATCTTTATACCAATAATTATAGAAATTTCCTCATATTTATTTGTTATCTTTTTTATTGGGATTTACACCATTATACCTAGCACTCACCTTACATGATAAAATAAATTTAATAAAAAACAGAAAAAACCAATAACAACCCTTATCCTTTCAAAAATCACTGAAAATTCTCATGGTTATGTGATCTTTATATAAAAATGAGCTTAAAAACATGATGAAATTGTTAAAAAAAAAGATTTTTTAAAAAACCAAGCCAACCCGGTGAATCTTTTAATCCTGGATTAATATATTAAACATGTAATTTGTTAAATTCTAAACTCGGGTTCAATCAAAAAGCTCAACACCCAGTCAATTTAATGTTAAGAGATGAATTTGAAAAACAAATATCAATTTTAATTTTTCAAAGAAAAAAATAAAAATAAAATTGTGATAAATAAATAAATTTTAAAAACCATCTCAAATTAAAAAAAAACAATCAAAAAAATTAAAACCAAATCTGAAGCTGACGAATATTGTT
>Ga0307511_10003553_pt1 | contig 15988 bp, 21 predicted proteins | sample 13_EM_MG_FD_200266 | JGI IMG/M metagenome (GOLD analysis project Ga0307511, IMG submission 200266) | Populus trichocarpa ectomycorrhiza microbial communities from riparian zone in the Pacific Northwest, United States - 13_EM | ecosystem: Host-associated > Plants > Roots > Unclassified | place... | reverse complement strand
TCCAACAAAGGAAATACATAACTTGGCGGGGCGGCTGTGACTCGAACTAGGGCTTTCCTCCAAAGAGACAACACAAGGCCCGAGTACAAACCACTCGGCCAAGGGGGCACACCAGTCGTGCGCTTTAGTGATTGGGCAGCGCTAGTCTAGGTCTAATGAAGGAGTTCTGGTTGCTATGAACCAGACTAAGTCTAGTGCGGGTTCCATGCGGTGACAACCTTGGAAGACACTCCAAACAACTATCTACCATCCAGCCACAAACACTCTCGCACGAGGGAGGGTACATGTAGTGCTATTCCAACATCAGCCACTATTAACTATAAGAGGGGCTAGACCAAATGAAGAACCAACCAAATTACAGGACAGCTGGTAAGAGACTACAGGACAGTCAGTATCCTTCTTAGTATAGATCTTGCGCCACTCTATACCTATATTCATTTATGACTACCTAATTCCCTTACTACAAAGGCTGTTTTTTTAATTTTATTTATTACTTTTATTTTTGAAAAAAAAAAACTCAGTAGTCGTATATGGCCCCAATTAGGGGGCACTGCAAAGGCTGTATGTTGTTCGTTGCAAACTGATCATGAGATGAGGGGCTGTTGAATCCGGAGTGACCAACACTGGCAGACCAAACGATGACCAGAATATCTTGCTCAAATGGTATATAGTATGACTGCTCAAGCGGGACTGTTTGCCGACAAATCTTACATAACACACAGATTTTATCTTCATAATCCTCTACTTATTCTCGTATCATCATGGCGGATGTGAGCACAGTCAACCATTTTGGGGAACCGGGGTTTGGAGTGAAGGTGGTAAAGTGTTCGATTTCCAATAATCCGGTTTGAGAACAGAGATGAGGGGCACATAAATATCTTTAAGATGCGTGCTCACATATTACGAACGAATCGGAGAGATGAGTCAATGCTTGGTAGAATCCAAATTTCACTATGAAAGAACATGGATAGGATAGGCTGTTGTAAGGTTTGCGCCTGCCTAATATAGTAGACTCGTTTTATACATTGACTGCGCGAAACCGTACAGTAAAAATGAATATTTTCTTTGACCCAGAAAAAGTGATGCATAATTCCTCCCTTCAGATCTGGGGCTCTCTCTACTCTTCCAGACCTGTGCTACCAAAACGAAATAATGCCGTTTGTATTTCCCTCAAACTGTTTTTTGGCAAAGGCATAATAACCGGTTCCTCCGGTAGCTTTTTACCCGCTCCCTTCCCTAGATCGGCTAAGGTGTTTCTGTCAGCAGGCGCCCAATAGCTAAGATACACATAATACTTCTCATCAGTACTTACAACAACGTCAACCCAGAACCTGATATCATCGGTCGTATGTCCATTGGCAATCTGTGTCTGTGTCCAAGTAGCACTAGTTTTATAAAGGTTGATATCTGCCGTGTTTGAGTTTGCAAGCCCAGAAGCACCATTTCGGTGGCCACCGAACCACTTGTCAACACCGTAGTAGTTCTGGCATTGGATACGACAGGTGATGTCTTTACTCAGCTGGCTATTCAAAGCAGCTCCGTTGTTCCATTGCGCGGTCGTTTGTCCCTTAAATTGCGGGCAGCATTCTCGGAGCATTCCCCAATTCTAGAGACATGAACTTTGTTACTTGATTTGTACACAAAATGGTTGGAAAGGCCCTAAAAGGATATAGGGGTATAAAAGACCTGCTTGAATATACCAAAGTTTGCAGAATCATTCTGCTTGTTGTCACCATAACTTAGCCGTCCAAGGTATGTTAGTAAACCGGATTTTTTGCTTTACTATGAATAGTATCAGGAACGATTAGGCATGCAACTTACGCATAATTTGCTTCCATTTTCTCAGTTTCCATCATGGCAATGGCTAACTCCCATGTTCTGCCGCCAGAGTTCAATATCTGCTGTTTCCTAGCTCCAAGGCCACTGACAGTGTAGCTACCACACCCACCACCCGAATTAACCGGGCATGACTGGCGAGGAAAAACCTTGATATCCCGTGCTTCATGGGGAAAGCTAGGCAGAGCAAGAGCAGCAGGAATGGCGCCTAGCACGAGGATGAATGGTAGGAGTTGCATTGTGAGCTAGGACCAGAGCCGATAGTTCCTCCTTCGTAGTTTTCGAGATGGTATAAGCTGGCTGTGGTAGGGCGGACCTTGGCTTATTTATGCCCAGTAGGTAACCGAATGGAAACAAGCGTGTCAAAGCCATCAAATACCGGTACTGCTCGAGCTCGTCGAATCGTGCAAAATATGCCTGCTCGAAGCTTAAGTAAAATCCCCGAAAGTTGATGAGTTGATCTGCTGCCCCTGTATTTTTTTGAAACTATAATCACATATGTATATCAATGTCCGCCGACGTTGTAAGTGCATGGCTAGTAATTGTAATCCTAGCTTGCAGATGTATTCTATATCAAGTACATCTGCCCAGAGATGATTCTCCTCAATAATGGGTGTCGGAAAGTAATATAGCCCTAGCGGGTCATGTCTTTCCGACAACTCCCCACATTATCCTCCCCGCATTATCCCCGTAGGCTGCTTCTATGCGTGGCCGTTCCCTGGGAACTAGCATGGGCCCCGGAACTCGAGAAGCTATCTCCGGCGGTTGGTTATTGATAGGATCCACTTACCCACAAGTCCCTTGCCTTCTCGAGAGGTATTTTCTCGCTCCCGGGCTATATTACGAAAATCGGGAAATTTGTTCCCATGCCGAGTCGTGCTTCGGCAATTGTACCTCCGACGCCGGCATCTAGGATATCTTGGGAGGTTTCGGTAGGGAATAATACTGCGGAAACGGGAAGCTACATCGATTGCCCCTTGCTCACAGAGAAGAAGTATTTTGCGGGGAATTAATGTCCACACAAAAATGTATTGAGGTCACAACCTCAGCTACCTAGTGTAATATACTCAGTAGGGAGCTTCGAAGAAAAGAAATTGATCTCTGTTTTCAGAGTTTTAATAGGTACACCACCTCTGTCTTGGTGTTCTGTATTGTAAGGTTGTGATCAGCTATCGTTCCTAGTTTTTAGAGCACTACCCTCTGTCGAGCCTACCCTTATTTCACAACATTGAACTTATCTTGGTAATAAATTGAACCTGCCTATACCAATTAGTCTCGTTGAATTTCCGCATCTGGAGACAGGCTCCACACTCAGGACCTATCTTTCCAAAGGCAGCAATTCCGAGGGTCTAGATCTCTTTCTAGATTCTCCGATCGATAGGAAGCTATCCCAGTCGAAGCATATAATCCAGAAAGAATCACTCCAGGTAATCTCCTAGTCTGGTTAGCACCTAGGTATGTCTAAACAGAAACACTGACTTTTTCGAAGTATGGAGAATGTGGGTAATTTCCGGAGCCATAGATCTATAGAACTGCCTAGACCAAAACGAAGCACAAAATGATTTCGCAAAAGATGTATTTGTGATATAATATGCTGGAGATGAGACAGGAGGAAGTCGTAACTGAAAAATAGTATGTATCATAGACACTCCTGGAGTGGAATCCCTATTGCTGGAGTGATAGTCGTCTACGTTAGCTAAGCTATCTCTAACAAGATCCGCGACTTTTTGCAAGCCCTGCCAGCCAATAAATATCTACCAATGAAACCCAGGTCACTCCCCTTGCCTGGCTATACCACCTGAGAGGATTTAACTCCACTTCTCCCTCTCCCTCCCTATCAGTCCTAGGAGAAAATGATGGACATCGCGGGGGGGTTGAATACTCGTACTCACTAACTCTGGAGGGTAGTGGGGGTGGGAGGTTGGTTGAGGGGGGAGGGGATATTTTTTTTTTTCAAATTAATTCCTCATGTGCGCATCCTCAAGGGACGTATGACGAGCCACTCAGAAATCCGGGTGGATTCAAGGGGGGAGGGGATAATGTTGGGTGGGGTCCAACCTAAGATTCTCGTCAAATATAAGAAAGGAATATGTTTGTTCATACAATCGCGGGTGCAAACGGGTGACTTCAGATTATCGTATCGAGTCGTGCTGCTCCAACATTGAATCTAAGTCGTAGACATGTATGTATGCTTCTTCCAAAAACCGGAATAGTTCCTTGCAGTTCCGTGGATTGACAGATTTTGGATGGAGAGCAATCAGAACTCACATGGAACGAGAATACTGCAAAAAGACTAAAATTATAAGTTGCAATACCTAGCTCTACCTGGGGCAGGACAAATTAGGTCAATATCTGGGTCAACTAACTATCTTTATTGATTAACAGATTCTGATACTCACAAGGCTCACGGCCTGAATATCAGAACAACAGTACCTAGGAAAACCCCGTACAGCTGCTAGGAAACCTATAGTACAAAGATGTGAGTCCCTTGCCAAGGAACCTCTTACTGCTAAACTCGGCGTTCACCAACAGCAGACCTGAGGTTTGCAATATACCTCTCCTGGCTTGTCGCAGATGAACCGATACCTGGTAGCGAGACTACCGATATGAGGACAAATGGAAAACCATAAGGGCATAGTACATTTTAATAGCGTATTTGGTGTTGAACCCAGAAAAGCCATAAACCCAGAAAAACCGTAAACCCAGAAAACCGTAGAATATGAAGGAAAATGCTAGATACCCAGTAGTTGGGAACAGAAATGAGATCCGTACATGTTAGAAAAGATTTCGTTCACATGATTGGGCAACAACACCAGATCTGAACGGTGTTGGACGTCGAGGCGGGAGAATTAATCTAGCAGGCTCACAACCGGATATGAAGTTTTCCATTCCACTTCGCTGACGCCGGTGTCCTCTGGCTCGTTCGAATTCTCACGTTGACCACTTGGCTCAAGCATTGGAGAGAGGTCATTCAAGACCAATGATGCCACCTTGTCAGGTGCAGTACGGGCTGCCCTCCGTCCCTTCCCCTTGTCTCGATTGTCATCAACAAGGGTCGCACTATCCTTCACGGTTTTCGCTCCAGGCGCCAACTTCCCTTCTGGATGCTCCTCGGGCAAATGATGTCCGTGATAACAGTTATCACGGTTGCAGTTCATCCCATTCTTGCAGGGGATTGAGTGGGCAACAAAGCGGAGAGCTTCGAGTTCGGCTGGTGTGAATTCTGCTTCATGGCTTCTCTGGCAGCGTTTGACGTTGTGGTTGTGGATGGAGCGCGGAACATTGCAGTCAATCTTGTAAAAACAGCCGTGAGGGTGCAGGTAATGGTTGAAGCAAGGTCTTGGATTGGTGGCAAAGATTCGGTCAATGACATCCGGAGATGGGCGAGGGATGGGTGGTAGGAAGGACGGCTTCACAATGACAGGACAGTCAGGAGTAGGAGTGGTAGTCCCGGAGGGTTCTGCTGACCAGCCCCTATTGTCGATTTCTTCCTTGGGAGAGAACCACTCCGCCCATGGGGAGTTATCCCGTTTTACATTATTGACTGCCAGTGGCCCTGTTGCAGAAACGCCGCGCTTCAGAAGGGTACGAGGGATAGGTACTGGTTTTTGTAATCGGCTTAAAGCTCGGGAGAGTGCTTTATCTGCCAGTTTGAGGTCTGTAAGCCACCCGTGCCACCCAGGCAGAGCCTTTGCATCCTCCTGTAGAGATGTGTGTTCTTCAGTGGACGAATACTCGCTCTTCCCGGTATCCTGTAGGTTTACCAGCTATGTCAGTCAAAGTCCCCCCATCTCTCTAGTTTACAACTTACCATAAAGTGAGGGGCATCGTTTGTGTTGTAGATATTTGCTTCCTGCAACGCCAGCTTCTCATTCTTCTCACGCTGAAGCTCCTCCTGTAACTGCCCAACCCTCATTCGCAAAGACTTAATCTCCTGAAACATCTCCTGTAACGCCAGATACCCAAGTTAGTCTCACCCACAAGACGATCTCACTACGAAGCCGGGGGGAGACTGAGGCATCACCTTGAAAAGAGCGGGAAGCCCTTGATTCAGCACCGAGAATTTGGCCTCGTAATCCGTCTGCACTCCACAGCCGTCTGTAGACACCTTGCCAAACGACCCCTGGGCTCCGGGTGTTGAACTTGTGCCATTGGTGTTTGCTGAATCCAAGAGGTGCTTTCCGAGGGTAGACATTGTTAGGCTCACGGGTAGCAGTGGTGTGTGCACAGGGTGGTGAACCCCCCGTCTGTCGTATGAGAATGCTCTCGTACTTTAGTCAGGGGGGGGATATAATGCTGAAGCTTGAAGGGAACGCTGGGACTGAGGGGGTGGTTAGGGGTTGAGTTGTGGGCCGTTTGCAACCAGACAAACCCATTCGAATACTCATACTATTTTTTGGCTTAGTCACATACATGTGCTGATTGTACTCTGGACAGGGATCAAATCACATATCCGGTACCATAAAGACCACCGGCGCTGTGCCTCGATTCAGGGGAAGTGTAAGGCTGGTACTGTTGGTGTGAATGCTGGGATGGTGTTTTGGAATCAGACATCGGTGGTTGTTTGGAATCAGTCATTGATGTCATTTTAAAATCAGTCGACAGTAGGTTTAGTATTAGTCGTCGTCGAAGGGCTATCTTAATATCACTCGGCGATCATTTTGGAATCACTCGGCGGTCGTTTTGGAATCAGTACGTGTATTCAAACTATCTAGCTTATGACGAGGGGCCGCATCCTCAGGGCCGCATCCTCAGGGCCGATTCCCTACGGCGGTACGTTCAATACACTGCTACAATAAAAAGAAAAAATAACCTAGGATTGAATTCAGCTTCTCCCTTTCGCCTCTTCCCAAGTTCAGCCTTTGCCACTCCCTAACCTCTGGGCAGCTTAGGAGGTGGGCCGTCAGCGCTGATGCGTGCGGGGGGGCAAACGATGTCAGCGGATTATTCACGTCCACAATATCTGCCGAGCCGAATGAGAGAGTTTCCTCTTGCAATCCTGCGACAAGATTTAAGGATAACAAGGTCCTGTGATATGCAGGAAATACCGTAACACAGGGAAAGACACAAGACAGGGCACAGGGCCAATTGCATACCTCCTCCAGACTACCCCCAGACTTGATGTATTTACTTCCCATACGTCCTGTACTTACTGTAGTCATAGTGAGACTGACTATAAATACATAACCACTACAGTACCTTGAACTAACAAAAAGACAACACCAGACGGGCACAAAAAGGGCACAGTGGTCTAGGTAATAGTATGACTACGGCATCCATGTCTTCTGAGAGGCCACGACAGTACGAGCACAATGAACACTACCACCAAATCGCAGAATAGATTCTCAATTATGCCTTTTTGCTACTTACTCACAAACAAACCTCGACATATTTTCATCAACCAACAGAAACTCAATCAAAATAAAACGACTCTTCCTTCTGCCACAAACCCCAGCACAGCCACTGTAGTTCTCCCCATTTATACCCTCTCAAACTCTCACGATCTGTCCATTCTCCTCCACAAACTAAAATCCCACGGCGATATCCTCTCCGATACCTACCTAGTCGAGGAGCGATGGCTCGAGGACGCTCACCCCTCCCGCACTGCTCCCCACTGCCCCATCTAACTCGAGGACCCGGGCAAGATCCTGTACGACACGCTCGGCAACCTCTGCCGGGCTCGAAACCCTGCTCGCCCCAGCAGAAGTAGCTGGAACAGTCCTTATCCTTTGCCCTTCAGCCATAATCTTATTATCCTCAACACGAGCACCAAATCTTCCCGCACGCGCACCAAGCCTCCCCGCACGCATCTCCACAAGCTTTGACTCTGCACCATTCCCCCCTCTCCCGCACACCATGTGCTCCTCAGGAAGGAAGGTACATTCGCCCTGTTTCCTCCCCCTCCCCTGTCCCTTGCACAAACCAGGACAAACATGACCAAGGTAGCAATTAGGGTCAGTACAGAGTTGCCCACGACCACAGCGATATGACTGCGCGATGTAGCGAAGAGCGCTAATATCTACCGCGCTAAGACAGGAGTCGTGGTGAAAGCTATGTCTTCCTACCATGAACCCAGGAAACCGACATCCATGGGGTGAGAGGTAATGATCGAAACAAGGCTGTGGCATACACTTAAGTTTTATAAGGATGGCTGATGGCGGGCGTGGTACGAGAGGCGGAAAGAGCTTAATAGACTTAGTGGTTGATTCGATACTTTTGCTGGCGAGGACTGGAAGTGGAGGAGCCAAAGATGGGGAGGCAGTAATATCGTCAGCCAGAGAGACAGGCGTGCTGGGTCTGGTGGTAGAGCACGCTTTGTCGACATCAGAGCTCGCTGAAGGTGATGGCTCAACCGTAGTACACATGCTGTTCACTCCCTGCTTCACTTGGCCGAGAAGCTGGTGATAACGCTGCTTCCAGATGTTTGCTTCCTGCTGGGCTTGTTCTGCTAGTTTTCGTAGGCTGTCTTCCTGTTTATCACGTCGCTTGAATTCCTTGTCAACCTCCTACACAACCACCACTTAATGTTAGCCTGAGACCAGAGCGCTGAGCTAGATATAGATCTTTAGTACCTCTATAAGCCGACTGTACGGTGCGACGCTGTTATGCAGCCTGTCAATCAGGGTACCGCTCAGTGATGACTGCGGGCGAGTATTGATCGGAGGGGTTTGAGGAACTAGATGATTCATGGCGACCTAGGCTGGCTCTATGTATTGATTTCGGGGGGTCGAAAGTTTGAAGTAGGAAGTAGGTGAGGTGAGGTTTAGGTGATGTTTGGCGATAACTAGGCTCTGAGGGGGAGGGGACTTGTAGTTGGAAGTTTGTCGTCGGCTGAGGGTTGTGGTTGTGTGAAGATGAGTAGTCCGGCTTACCTACCTAGTCTTGTTGGCACTGACTTACCCAAGTTTAAACCAGCAATCCAACTAAGCAAGATGAATACTCCTGCCTGCGGGCATCACGGGTGCATACCATGGCAGCAGTCACGAGAAGCTCGAAACCTCTCGAATCCGTGCCGAAAGACGCGTGGACGTACAGGGCACTACGCGCGGGCAATGATCATATCATGAGCATCGTCAAGAAGGCACTAACTACAGGGCGCTATCACTAGTCAGACGGAGCAGAACTCTTCAGTCACAACTCGGGCAACCCAGACCAGACGGCCCTATAGAGGCAGCATTCAGGCTTACCACTTCCAATCCCGAGGAACTCTCAGCAGGAGACACCACCCTGATGACCTCCAACCTGATGACCTCCAACCTGATGACCTCCAACCTGATAAGCCCAAGCAATCAAGACAGCCACGTCAAGGGGAATCTAGGCAACTATCCTCGGACGCCGCCTGAGCGTGGGGTGGAGGCTCGCCTTCACTAATGGCACGGCCGCCGGAGCCGTCTTCAGCCAGGATGACAGGGGAAACCCCCCTCCCCGACCGCCACCAAACTCCGCAGACCTATTTTGCGAGCTCCGCTCCCGAAACCACCTCGACACCGCGATCTCATGGGTACGGGGCCAGATCAACATCCCGGGGAACGACGGCAGAAACTGAGAAGGGATATGGAATAGGATGCACGGAATGGGACAAGCACGCGCTCTCGGCCTACACCTGGATGAGGACGAACCCAGGGCACCAGCGCAACTGGCTCTACCACGTCGGCAAGTCTGAAAACGCGAGGTGCCTCCACTACGGCTGTCCCCTGGAGAACGCGCACCACCTCACATTCGACTGCCCCAAATCTCACATAACCAGGAGGGCCATGTTCGGAAACACCTCAGATTAGGACGGCCAAGGGGAGCAATGGGACACAGCCAAGAGTTCTTTCAGCTATTTGTTTACTCAGCTCGCAGGCCGATCTTCCACATAACCCATGTCATCGCTTCCATTATTGATTATTGACCTATTGACTAGAATTCCGTAGAAGTAGAGAAGAAACGTTTATTGCTACAAAACGTAAAATACATGAAAAAGAAGCTTGCTAAACCGTGCGAAATTGGACCTTTATTCACTTCCATTATTGGCCGCTGATTCCTGCTTCATTGTTTCTTTACCCTTACCATGTACCTAGCCTGGGACTGGCAGATTAACTTGCCTTCCTCTGAACCTATCCGGGTTTCCGTCATGGCCCCCGTTACTGGGACTGCATGAGCAATTAGTTTGTAAAAAAAGGATATCTCCTGCGCTGATTCCCTCCACTGATTCCATGTAGATGTAGATATCATAACGAGGAGAGATGCCACTTTCCCGAACTTGGTTGTGCACGAAGAGCATCCGCCTGGAAGCCATTCGTTCACAACGTACAAATACTCTAGTGTCGATAAGAAACAGAAAGGAACGCCAACGAGCAGACACCTTGAGGAGATTTCGGACTACCAATCAGGTTCAGAAGAGAAGGAACGACAAATAAAGAGACGTTTGCAAGAAGGGAAAGAAACAGGAGCAGAATTGGTTCGAACAAAAGACTTCAAAAGAATTGCATGCTACCAAAAAAAAGGAAAGGGTAAACGCAACTAAAATACATAGCGGTCTCTGTGCGCAATTGGTACATATGTCAAAAAAAAAGAGTCAAGAGGTCGTTGACGTTTATCACAGACTATTCGGCGCTAGTGGATGAATACCCCGGCCATGTGTCAAGCAAAAGTGCCGGTTGTGGAGACAAAAAAGGCTTAAAGGCGGATAATACCGAAGATGCCTTTGGGGAGTGGAGGGCTGACAGGTTGTTTGATCTTACGACCGGCCCTGATGTATATGTGGAATTGTAAAGTAATCCAAGACACAAGATGGAGAGCACCTGAAGTGGAATTGAGTGGAACTTATGTGAAGATGAGAGCTCCTGGGATTTTCGAGGAAACGGACAGTATCACTTCACCCAACCAACAAACGTACTCGGTTGGCATATTGACGACGAAACCCTCTCATGGGGAAGAGAAAGCTTCTGTGGTAAGGACTAATTGTAGTCCAAAATGTATTCGACAGAGCCATCCCTTTGACAATGTCATCCCCGGTCTTCAGCTAGGTAAACTCCCTCCACATGCTCTGCAGATGGAACAAATGCTAACAAGTACAATCCAAAGACGATAGTTTACTACGTCAGCCACGTTATACTTTCCTCCTATGCAAAGAAATGTAATCCTCACCTTTAGTACGAACCTTACAATTTCAACGCCAGCGGTGACTCAATCAAATTGCATGACCCAATTAAAGTTGCATAATGACGACAAATACAATAGATCAACTAGTCATGTTCAAATAGCGATGGAGGGGCTGTCAAGCTTCCTACCATCTGGGATGACTTGCCGGGAGGAAAAAATCAGATTCATTATGTTGGTCATTTTAAACATTCTCGAAACATTAGCCCTTCTTTGATCTCTGCTTTTTGCGCCAACCAGGACCCTGGAGGGTTGCAAAATAGAGCCAGGAATGTCGAGCTTGTACAGAGGAAGATGAGATTTAAACTGTAGAAGGAAATGGGGCAATGCTCTGGGATGAGCTTGAACTGAGGGAGGGGGGAGTTGAGGATGATGTTGGAAAGAGGATCTAGGTACGGATGGAACCAAAGGGATGAAGGCGGGGTATCTGGGTTTTCAGGGGCCAGCGAGGTATGCATGGGAGGGAGAATGAAGGAAGTAGTTCTGCATCACCAAGGAAGAGGAAAAGGGCAAGGGAAGAGGGTAGGATGGCTAAGAGGACTGTATCCAGTCTTTACATTCGAGGGAATTTCGTTTGTAACGTTATATAAATCTCATGTTTATAAGGATAAAAATGATGCAAATTATGATCAACACTGAGTTAATTCTTGTCCCCCATGAACCATTAAGCTACTGCTTTCGTGGGCGAAGTCTGTTAAATTTTGTGAGTTTGAACGCCAATGCAGTAGTGTGTGAAATGCTCCCAACTATCTAGGTCACATGACCAAAAAAGGCAAGAGGTGTCTGAGAGGGAGTCTGAAGGGGGAGGTCCCGTGTAGAGAAGGGATTACCCCAAAGGGACTTGGGGATAGGGCATGTGGAACACAGGAACATGCACGGAGGTCGGCTGAGGGAATTCCGGGAGTTTTTTCATCATTTGTGTCTTAATTTGGAATCGGAATATTTTTTACTTGCGTGAAATGTTATTTACATGGATTTGGAGATTTTTGACCTGCGCGGATCAGTGTTTTTGCAAAATGTTATTTTTTTTTCTTCTTGGCATCTTGCCTTACACATAGGTATGGGGACAGGGAGCAGCCTTAGGGGTGGATAGACAATGTCTGGGACTTCCTGGGTATGCGCTACCTTGTCATAGGCTATAGACATAGTCTAATGACTGATTTAACTAAATGAAAAAGATGTTTTTCTAGCCTAATGTGACAGGGCGCCCTTGTCTGCTTAGTCTGAGAGAATACAATGCATGTGTTATCATTCCCCAAAATCCAGATCTATTCGAGCAGATACCACCTGCTGTTCCATTTTGCGCGGTATTAACGTTACCCTGAACTCTCCAGAGAACCGTGCACGCTTCCTTCATTTGGATATTTTGACCTATTAAATTCTTAGTCTCGCAGAAAACTAACAACTTCCTATACACATAATTAGTCTGGTTGGCGCAAGCCCCTCGGTTCCATGTAATGTGGTCAGCCTATTTTCTATTGTGGAATTCATAGTTACAACTTCCTTTCTGGGTTAGGTTTAACTACACGACTACTCTGAATACAATCAGATTTTCCTTTAGTCTGGCGTTTTCCCTCATACTCCATATATATACATAGCTTGCTATCTCTTGATAATTTAAGAAGATAATGAATATTCTTCCATCGATAACGACCTCTCTATTATGTTCTACAGTATCCCAAGTTCCCGTAGTCATTAGATATTACTCCACTAGACCTGCAGTCTCTCCACAACCCTTTACCTTCTAACCTAGGCGCTTTGCACAAAAAGGGAACCAGACTGCTTAGGCTCCAGTAGGTGATTTACCGGAAATTAAGCTATGATGGAAGGCATTAAATGAATATGAGCTACGCACTTTATTTTATTGCGGGCAACACCATAATGGGAAACGAGTAGCTCTAGAGCATGATGTGCTTGACGTTATTCATGATATCTTATTACACGCAGGGAAAAACAAATTTATGCTGCAGTCGATGGGAAACATCGTGGAATTAATCGCAATGAGGTATGGATTTTAACCAGCTGTAAAATGGCGGACCACTTGAACGAACTATTCCTGTGTATACAACAATAAATTCGTTTTTTTTTCCAAAATTCCTGAAATGCCCGACAATTCCAGTCCTGCCTTTCTGGTATGGATAGCCTAAATACTGGAACGGTCATGACACATCTATATCTGCTCATTTTATGATTCCAAAATCATAAATAAAGCATCTCTGAACAAAATAAAGAATACCAGTGCGAGGGTTTGAACCCCAATGACCTGTGACCCTTGAGGCGTGTGGGCCCACAGGGTCGTCTCAACCAACCCTACCGGCCCTGGATAGTTTATATATTAAGCGATGAAGTATCTAATTAGTAACCAGACAATATAAAGTAGTGGTTTAAAGTTAGCGGGAAAAGTTATGCTGGGTGCATGTGAGGAAACTTACATAGCGAGCTTTTCTTTACGCTTGCTCCAAGTCCGCATTAAGATATTTAGTAGATAGGTTTCATAATTTAATGCATCCATTCCCATATCGGCACAAGATCATGTTTACCCCAAGGCCATTATCTAGGTAACTAAACTAAGTAGTCCTAGACTCGCTCGTGGGGTATTCGTCTCAAGATATCACTTGTATCTCCGGTATCTCCACGAAAAGTACCCAGTCCCAGTTTTAGTGAAGCACTTAGGGAAAGCCCTCGACTGCATAGTCTCGGAAACATGCAGAGACGAAAAAACTTGCATAGAATTCAATAGATTCTTGCCAAGTTACTTATTTCCCTTATTTCCCGCTTCTGTACCACCATACTCACTTTCTGAGTTCAGCAGTTTTATTTCGCAGGCACAATATGGCTCTTACCGGTAACGTCCACAAGGACCTGAAAAATCCCATCGATGCTACCATAGTCACGATTATGGCGAAGCACAATCCCATCAACACCACGATCCTACCGCAGCACAAGCAAACGGGTAAAACAGGCCCGAGCCCTATGAGCTTTCTATCACCTGCAGTCAACCTTGGGGCCTTTGGCTGTGTGCCGGCAAGTCGAAGTTGGGTAAACATGGGCTCGGTGTCGGCGGCAAGGTCAAGGTCGCCATGCGATGGTCTGGAGATGAGGAAGGTCGAGCAAGAGGCACTGAGGGTCAGTCATAGCTATCCGAATGCAGATCATGAGGCCAGAATATCTACTCTAGCTACAGAATACCTGCTAACAAAATGCATCAATAGAGGGTTTTGGCAGAGCTGAACCGTGTGCAATCTACGGTTAAGATTCTGGAATTGCAGGTCCATTCTGAGCGGAAAGAGAAGAACGCTTGGAAGAGTAAGTATGAACAGCTTGAGAAGGCGAACAAAGGGAAAGAAGTATGAAATAATCCGGCTGCTTCATTGGATCTACAACACTCGGGAGAAGCGAGAGCTGACAATCAAGTCACAGGCTCTATTGCCTGGAAATACAAGTGTCCCCAGGACCACTCTGGTGGCAAGCGCAACTATCGAGGGCGCCGTACCGGTACCAGCCGCAAGGGTTCTTCGCAGTACATATGCCCCTCCTGCCGCTACACCCACCCCAGCGGCCCTTCAGCGTGTTAGAGCCATCAACCCTGCACCCTGTTGGGACTACTATCTCGGCTGGCAGGGCTGTCCCTACGGCACCGCTATCCCCGGCAGGGCCCCATGCATGTTTCCCCACCATCACAGATTCACTCCGGAGGAACATCTCGCACTCAGGTATACTGTACAAAGGGTCCGTTGCACTAGTGGACTCAACTGCCTTAACAAACTGTGTTTTTATGGACATCAATGCATGGTTTTGGAGGGAGGAATATGTCAGGGGGGTGCCAGCTGCCAATTCAAGGAAGAGGAGCACTTGCCTGAAAAGTTGGCTGGGGACAGTAGGACAAACGTGGTGGCTACCGATAACGTTATGGTACCTACCACAGTGCCTGCAGTTCATATATCACCACCGCCAGGCGAAGTGGATGTAAAGAAGCTCACAGAACAACTTGACATTGCACTAAACCTCGTGGTTAGAAAAACGGATACCAGCAGAAGTGAAGAAACGGAGAAGGGATCAAATACGAAAGATACAGGTAAACCCGACGTCGATGAAGATCTTCTCGTTTGGGACGAAGAGGGAGATATGGGGTTGAAGAGTGTCAACAAGCTGTCTATCCCAGGAGGGTTTGACGAAGAATGGGATGCTCCTATCCCGGAGTCGTTGCGCTTTGCACCCGTCGCACCCGTGGCATCCGTCGCACCTGTCGCACCTGTCGCACTCAACGATGAAATCGATTTACTGGAGCTTTAAGCCTCGTGAAGTGGAGATGGTTTAAGGCCCAATACCCTAGCATAGGATGCGCTTGAGTGAGCCGCAGTGAATTTATCTCAATCACGAGAAGGGAAAACCATGCTCCAACCTATGGTATTGCTTTTTCTTTGTGAAATGTAGTAGCTAGTTTAGGCATTGCAATAGAAACAAATATTTTCTTATACGGAGATGTCTCACACTCGCGAAGCCTATATACGAGTATACCATGGACTGGGACCAGTACATAGGCTGTATGTCATTCGGTACAAGAATAAGGTATGTAAGGTGCTGATATGTCGGTTCAGCATATTAAAAACCGCGGTTAATAAATACGAATAGTGTCAGCAAAAACCAGAACGGAAGCCCGAAACCAAGGATAAGAGAGTTTTCTCAAACTCTCACAGAGATCAAGAAATATGTCAGCCAAAGGCAACATTAAAATCCCAGGTTTATTTATTTTATTTATCATCTTAAGAAATTCCTATATATTTAGTCGTATACTCTAATACCCATATTCTCATTAAGTTACTCCTATCCCCAATGCCTCAACCCCAATCATCTTCTCCCCCAACACTATCTTCGCAAATATCAACTCCCCACATAGTTGCCGCGGCTGGGTGTCGTGGCGGAGATATGTATGCAGATGCTGATGCTGTCAAAGGGTTATTGTGCTTCTTGAGTGGGGGTAGAGGGATTGGGGGGGGGGTATTGCTGG